>Ga0067045_1000069_pt1 | contig 75319 bp, 74 predicted proteins | sample TerdegcTABiofilm_FD_59184 | JGI IMG/M metagenome (GOLD analysis project Ga0067045, IMG submission 59184) | Combined Assembly of (Gp0054472, Gp0054536) Wastewater bioreactor microbial communities from Singapore -Terephthalate degrading... | reverse complement strand
TTTCGTAAATGACTCCTGAATTCTCTCCGCATTCCCGCACTGAAAATGCACCACAACCGTGTTGCCGCTGTCATAGAAAGGATTTTCGAAACATCTCTCTCTTTCTTTTGAAAAACATTTCAACTACCTCCTCATGACTATCCTGAACTCTTTTGAAGCCTCATTCCCCCAGTGATCGCGTACCACGATTTTCGCATCCCTGGGGTTGCTCCAGTCGATATCGTCCCAGATGTTCACGGGTAGTACGCTCAGCGATTTTTTGGAGTTGAGGTTGAACCAATAATCCGATTCGTTCGAGGGTGAGGAGTAGATTTCATAGACTCTAGTGGCCTCATCCTCGTCAAAAAACATAAAATCTATCTGATAGATCAAACTATTTTCGACGTAGAGCTCTATACTTCTGGGGCTGACCGGATGTCTGAGTTGCACTTTAGTGTGGAGATCTATCGGGGTCAATGCGGTCATTTCAACGGTCGGTTTACCCGAAGAGAAACTATATATCTTTCCACCGACTCTCAAATCGAGTATCTCGATCGCAGAGGACGGCTGACCCGTATCGAAATAGAGTCCGGGATTGATAATGGTCTTCATCGTGCTGTCCCTGACTTCAATATGGAGGTGCGGAGCAACATTTCCACTGTTGCCGGATTTGGCCACCACTTCGTTGCGCTTGAAGGGCAGTTCTCTCGGATCGAAAACCACCTCTACGTACTGGTCGCCGAATTCAGAAGAGAGCTGGTGATATAAATCGTTCAACTTTCTTCCCGTCAGCGAAGAGGTGTCTCCGATCTCGTTGAGGTGGGCGTAAATAACGTTTATACCCTTTTCGTTGGTGAGAACGTTCGTCACGTTCGGCAGGGTAATCGCGATGCCCATTCCGTATATCGGGTGATTGATGTAGATAATGTTTACATAAGAATCGTCCGGAGATACTAGATCGAGGCCGACTATACTTCCTGTAGAGTAATCCAGGCCCATGTGGAAATGTTCCGGATAATTGATGTTTCTCGAATTGCCCCTGAACTCTCCAAAGTATCCGGTAATCTCGGGAGTTCTTTTGAGAGGAAAGGGCAAGATCGCCGAGAGCGATAGACCGGCCACCAGAGTAACTATCAGAACCGCCAACAGTTTTTTCATCATAAGCATTTTCCCTCCTCACAAATAGAAGAAATCATCCTTTCATGTATCTCATCGGAGGATAAGTACTGTATCTCAATCACATCTTCTCTGTACTCCTGCGATATAATTTCGAGAGAATCTCTGAATTTCATGAAGCAAACCAGACCATCTGGTTTCAATCTGAGAGTCCATATCTTTTTCTCCACGCCGAGAGCCCTTTGAATGGCCACGACGAGTTCGTCGATATTCTCTCCTTTGAGTGCGCTGACCATAACTGACTCTGGGAAGATGCATCGCAGCTCCATCAATCTTTCGGCCGTGCATCTGTCTATCTTGTTGAGCACATGGATACTCTCTATCTCTCCACTGCCGATCTCTTCGAGCGTCTTTCCGACGACCGCGAGCTTTTCCCTGACGGCCGTGTCAGAAGCGTCTGAGACAATCACCAGCAGATCTGAAAACCTGACTTCGTCGAGGGTTGCCCTGAAACTCTCCATCAATTCGTGCGGAAGTTCTCGTATGAAACCCACCGTATCGGAAACAAGTATCTGCAAACCCGAAGTCAATCTTACTCTCCTGACTCTAGTGTCGAGAGTGGCGAAGAGCTTGTCCTGAATCAGCAGATTCTCCCCGCTCAGGAGAGAGACTAGGGAAGACTTTCCCACGTTGGTGTAACCCACGAATGAAACAAGCGGACTGGTGGAATCGACCCGTCTTTTCGGGAGACTTCTCGCTGTCGTTTCAATTCCTCGAGCTCACGTTTAAGACGTGTTATCCTGTCCTGGGCTAGCCGCCTGTCGATTTCGAGTTTCTTCTCACCCGGTCCTCTGGTACCGATTCCTCCACCAGTCTGCGATAGTATTTTACCGTAACCCTTCAGTCTCGGCAACTGATACTTAAGACTGGCGAGTTCGACTTCGAGTTTCCCCTCTTTAGTTGTGGCATGGTCCGCGAATATCTTCAGGATCAACTGGGTTCTGTCTATTACTTTAGCGCCTAGATGCTTCTCGAGGTTGAAAGCTTGAGAAGGAGAGAGTTCGTGACGGGTGATAACGGTTTTGGCACCACAAGATTCCAACATTCTCNTGGCAAAATCGACCTTNCCTTTGCCGAGATAATGCCTGGGGTCGGGATAATCGAGNTTCTGTATCACCGTTTCNACAATATTGTAGTTGNCCGTCCGCGCTAGTTCATTGAGCTCGCCGACGATTTCCGACCTGATTTCCTGTTCACCTGGAGAAAAAACAGCTATAAGCAGTGCGTCTATGCTTTTTTCAATCCTCCTTCTTGCCGGTCGTATTGGTCAGTCTCACGTATTTCTGAGGAACCATCATCTTTATGGCGTGCTTGTAAACAAGCGTCTGCTCCTGCCCATCTTCGAGAAGGACCGTGAAATTATCGAAGGACTTGACCATACCTTTAGTTTGAAAACCACCTTCCAAATACATCTTCACTTCAACCTTGTTGACCCTCAGCAGGTTTAAAAAACGGTCCTGCAGATTGAACTTTTCAGCCATAATTACCCCCCCAAACTAAGAGAATTGTTCTTTCAAGTGTCGATACAGCACAGGACTCAGTAAGATTCGAAAGATCGATTTCAAGACCCGAATACCTTCTGAACCAGATTATCTGACGCCGCGCGTATCTCCTTGTATTACATTTTATCTTCTCCAGAGCTTCTTGTGAAGAAATCAAACCCCTAATACATTGTACCATTTCGGCGTAGCCTATTGTCTTCAACGCATTGATATTTGCAGTGTAACCCATGGCTAAAAGTTCCCGCGTCTCTTCCATCAGACCCTGCCTGTACATCTCTTCGACTCGCGATTCGATTCTCCGATGTAGCTCACTCCGGGATCGGTTCAGGACGATCACTTTGAACCTGTCTGAAATTACTTTCTCGTTCTGCACTTCGCTCAGTGCCCTTCCCGTCAGGAAAAAGGCCTCGAGATACCTTATAGATCTCTTCAAATCGTTCTCGTGAAGGCGCCCGTAGGCCTTGCTGTCGATAGCCTTCAGTATCTTACGCAATGAGCCGGGGCTGGCCCTTTCGAGTTCGGCAAGGGCCTCGCGAACGCTCTCGTTACGTCCGGGAACGTTGGCCAGTCCTTTCATAAGAGCCTCGGCGTACAGACCGGTGCCACCGGCCAAGACCGGTATTTTCCCCCTGGATGTGATATCTTCGATCGCCTCCAGCGCCAGTTCTCTAAATGTCTTTACGTCGAAATCCTCATCCGGGTCCCTTATATCTATCAGCCAGTGTCTGAGACTTTCCCGTTCGCTTTTCGTAGGTTTGGCCGTTCCCACGTCCATGTGGCGGTAGATCTGTCTTGAGTCAACCGATACGACCTCTATGGGAAGTCTCATGGCTAGCTTCAGTAGGAGGGCTGTCTTTCCCACGGCCGTTGGCCCGAGGATAACAGGTATCATCTCTTATCGACAACCCCGTATAGCACGCCGCTCTTCTTGCTTCCCCATAAACGGTCGAATTCGATCCCGAGCTCTTGGAAGAGAGTGTCCCTGGTTCGGCTTTTGAGTATGAATTTTCGGCGAGCTGCCCTGATCATCCAGTCAACATCATCTCTGTTTATCCTGTCATATACCGCGAAAGGCCTCAACGGATTTATCGAGTGTGAGCTGTACTGAGGTCTGTCGAACATTGGATCACAGTAAACTATATCATAAGAACCTTCTCCACAGCTCCTTACGAATTCTCTCAGGTCCCTGTTGTACAGTTCTATCCTGCCAGCGGCTTCCCTCGTCCAGTCGTCTTCGTAGGGGTAATTTTTCAAGCCGTGCGAAACAACCCTAAAGATGTGTTCTGAAGCCTCAAGCCCCACGACTTTTCCGTCGGGAAGAAAATTGGCGATCAGAAGGGCTTCGTTTCCCAGACCGAATGTGGTATCGAGAACCAGTTCAGTTCCCGCGAGTTCCATGCTTTTGATCAGATAATCGGAATCCTGCAACTTGATATTTTTCAGTCTGACTTTGGACATTCCAGGATGGAAGAAAAAGACTTCCTCACCCGAGCGTATTACGAGCTGGCCATTCTTGTCGAAGACGTAGTAGAAGTCCAGAACTTTCTCCTTTTCGTACTCCTTCAACCTGCTGCGTGATACGTATTTGACCCCCATCTCTTCGGCCAGATCTCTGGCCTTTGTCACTTCCTCCCTCGAAGGTTTGTACGAAGTTGTAACTATATAATTCATCAATAGACACCCGTGCCTTTCTCCTGCATCAATTTCCTCAACAATTCCAGCTCGGCCTCTCTTATCTGTATCTGTTTCTCCAGTTCGTTGTATAGCTTCTCCATGATCTCCAGCTTATGTTTCTCCTCTTTTAGCTTCGCTATCGCGTTGTAGTTAGTGATGAGAAGGAGTGAAAGCAAAAGAACCAGGAAGATAAAAATCCCCAGCGGAAAGATTTTCTTGCGCTTTACCCTGGCTATTTCAAACCACTCCTGGCTATTCCCGCTATGAAATACTTCTGGGTCAGCAGGAAGAGAATAACTACCGGTATAACCGAGAAAGTCGCGGCTGCCATCAGGAGATGGTAGTCGCTACCGGTGGCTGAACTGAAGTTTTGAAGTCCTACCGGCAGCGTTCTGATCTCCGGGCTTTTGGTAACGATCAACACCCAGAGGAAAGAGTTCCAGCTCCCGACGAACTTGAGCAACGCACCCGTAATCACGGCCGGTTTGGATAGAGGAACCATGACTGTCCACAAGAACCTCCATTTGGTGAGTCCGTCTATCATCGCGGCATCGTAAAGCTCGTTCGGTATCGTCATGAAATGTTGCCTCAATAGAAAGATGGCGAAGACGCTGACGACCCAGGGTACTATGAGCGCGTAATATGAATCGATCCAACCCAGAGCGGTGAGGGTTATGTAATTCGGTACCAGGAGAACTTTCCTCCGGGAACCATCATCGTTGCAAGGAAGAGTGTGAAGATAAGGTTCTTGCCGAAGAACTCCATTTTTGCGAAGGCGAAGGCTGCCATTGCAGCGAATATTATCTCGGCAAAAGTGGTGACTATCGCCACGAAGACGGTGTTGAAGTAATACGTTCCGAACGGTGCGGCGTTCCATGCAGTGACGTAGTTCTGGAAAAAGTTACTTATTGTCTCGGCGAACGTGAAGTTCGCTTTCGCCGAGGAGACATCGTCCTTGAACCAGACGGCCGGGATACCTTTAAGCTTTATATCGAAGGATTTTGAACCGGAGGGGGAAATCAAACCTCTAAGAAAGACCTTTTCGACCTCATCGGGTTTAGAAACGAGGTCGAGCTCGGTGAAGATGTCCGAGTGCATCTTCGAGAAACTGCCAACCATTTCGGTTTCTTCCCACCTTCTTCTTATGAACCTGGCGAAGATTTCGGGATCGCTCTCGCCGGCAAATCTGGAGAGTCCGGCCGAGACTTTGCCATAAGTTATACTCTGCCCTGCCGTAGTTGCAACTTCTCTTACAATCGATTCCAGCTCCTGATAGGAGCTCTCCGAGGTCATGATCTGTCGAACTCTCTCCTCGAGCGAGGGATCGGCAGCCACAAGGAGCGACGTTCTCAGGAAGTTCATGGCTTCGTTGACCGCTTCCAGTACGGCTCGGGGATTGGAAAAGTGGGCCGCCAGACTGTTCCTGTAATTCTCATCCAGGTAAGTAAGAAGTATGGTGACGGCGTTCCTTATGTTCGACGGCGTCAGAGTTGACTTCAGATACTCCTTCGTTGCCAGATCGGCCTTCCAGGTGTCGAGGGCCTTTATCACCAGTCCGTGGACCTGTTNATCGGTCCTTATCCTCCCCACTATNGAACCGCTCGAGAGCGATGCTGTCTGAACNCTATCGTAGAAGTTTCTTGCCTCTACGTAGAAATCCATGAGGTCAGCCCANCTAATCAGCCCGTCNGAGACGCTTTCCAGGGAGCGTTCAAACTGGTTCACAAGCATTGTTAACCTCGGATCCGAAGATGCTTTCGATCTGGCCAGAGAGAGCGACTCCTGTGCGTCCACTTCTAGCTTCGAGATGTTCTCGCGCATGAGTCGTATTATTGTCGCCAGCTCGGGCAGAGACGTCACACCCGAAGTACCCGTTCTATAGGAATCCAGTCCGGTCATAGCCGCCTCAAATGCAGACACCGTATCGTTAAAGATATCACGGATCTCTTCGCGGAGTTCGGCCTTCAACTGTTTGGTGGAGTCATTGTCAATCGGGAGGTCTTTGAATGTTGTCTCGGCAGATTGAAGGAGTCTATCGATCGTGGATGAATAAAGGGATTTCATGGAGTTTACCAGTACGACTCTCCTGATGAAGCCATTATCCTGATAGATGGAAATCCCGAAAAAGCCGTCGAAGAAAGCTCCCGGATCATCCGTGCTTAGCTTTTCGAGCTCGCCTGAATAGGTCTGTGGAAATGAGCCTTTCAGAGAGAGAAACTTCCCGACGAGCTCTCCGTAGCGCGCCATGTCGAGATTAACCGCGTATGAGGCTGGCGAACCGTTGTTCGAGAGGAGCAGTATTTCAATCTCGCCGCGCACGATCGGGTCATCGTCGAGATTAACCGTTAGCGTATCGAAACTGCCCACGCTCTCCAGAAGGGCCGCGAAGTTCCTGAATTCACTCAGACTGAGCGTTGAAAGATCCACAGACGTCGAGGAGCTCTTCTGCCTGATTCTGGTCTTGAACTGGAATGAACTTGCAGCGTTTTTGGTCGTCCATACAGGCGGCCAGGAAGACACTTCGCTCGGTGCTTTGAAAGACGTATCAACCATCCATGCGAATGGTACCAGCATCAGGAAGGCCCCCCCAATGATGAGAACATATACGAAAATCTTCGAAATACTCCTTGTAGATGATGTATTCACAGCGACACCTCATCCCTCGTAGTGTACACGCTTCTTCCCGACGTATAGTTGCACCATCGTGAGAAGAAGGATTATCATAAAGAGAATATAGGCGGCCGCACTGGCCACTCCCATCCTCTGCTGATTGTAGAAGGCGTCGAAGACATAGTAAACCAGTGTGAGTCCGCTCTTGTTGACCGGGCCGGGTAAGCCCTGATACAGAATGAATATCTGGGAGAAGACTTTGAAGGCCCCGATCATAGTTATTATCATTATGAAGAAGGTCGTTCCCGATAAAAGAGGCCATGTGATGAACTTGAATTTTTGCCAGGAACTGGCTCCATCCACATCGGCCGCCTCGTAGTAGGATCTGTCAATGTTTTGAAGACCGGCCAGAAAGATCACGGCTGTGTAGCCCACGTGCTGCCAGACTGAGACTATGGCGATTGTAGGTATCGTCCAGACCTCCTCTTTGAGCCATGCGATCTTCGGCAGGTTGAACCACGACAGAATGTAGTTCAGAAGGCCAAACTGGTCGTTAAACATCCACTGCCAGACCAGTGAAACGGCGACTACTGATGTCACAAAAGGTATGAAATACGCCGTTCTGAAGAGCGAGCGGAGCTTAATGTTCTTGTTGAGCAGTACGGCTATCAGGAGGGCCAGCGCTATCTGTGTCGGAACAGAAAGTACAACATAATAGATGGTGTTGAAGATTGACTTCAAGAAATCCGAGCTCTCTTTGGCCAGCATGAAGTACTGTAAAAAGTCTATGCTCTCTTTCAATAGAACCCTTGAGAGAAGGTAGTATATCCCTATGAAAAGCATGAGCGTTACCCACTGGCTCGACTTCATCTTAAAGCTCTGTATCGAACCTCTGCGTTTAAATAATAGCGCAAGGCCGAAGGCAACCATCGCCAGTCCATAAAGTATCCCGGCAACTGTCAAACCGGCAGACAAATTTCTCAAAATCACATAACCGGCAAGAATTGACGCAAACAGTATATAAAGAGTCGCGTGGCCTTTTTTCGGCTTATCGTATTTACTCACACTGCAGAGAAAGTAATGGACAATCTGAACCAGAACCAGAGTCGTAACCACATAGACGGCCATATTGATGATCGAGTAAAACAGATTCATCTGAACGGGGTACGAGATTCTGAAGAGTTCCTTGTAGTTATCCAGACCTATGAAGTAGCGCGAGGCCGAAGTGTAATCCCATTTGAAAAAGCTCAAGACAAGAGAGAAGACTATCGGCCATAAAGTGAAGACACCAAGGATCACCAGTGAAGGAAGGAGAAACAGATAGGCTTTCCAGGTCTCTCTCCAGTATTTTTTCGATTGCCTGTTGTAAGACAAAACCTTACCTCCCATTCATTATCCGGTGGATTTATCAATCAACTTCAGTATATCAAAGATTCTCCGGTGCTCTTCAACGTCGTGGACTCTCAATATTTTTACTCCCTTCATATAGAGATAAGTGGAGACGGCGAGAGTTTCCTCGAGCCTTTCCTCTACGGGCAGGCCGGAGACGTATCCTATGAAGCTTTTTCTGGAATGGCCCACCAGCACCGGGTACTTCAAACAGGTGAAATCCGTGATTTTCCTGAGAATCTCGAGACTCTGCAGGGCGTTCTTTGCGAAACCAATGCCGGGATCGAGAATTATTGCTTCCTCCCTCACTCCTCCNGCCACGGCCTTTTCGCAACGTTCAAGCAGTTGCTCCTTAACCTGAGATACTANATCGGAGTAATTGGTTAGCTGGTTCATAGTCGAGGGCGTACCTTTCATNTGCATTATTATGACCGCGGCCTCGTTCTTCGCCACCACCTCTATCATAGCGGGATCAATCAACCCTGTTATATCGTTGACGATGTCGGCTCCCTCCGAAAGTGCCTGCAAAGCAGTATTGCGATTGTATGTATCGACAGAGATGATCGCCTCCGGTCTTAGCTCCCTGATGCCCCTAACGACAGGAACGACTCGGCGGACTTCCTCCTGCCAGTCTATGGCTTCGGCCCCGGGTCTTGAAGATTCACCGCCTATATCGATTATAGAAGCGCCGCTGTCGAGCATTTCCATCGCCCTTTTCACGGCGGTTCGTGTATCGGGGACCCTGCTTCCGGGGTAGAAGGAATCGGGTGTAGTATTGATTATACCCATTATCACTGGTGAGGAGAGGTCCAACGTTCTACCGTTTCTGAAATCCATAACCGTCAATCCCTTTTTCGCCCCCTGATTTTTTCAACGAAGAGTCTGAATAGCGGACTGGGGCGGCCGACTTTCGAGCCGAACTCCGGGTGGTACTGAATTCCAAGGAAGAAATCTTTGTCTGGCAACTCTATGGCCTCTACGAAAGTGGCCTTGGACGAGATCACCATTCTGCCGGAAAGGTCCTCACCCGGCTCGTTGAAGAGATCGCGGAAGTCTTCGTAGTTAACTTCGTATCTGTGCCTGTGCCTCTCATGAACCAGACTGGTTCGGTAAGCCTCCATGAGAAGAGTTCCCTCCTTTATTGGAGTTTCCTGTGCCCCCAGTCTCATGGTCCCGCCAAGTTTGAGTATTTTTTTCTGTTCCTCCATTATATCGATCACCGGATATGGCGTCGCCGGATCGAATTCGGTGGAGTTAGCTCCTACAAGGCCGGCAACGTTTCTGGCATACTCTATAACCATTAGCTGCATACCCAGACAGATGCCCATAATGGGTACATTGTTCTCTCGAGCGTATCTTATCACAGCTATCTTTCCTTCTATGCCTCTTTTTCCGAAACCCCCGGGAATTATTAAACCTTCGTATTCGGCCAGGGTGTTTTTGATCTGCTCCTGCGTCATGTCCTCAAAGATCTGCGAGTCGAGGACATCCGGTTTACTGGCACCGCACAGGCAGATGCTCTCGGATATGCTTTTGTAAGCGTCGTCCGTTCCAAGATACTTACCGACTATGGCGATCTTCGAAGGGATGAAGTTTCTCGGGTAGTCCCATTCGAACCTCTCCTCTATCTCGAGGTTAAGTCTGGTGGCTATCTTTCTGTGGATGCCGTAAGAGTAAACAATCGAGGGGACATCGTAAACGTTCTTCGAGTCTGGCAGATTGAAAACCATCTCCCTCTCTACGCCGCCGAAGAGGGCTATCTTTCTCAGCTCGTTCTCCTCTACAGGCTCCTCCGATCTCACGGCGATCATCTGCGGTTGTATGCCTATTCTCCTCAAGAGCTGCACCGACTGTTGAGTGGGTTTAGTTTTAAACTCACTCGTGACCCTTAGGTAAGGTACGTAGGTTACGTGAACGAAGAGAAAGTTCTCGGAACCCTCCTCAACCCAGAGTTCCCTGATAGCCTCGAGAAAGATCTCACCCTCGATATCGCCCACGGTTCCGCCGATCTCTATCATGATCAGCTCACCGGGTATCCTTCTTATTCTGCCCTTTATCTCCTCGGTCACGTGGGGTACCATCTGGACGGTTGCCCCCAGGAAGCTCCCTTCTCTTTCTTTGTCAATTATGGTTTTGAAGATCTGGCCGGCCGTCATGTTATTCTCGCGTCGCATATCCTTTCCAAGGAACCTCTCGTAATGGCCTAGGTCTAAATCGGCCTCGTAGCCGTCCTCCGTTACGAAAACTTCACCGTGTTGATTTGGATTCATCGTACCGGCATCTATATTGAGGTATGGATCTATCTTCAGGGTGTTAACCTCCACCCCGCACTCCTTCATAACACGGGCTATGGAGGCCGAAAGTATTCCCTTTCCGATTCCGCTGAGCACTCCTCCCGTCACTACCACATACTTCTTCTTCATAAACTGTTCTCCCGACTATTCAATAGTTCTTTTATGTACTTGATCTCTTCTTCATGGTCGGCGTCTCCGCCGGGAGTTTCCAGAAGCCAGGGCTTTTGCTGTATCTCTTCACGGGAGAGAAACTCCCTGAATCCCCCGTCCATGCCTATATAACCTTTGCCTATGACTTCATGTCTGTCCTTGCCGGCGCCCAAAGGAAATTTGCTGTCGTTGAGATGTATCATCTTCAATTTCCCGTAGCCGACTGTGGAGTCGATACTCTCTATAAGAAACTCCGTCCCATCGACAGTCCTGATATCAAAACCAGAGTCGAAACCGTGACAGGTATCGTAGGTTACACCTATTCTCGAAGGTTCAGACGATCCATCTATAATGCTCTTCAGCTCCTCGAAACTGCTACCTATATGGTTGCCCTTGGCAGCGACGTTCTCTAGAAGAAGCATCACATCGCTATCCAGATTTTCGCTCAGAACGATATCGATTCCCCTCACAATCCTGTCTATTCCGGTCTGGAGACCGTCTCCAAGGTGACTCCCCGGATGGAAGTTTAAAAACTTAAGCCCCAGAGAGGCCGTGATCTTCATCTCGATCGAGAGCAACGCTACCGACTTTTCCCAGACCTCCTCGTTGGACGAGGCTAGGTTTATGAGATAACCCGAGTGGACCATGCAGGAATAAGGATCAATGCCTTTGTCTTTCATCTCGCTCTTGAAGATCCGGGTAACTTTATCTTCGGGCAGAGAGGCTCTCCACATCCTGGGACTGTGTGGAAAGATCTGGAAAGTGTTTCCGCCTATCTTTATTGTGTCTTCGGGGACTTTATCGAAGCCCTTCGAAGTAGACATATGCGCACCCAGCTTTATCATGATATCACTCCGTGCTTTCATTCCTCATCGCCGATCCGCAAAATTGCAAGGAAAGCGTTCTGAGGAATCGTTACCTGACCTATCTCTCTCATTCTCTTCTTTCCTTCTTTCTGTTTCTCCAGCAGTTTCATCTTTCTAGTAACGTCCCCTCCATAGCACTTGGCAAGAACATCCTTCCTGAGGGCCTTTATATCGCTACGAGCAATTATCCTGCCACGGGCCTTGGCCTGTATCGGTATCTGGAACTGATGCTGGGGTATTAGTTCGCTCAGTTTGTCCACAACCTTTTTGGCTACCGCGTACTCTTTATCCACATGAACTATGAAAGACAGCGAATCCACGGTTTCTTTGTTGACGAGTATGGTCACCTTGACCAGGTTCGATTCTCTGTAACCGATGATATCGTAATCCATCGAGGCATATCCCCTCGAGAGTGCCTTCATCCTGTCGAAGAAGTCGAACATTATCTCCGAGAGTGGTGTCACGAACTTCATGACCACTCTGTTTTTGCCAGCGTTCTCAACGGCTTTGAACTCGCCCCTCTTTTCGGTGGTTATGAAGCCGATTAGGTTGCCCATGTAATCGGATGGAGTGATTATAGACAGCTCTACGAAGGGCTCTTCGACCTTTGCGAACTCTCCCGGCTCGGGAAAACTGGCCGGGTTAGTAATCTCACGAACAGTCCTGTCGTTCATGGTTACCCTGTAAACTACGTTCGGCGCCGTTAATATGCAGGTTATCTCGAACTCCCTTTCGAGTCTCTCCCTGACCACATCCATATGGAGCAAGCCGAGAAAGCCCACCCTGAAACCGAAGCCCAGCGCCGGCGAGTTCTCAGGTTCAAAGACCAAGGCTGCATCGTTCAATTTGAACTTGTCAAGAGCCTTTCGCAGCTCTTCGTAGTACTCGGGCATACCGGGAAACATACCAGCGTAAACCATGGGTTTGGCGACTCTATAACCGGGAAGGGCCTCGGGAGTGGAGTTAGTAGCGCCTGTAATTGTATCGCCGATTTTGGCGCTTGCCACTTCTTTTATTACGGCTATGATGTAACCAACCTCCCCGGCGTCGATAGAATCGGTGGGAACCATCTGCGGAAGGAAGTAGCCGACCTCTATAACCTCGAAGATTTCGCGAGAGGACATCATCATGATTCTGTCTCCGGCCCTGACCGAACCTTCGAAAACTCTGACATGAACAACCACGCCCCTGTACTTATCGTAAACCGCATCGAAGATCAATGCCTTGAGCGGAGCCAAAATATCCCCCGAGGGCGGCGGAATGCGCTCAATCACCGCTTCGAGTATCTCCACGACACCTTCTCCCGTTTTGGCGCTCGCCAGTAGGCATTCTTCGGCTTTGTAGCCTATCAGATCGACTATTTCGGCCAATGTTTCCTCGATGTTTGCATTAGGAATATCTATCTTGTTCAGAACCGGTATCAGCTCGAGGTCGTTCTCTATTGCCAGATAAGTGTTTCCCACCGTTTGGGCCTCAACGCCTTGAGAGGCGTCCACGAGGAGAATCGCCCCCTCGCAGGCTGCCAGACTCCTCGAAACTTCGTAATTGAAATCGACGTGACCGGGCGTGTCTATTATATTTATCTCGTAAGTCTTCCCGTCCCGGGCCGTGTAATTAAGTTTCACGGGTTTGGACTTGATCGTTATTCCTCTCTCACGCTCGATGTCCATCGAATCCATGAACTGATCCTTCATGCGCCGGTGCTCGACAGTGCCTGTTATATCTAGAAAACGGTCAACCAGCGTCGTCTTTCCGTGGTCGATATGGGCGATAATCGATATGTTTCTTATCAGATCTCTACCAAACATGAAATTCCCTCCCACCGATCAAGAAGAATTGTAACATGCTATGGTCGCGGTAGTTTTAACCTCCCGCGAAATTGTAGTGATTACGAAGAAAAAGAATCGTCGTCCATTAAGACAAAGGTTCAGACATCTTAGTGGTTTCCTTTGTATAGTCTGCTCTGGAACATTCGCGAATACTCGGTCCAGGAAGAATCTTCCTGTGTCAAGGCGGCCATGGACTCGAAATGATCGAGCCTTGCGTCAAGGTTGTCGCACAGCGCTAGAATGAACGCCTCTCTGGTCTTGGGTGTGACGGGAGAACCGTACTGTAATTCACCGTGATGGCTTATAATCGCGTGGATCAGCTCGCTGGCCAGAGTCTCGGGAAAGCCGTCGATCTTCACGATCGCTCTCTCAAGAATCCTTACTCCTATCGCTATATGTTCCTCGAGCTGACCGCGATCGGTGTATTCGAAGGCATAATCGTCGGTTGAATAGGTTTTTACCTTTCCTATATCGTGCAGAAGCGCGGCGACAACCAGAATATCCCTGTCGATACTATCTCGCGAAGGCGAGAGCTCGTATATACCCAGGGCATACCTGGCTACTTGCAGACTGTGACTGGCGAGACCACCTATAAGGGCGTGGTGATAAGTCTTGGCTGCTGGAGAGTCGAAAAACTCTTGGCAGGATCCATTTTCTCCCAGCAAACTATCGAGCAATTCTCTCAAAAACTCATTTTTCACACTCTCGATCAGCCGTTGTATTTCGGATCTGAGAGCGGCGATATTGCTAATGACCGGTATGAGCTTGGTGATAGAGCCCGCACTATAAGCCTCCATTTCATCGGGCGTNAAATTTCTCTTCACCTTTATACTGAGTCCGTACTTCTCGTCGTGNATATAATCGGCAAGCGCTATATGTCCAGCACGCGGTTCAATAACTCCAGAGTCTCCTATCCATGCCTTGGACTCGATCCTAATCCTAGAGTCTCCAACGGTGCAGATGTAGTACGGCCCGCGACTTCCCTCTATTTTTTCGGCCGAAAACACAAAAAAGAAGCCTGGCTTCATGTTGACAAAATTTTCAACCTTGTTCTGGAGTGCGCTGTATGATTGGAGTATCTCCGACAGTGTAGGATAATCGTCTTGCTTTCCCCTTATCATCTTAATTCTCTCCTTTCGGCCACTCTTGATTTCGGTTAAGTCTTTACTAATCATAGACTCCGAACGATATTATCTATGTTCATGAATCCTTTTTCAGAAAGCAGCAAATGGAGGGAATTACCTATCATCAAGTGTAAGAATCAGAAACCCCTGAAGTCAGGGGTTTCATTACAACTTCTATTTCCACTTTTTCAGAGGTCTCACGGGACGGCAAACGGCGTAGCCATATTTTTCTGGATCGCTTCTTTGGTAGATCGGATTTTCAGCGTTCCATTCGCAGCCGGAATCTGCTGGATTCCAGCTCCATGCAAGATCGTTCACTGTTGACATAACTACGTCGTTGTTCTCCTCATATACATATGGTGGGTAGTAAAAGACAATGTATTCGCTCTCTGAAATAATAGAGCACTCCATACCTTCTGGAACTTCTCCTTTGTAATCGATCGGCACTTCGATCCCATACAAGTAGCCACGCTTACCACCTTCAAAATACCAGCCGCCGACCTGGCCGCGAAGACTCGGGATGCTCTCCAGCAGACCTGTAACTGTTTGACAATCCTGACCGGGAATGCTTTCCTGAAGCTCCCAGAAGTGGAAATATCCCTTTGCTTCAATGTTTCTGATCCCGATAAACTTGTGTGCGGGCAGTTTTTCGAACTTCACCTCGACCTTCACTTTGATCTTTTCTAGTTCTTTCTCGATCAAATTGCACCTCCTTTTTAAACCGAGAACATATGGATCATAGACAATTCTTTTCAACAGAAGGGGGATCGGTCTTGGAGAGGATCTGTACTCCTTCGGCGAAACCGAATAAGCTTTCTTGAACGATCTACTGAATGATGCTTGTGAGGAGAAGCCTCCATCGAGGGCTATCTCGGCTATCGATTTTTTGGTGTCCCGTAACTCCAGTGCAGCCTTGCAGATCTTTCGAAGCCTGATATAATCCCTCAATCTCATTCCAGTGAGAGCGTGGAATTTCTTGGTGCAATAGAAAGGCGAATAGAAAAGGCCCTCGCTTACTTCAGAAAGCGATGGGCTATTATCCAGGTTCCGCTCTATAAACTCTATGATCTGCTGAACGTTCTCGTGCCATTCATACATAACGATCCCTCCCGGGAAGAATATACCGGAAAAGAAAGGCGATTTCTTGATCCGAGTTGCACTCTAAACGGCTTTATGTATATACATATTTCATAAGTCCTTTCATTTGCGGTTTATGTGTTTGTATCGTTCATATCTTCATGTTTTGAATGGTTTCTCGATCTTGCGGATAANGACGAAGTTTTTTATTAGGCGATATCCGATCACCTGAGTAGCTTTATCAATCTGTCGGGATAATCTGTGATCATCCCATCGATGCCCAACTCAATAAGTCTCTTCATCTCGGAAGTGTCATTGACCGTCCAGGGAATTATATCAAGCCCTGCATCGTGTGCGCTTTGTATCCAGCCATCTGCCATGATTGTGTAACTGGGAGCTACTATATCAACTCCTATACTTGCGAGCATTTTGCCAATGTCAAAACCGAATTGCCACAGTTTCAATCCATCGGTCCAGGCAGTCTTATCGAGGTTGGTCGAAGATACCAGAGCCGCAGTGAGTACATTTCCGTCTATTTCATCGACTATTTTTAAGGCTTTCCAGAAGAAGGACTGAATAATAACGAATTCGCCTATCCCATACCGCTCGACCAGATCCATTACACTCTCCACATGCTGACGCAGATCGACCGTCAACTCCGGTTCTATTGGGGAGGCTTTTATCTCAATGTTCAGGCGAACCTTCTTTTCCGAAAACGTGTTATAAGCTTCCACCANTCGAATGACTTCTTCGAGAGTGGGAATGACTTGACCATTTGCCTGGAGTTGATCTGGCCATTTTTCGGGTTCGGCTATGCTTCCGATATCNTATTCTCTCAGACGGGAAAGTGTCAGATCCTTGATTAGAACTCTTTCAGTTATGAATTGTCCATTTTCGCGAACCCTTTCGGGGCTTAGGAAAAAATCGTGATAGACCACCACCACGCCATCGGCAGTTACGACCGTATCCAGTTCTATCGTATCAACACCCAGTTCCAGAGCATACTCAAAGGCCAGAAAAGAGTTTTCCGGCATCAGTCCCCGGCAGCCCCTGTGGCCTTGGATATCGAAGCCAGTCACGAAAGTCCCTACCAGACAAAAAAGATAAATCAGCAGTATCTTCCCCCGAAATTTCAATCGAATCACTCCCATGAATTCAGATATCATTCTCACTATTCTATCAGGCTTGGGCGTGAAGATTTAAGATCGGCTAAAAGATAATGAAATATATTGTATGTAATATCTATTTATAAATATATATATGGAGGTATATATGAGTTTCGATGAATGGAAGAGCAGACTTGAACAGCTCGCGAAAGAAGGACCATTTGCAATCGCAGATATTGATATCGACAAGTTTGCGGAGATCAACAGTGAATTCGGTAGGGATTGCGGTGATAGGGTCTTTGAGATACTCGATAGGACTTTAAGAGAAAACCTCCCCGATAAACTTTCGTATGTGAGGTTTGGAGACGAATTCTTCATTTATAGCAGCGAGTATACTCTTGAAACTCTGTTTATGGAGATGCAGGATCTGAAGCAAACTATCGCCAATCTCTCTTTCGAATGCAGGGGTAAGATTGTCAGATTCACCGTGAGTGGCTCGGTTGGAGAATTTCCCAGGAACGCCTCAACCGTCGAGAAGCTTCTCAACCTTCTATCTGAGGGTATGAGGAAAGCTAAGATTGGAGGGAGGGGACAGGTCATCTTCGCCCCTCTTGAAAGGGAGTCGAAGATGGTACTCAAGTCGAACTACTACCTCAAATCCCAACTTGATGGACTGACGAAGCTGACCGCTCTTCTCGGTCGAACCGAGTCTTCGCTCTTGAGGGAGGCTCTCGACGATTTGTTAAGGAAGTACCGGCTTTAGAGAGTATTATCAGTAAACGACAACTGGTGGCCGGAAGGCCACCTTTTTTATACAGGAGATTCTTATCATGAGAGAGAAAATGGAACGCAACGTTCGCGTTTACAAACGTTTTCGATTTTCGCAGAATATGCTGATAATAGGACCGGTACTCGTTCCTTACATGATCTTCAAAGGACTCTCCTATTCGGAGATCATGCTTTTACAATCAATCTCAGCCGTTTCCGTCGTGCTTTTCGAAGTACCAACAGGTTCTATCGCTGACAGGGTCTCGAGAAAGTTTTCATTAGTTATCTCCTCTTTGATAATGGGGATCGGACTGTCCATGTACATATTTATGAAGGGTTTTGCAGCCTTCGCGATTGCTGAAGTCCTGTTCGGTCTCGGACTCACTTTCAGCTCGGGAGCCGATTCTGCAATACTTTACGAGAGCCTGTCAAGAATCGGCAGAAAGGGCGANTACAGCAATATAGAGGCTGTNTCAATGTCACAGATATTCGCAGGTCAGGCNGCAGGNTCCGTCGCGAGCGGTTTTCTCTATTCTCTCTCCCCATATATACCTTTTTGGATCTCTGTGGCGATGCTATTCTTATCGGGAATCTTTTCGCTCATGTTCATCGAGCCGCCGGAAAGAATGAAACCCAAACAGACCTACCTTGTTCACGTTGCAAGGGTTTTCGGTACGGCTTTTCACAAGCCAAGAGTACGTTGGGCGATGTACTTCGCGGCTTTGATGGGTGTGATGCTAAGGGCGACTTTCTGGCTTTATGAGCCTTATTTCAAACTGATAAATCTCGATATAGCCTTTTATGGGGTTGTCTTCGCCATTTTCAATCTTGTGAGCGCTTTCTCTTCGAGGTACATGGTCAAAACCGTGGGAAGTGTGAGACCCAGGAAAGCTCTTATGACAATGGGATTCATGATCTCCGGAGCATACCTTCTACCTCTCCTCTTCCGTGGTTTCTTTTCCATAGTCCTTCTCCTGCCCGGGCAGCTGGTCAGAGGCATGTACACACCGGTGATGAGATTCTACGTTAACAACCAAGTGGAAGACAGTTTCAGGGCTACTATGCTTTCGATAGTGAGTTTGAGCGCCAACCTTTCCTTCTCGATCTTCTCACCCCTGATAGGCGCCTGTCTTGATGGGATCGGAACGGTTCCGGTTTACTTTACCATGGGTGTGACAGCGGCCGTCGTCAACCTTTCCCTCTTGCAGCTTAGAAGGGTACATAAAAGAAAGGGAGCCGTCATCGGGGGTGTATAATGGAAAATTCCCGGCGAACTTGAGAATAATCCCGAGTCCGGGCGGAACTTAGACACGGACTCCGGATTTTACGCCGGTAGGTTTCAAACTACAGGTTACACGATTTTTTCGTTATATATTACGAAGAACGTATATTCAAGTCCTCCTACGGTTCGAAGGTTCTTTCACTCTTTTTCCGGTTCGGAATCCTTCTCTTTGTTCAGGGCCTCTATGAGTTCACCGACGAGTTTTGGATTGAGCGTTATGCCCTTCTTGGTGGGTTTGTACTGCCCGTCGTCGCCCTCGTAGTAGATCCTGAGATCCAGAAATTCGTGGCCTTTGAACTCTCTCTTGGAAACCCTTATTATCTCAGTATCGTTTCGCTTGATATCGGTCATGTTTTGCACATCCTTTCTACGAGTTTGTCTAGGTATTCGTTGCGGCGGATCGTTGGTTCTTCGGTCTATCTGAAAATCCTTCCTCACCGGTCAGCTCGATGAAGACGTCTTCCAGAGTCGGTCTAACATGCTCAATATCGAACAGCCTGGCACCCCTGCTAGACAGAGAAAAGACGACCTTTTCTATACTGGTCGAAGGTTTTACCTCCAGCAATCGGTACCCGTCGAGCTTTCTGTCACTTATATAGCCTTCGATATCGGTGAGATCGCCGACACTCTCTCCGGAGAGCTTGAAACGCACTAAATCGCCCCCGATAATCCTTCTCAGACTTTCGAGATCACCCGAGGCGAGCAACCTTCCCTTGTGCATTATNCCTATGTGCTTGGCCATCCCCTCGGCCTCTCTCATCATATGGGTGGTAAGAACGACGGTCGTTCCCGAGCGGTTGATTTCCCCAACCATCTCCCTTATGGTGATTGTAGTACGTGGATCGAGGCCGAGAGTCGGCTCATCCATAAAAATTATCTCAGGTTCGTTTATCAGAGCCCTCACAAAATTGATCCTCTGGCGCATACCTGTTGAGAAGACTCTCACCGGTTTGTCTTTCCAGTCGATCATATCAACCCTTTCCAGAAGCTCAAGGATCTTTCTCAGAGCCGCCTTCCTCCCTATTCCGCTCATAGATGCGAAGAAGAGCAGATTCTCCACGGGCGAGAGGTTGTCGTAGAGTATCACCTTTTCGCTTACAAGAGAGACCTTTTGACGCACCTTTGAAAGTGAAGCTGTCAAATCCATACCTGCGACTCTTACAAGGCCTGAAGTGGGTTTCATCAATCCCGATACGATCCTTATGAAAGTCGATTTGCCTGCTCCGTTCGGGCCGAGAAGATAGAAAAGGTCCCCCTTTTCTATCTCTATCGAGAGGCCGTCCAGTGCCCGTAGCTCTCCAAATTTCTTTACAAGTTCGCTGGCGTATATTGCCTCCAAAATAAACCACCTCGATACTTATTTTACTACAACGTCATCAATCGTCCCCACGCATGGTGATGGCCATGAACCGCTTTATACAATAAACGTCTAAATATCAGCCTAGATCTTTGACATGCCTATTGGGAGTGATGGTTAATATGCTGCTCTCCGTAAAACACGAAGTGATATCACGATTCTGTACTATTGACGATAAGACCAAAATCTGATATATTTGGATTCGTGAACGGGGAGTAGCGCAGATGGAAGCGCGCCTGTCTTGGGCACAGGAGGTCGCAGGTTCAAATCCTGTCTTCCCGACCAAGCTGTATATGCGGCTGTAGCTCAATTGGTAGAGTATCGCCCTTCCAAGGCGAATGTTGCGGGTTCGACTCCCGTCGGCCGCTCCAGCGCCCGTGGCTCAATGGATAGAGCATTGGACTTCTAATCCGAGGGTTGCAGGTTCGAGTCCTGCCGGGCGCGCCATATCCTCTGATTATTCATGGTGGTTGTAGCTCAGCTGGAAGAGCGCCTGACTGTGGATCAGGCGGCCGCGGGTTCGAACCCCGCCAGCCACCCCACTTTTCTTTATTCCTTCGGAATGCGCCCGTGGCTCAACGGATAGAGCATCGGATTTCGGCTCCGATGGTTGCGGGTTCAAATCCTGCCGGGCGCACCATACCATCCTCCCAATAGCTTGAAAGTGGCAAAAAGGAGGTAGCAATCATGGAGATTCTAAAAGTCGCAACGAACTCAAAGCCAAACGCAGTCGCTGGTGCCCTGGCTGGTGTTTTGAGAGAGAAGGGCGTCGCAGAGATTCAGGCAATAGGAGCTGGTGCGGTGAACCAGGCTATAAAGGCCATAGCAATAGCCAGGGGATATGTGGCACCGAGCGGAATCGACCTAGTGTGTATTCCTACTTTTTCAGATGTGGAAATCGACGGTGAAGTGAGAACGGCCGTAAGATTTTTCGTTGAACCTAAGAAATGAGGCGATAAAAAGATCAGGCCCCGTGAGGGGCCTGATCATTATTCTACGGTTGCTACGACGATTTCACCGGGACCTAGCGACAGATGAAAATTGCCTCCAACGTTCCAATGCGAAGAGGTACAGGAGTCTTTCAACTTCCAGTGGATTCTATGTTCTCCCCTCCAGGTATGGTAGCCAAGATCGACATATAAATCCTTCATATTAGAAAAATCGCCATTTCCCGCTATAAGTAAGCCTTTCGTTCCGTTCCAGTAGAAGAGACCGATAGACAGGTGATCCTCTTCCCACATGAGCTTCAAGTATTCACTTTCCAAAAGGGACTGATTTTCTCTTCGCAGAACCGATAATGAAGTGATAAGGTCGATCATATCGGCGTCAGCATTCCAGTGAAGCACATAATGGTCGAAGAAGGCCAGTTTCCCATAGAAAGGATCGTTAGGGTTCAAAACGTAGCGACCTTCCTCGTTGTTGTCCAATCCGAGATTCATGGGCTGGATCTCGAAAATTTCCTGCCCGGAGTTGATATAAGTAATCGCATTGGGTAGAAAGAAGTTGAGCACTGTCGCAAACCGAGAGAAAGCCCTGCCGTTTTCGCGAGCAACGGCTCTAGGAGTGTCCGGCGTTTCGACACTCGCTAGCGTTTTTATCCTCAAACCCGGAAGAACCTTATAGACCAGTTCCTTCAGCCTTCCTTCTGCCACACGAGGCTCCATCCACCAGGTGTTTCCGAGTATGCAATCGTAACCGGAATCGGCGGCCTTCCTGTCGTTTCCCATAACAAGCTCTTCGGCGATTATCGCAAAAGAGGGATCGGTCGACTTCGCCTTTTCTATGATTCTCAACTCCAGCTCACGCGGTAAGGCGTGTCCCATGTCCAACCTTGCTCCATCGACGCCGAAATTCTCGTTGTAGAAGGGCATGATTGACTCTATACTTTCCCAGAGATCCTCGGCCGGTTCAGCGCCAGGGAAGAAGGAGGATTTAATCACGTCGAATAGTACGTATGGCGGCTGGTTGCCTGAGACATACTTCTTCGACTGAACGGGATGATCCCTGTAGAGTCTCAGGAAGGTTATATCGTCCCAAGTCGGCTGGTTATCGTTTATCCAGTCGGAAAAGCCCGGAGGAGTTATCACGCCGAATTCCGCCACCAGGTCTTCGAGAAATTCTTTTTTGCCTCTGTTGGCCTTCACAAAGTTGATCCATCTTTCAGGAGCGATCCTTTCCGGAGAAGGTCTGAAAAGCGAAAGGTGCTTCTTTACCTGTGACGAATTGTAGATCTTTTCGAGATTTTCAACGCTTGCCTGCGCAAAGCCAAGCCCTTCTATTTTTGGAGGGCTATATTCTTTCAGGCCGGTTGCGTCTATCCAGTAGAACCAGTCGGGATGATCGAATATAAGGTCGGAATCGCGGGCCGATGTCCGTGGAATGAAGTCGAGAATTATCCTCATTCCCATAATGTGTGCAGCCTCAACGAAAGCCTTGAACTCTTCATCAACCCTCATGTTACCAAGAAGTCTGTCGTGGTACCTTTCGTCGATGTTGAAGAAGTCCTTGACCGAATAAGGCGACCCCAGCGTCCCCTTCTTGAAAGCGTCGCTATAACGTGTAACAGGTAGGAAGTATAGCGTGTCGAAACCCATCCCAGAAAGGTAGGGAAGCATGAGGATCATTTTGTAAAAGGTCCCCGATTCAGAGTATTCTGGCGACTGGAGATCGGAGAACAATTCCGGGTCGAAATGCGGGTACGCCGTCGTCGATCTGACGAAGGCACCGTACACTATCGCTGATTTCAGCCAGGAGTTGTCGCTTTCTCCCCGGATTCTTCCGAGAGACTTTGAATAGTCAACGTCTGATCGCTTCTTTTTCAAAATCCCATCCACTATGCTATGACCGAACTCCGAGGGATCGACGAATATATAGCGATCTTTTAGCTTCACCGTGCCGGTGTAATTTGCGGGTAGCCATTCACGGGGTACAGAGTAGTCTATCTTCCCTCGTTTCTCCTTAAGATGGGCCGCCACTCTCTCAAGGTACACTTTATCACCTCCAAAAAACGAGGGCGAAAAACGCCCTCCGTTCATTGTCAAGATACTTCCAACCGCCCGGGCCAGAAACTGTAAGATCTGTGCCGTTTCAGTTAAGATCCATCAGTCAAAGCCAACATATTCTCTTTCGGAGTGTTTCACTTCCTCTCAACGATTTTACCACCTTCCGGGCCTGACCAACTCCCCGGTGCGAACTCTCCCAAAATTGAAAGACCATTTCAATAAAAAAAGACTCAACCATCTTTCAACGATTGAGCCACTGGCGGAGGCGGTGGGACTCGAACCCACAAGGGGCGTCAACCCCACCGATTTTCGAGACCGGCTCCTTAGCCAATTAGGATACGCCTCCGTTGTCGTATTTGATTATATCACGGTCTGTAAGAGTGTCAACACGCTCCCTAAAGGTGATCGCCCCTTTTTTAGGAGAGAGGATCCTGTTGGTTTCGTAAAGAAAAAGTTACCGGTGGAGTTTGCTTGAGTGACTAGTTATGATAAAATTTTGATCGCGAGCAGTTTTTCTGTGCATGAAACGGGTCAAAAATCCCTGTGGGTACCTTGTTTCAGCACATCTTTAGTGCATGAGGAGGTGGCTCTTAGGTGTATGCCATCATTGAGGCCTCGGGAAGACAGTACAGAGTCCAGGAAGGTATGACTCTCTTCACCGAAAGGCAGAATGGTCTAGGTAATGGAGACGAGATCGTCTTCGACAAGGTTTTACTTGTCCGCGACGGGGAAGGAACGAAAGTTGGCAAGCCTTACGTGGACGGCGCAAAGGTTGTAGGCAAAGTTGTTTCACACGGTAGAGGTAAAAAAGTACTGGTTGTGAAATTCGGGCCGCGTAAGAACTTCGACAGAGTCAACGGCCACAGGCAGTGGTTCACAGAGGTTACGATCGAGAAGATCGAACTGGGGGTGAAGTGATATGGCCCGAAAGAGCGCGGGAAGATCCAACGGTAGAGACAGTAACCCGAAGTACCTCGGTATTAAGAGAGGCGAGGCTTCTCTCGTAAANGCTGGAACGATAATAGTCAGACAGAGGGGTACTAAGATCCATGCCGGCAACAATGTAGGACTTGGAAGAGATCACACTCTCTTCGCTCTAGTCGATGGAAAGGTTCATTTCGAGCTCAGAAACAACCGTAAGTACGCCAGTGTCTACAGCGAGTGAGCTGTTCTGTTAAGGAGGATTGTGTCTTATGAAAATACAGAAAACACCTTTGTGCAGATGGGCAGTTACCCACTCGAAGGTGCAAACGAAGAGAAAAGGCGAGATCGAGAAGACTCTCGGTTACCTCGTTGATCATAATGGAAACAAGATAGAGAGAAAATGGTACCTAATCGATGCCACCGATGTCCCTCTAGGAAGACTCGCAGGGCAGGTAGCCATGGTCCTTATGGGAAAGAACAAACCTCTCTACACCCCCCACATCGATACCGGTGACTTTGTCATCGTAGTAAATGCCGACAAGGTTAAACTGACCGGCAAGAAGCTGGATCAAAAAATTTATTACAGACACTCCGGTTATCCGGGTGGTATCAAGGAGAGAACGGCCAGGCAGATGATGGAGAAGGCTCCCGACAGAGTCATAAGACTGGCCGTGAAGAGGATGCTTCCCAAGAAGGCTCTTGGAGACAAGATGTTGAAGAAGCTGAAGGTCTATGCGGGTCCCGAACACGACCATCAAGCGCAGAAGCCCGAGCTTGTAGTACTGGTGAAATGAGGGGGTTGACGTATGGCTGATTTTGTAGATTATTACGGAACTGGAAGAAGAAAGACTGCCGTGGCCAGAGTTCATTTAAGACCGGGCAGTGGAAAGTATCTGATAAACGGCAAGGAATACGGGGATCTCAAAGGATACCTCAGTAACGACGCCTGGGTGCGCTACGCTTTAAAGCCAGTCGTTCTGACCAACACCATCGGCAGATTCGATATGCTTATCAGGGTTGACGGAGGCGGTTTGGCCGGTCAAGCCGGCGCAATAAGCCTGGGTATAGCGAGAGCCTTGGTCAAGTTCAGCCCAGATCTGAAGGGTCTTCTAAGACAGAACGGGCTTCTATCAAGGGATTCCAGAGAAGTCGAAAGAAAGAAATATGGTTTGAAGAAAGCAAGAAGAGCTCCTCAATTCTCCAAACGTTAATTACTCTTACATAAGCTGGGCCCGTACCTGAGAGAGTATGGGCCCATTTTTTGCCGGTGGTGATTCAGTGTTCACTAAAGAAGAACTCGACGAGATCAAAAAAGCCATAAATATCGTCGATTTCATTGGTCGGTACGTGAACCTGCAGAAGGCCGGAAGCTCTTACAGGGGATTGTGCCCATTTCACAACGATAACGATCCTTCATTTTACGTCCACCCCCAAAGAGGCTTCTATCACTGCTTCGGTTGCGGCGAGAAGGGTGATCTGATCTCTTTCTATCAGAAGATAGAGAGTATATCATTCTCGGAAGCGATCAGGAGGCTTGCGGACCTTGCCGGAGTACAGATCAAAATCGATAACGGCGAGTCTGAATATGACCGCTATACCTCTGTGTTGACAAGACTCTCCGGGCTATATTCGTGTGAGCTCTTCGAAAGCCGTAATTCGAGTATCCTGGAGTATCTGGTCAACGAACGCAAGATCTCCGAGAGCACGATCAGGGAGTTCCAGCTGGGTTACTCGCCCAATAATGGAACCTTTGGTACCTTTTTGGCGTCGAAACTCTCAGTAGATGAAAAGACTATGATCGATATGGGAATCGCGTACCGTAGAGGAGGATCGCTGAAGGATAGATTCGAAGGAAGGCTAATAGTGCCGATCAGCAACGAATCTGGACGTATAGTCGGTTTCGGAGGAAGGCTCACTTCTGGCGGCCAGGGACCGAAATACATAAACTCTCCGGAAACCAGATATTTTCAGAAGAACCGCTTGTTGTTCAATCTTTCCAGGGCCAGGGGTGTGATCAAGGAGCTCGATTATGCGGTGATAGTGGAAGGCTATTTCGACGTCATGGCTCTTTACCAAGCCGGAGTAGTCAACGTAGTCGGCCTTCTTGGCACCGCACTGACCGAAGGACATCTACGCATTTTAGGGAATTACACGAAGAACCTTCTTTTCTTTCTCGATTCCGATTCGGCCGGCCAATCTGCATCTTTACGCTCGATAGACATCGCTGAAAAAATGGATTTCTCGACGGCTGTGGCAATGGTTAAGGGGGCGAAGGATCCTGCCGAGCTCTTCGCCCTGAAGGGTTCTCAGGGGATCAGTGATGCCCTTTCGATGTCGATTCCTGGGTCGATTTTCAGAGTAGAGTTTTACTCGAGGAAGCTAGATCTTTCACTTTCACAGGCGAAAAAACATCTGATTGAATATCTCAAGCCTTACATCGAGGCTTTTGGTTCGAGTGGTAATTTTTCTGCCAGAGAGATGACCTTAAGGGCACTTTCGGAGAAGACCGGTTTTTCCGAAGACGAACTGGTAAGGTTCACCAGAAAGGAATCCAGGGAGCTGGATCAACTTGACCAAAAGACGCCTATAAATCTCAGGAACAAAGATATTCTACGCGTCTACCTCCAATACCCGATCCTGCGTAGTCGTGCCGCTAGGCAACTGGAGCTCCTTGAGCAGAGGAAGGAATTCAGGGAGCTTTTGAGAGGCATGAAGAAGGGGCTGGAGCTCGAGGAACTTCTCGATCTGGTTGACGTGGAACTCGGAAGAGAGCTGATTGAGCTGGCATCCAGTTGCATAGATGAGAGTACAGCTCTCAAGATTTTAGACAGCACCGGAGAATACACAAATAAAAGATTAGTCGAAGAACAGATCGCCGAAATAGATCGGCGATTATCTACACTGGAAGACGAGGAAGCGAAAGCAGCCTTGTTGATCAGGAGGATAGAGCTACGCAGACTGCTCGTTAAAAGAAAGAGGGGTGGCGACTGAAATGGAAAAGAATAAAAAGAAAACCAAGTCGGAGGTCGAAGATCTGGAGGAAAAGATCCAATCTCTGGCGGAAAAAGTGATAGATGACGACGAAGAGGAAACGGTAAAAGAAGATGGCAGTAACGAAGAAAGCGGGGAAAACGAAGAGAGAGAAGCACCTGTTACAAAAGAGGAAATTGAAAAAAGGATAAAGAAGCTTCTTAAGCAGGGCAAGAAGAAAGGATACATCACTTACGAAGATATTGACAGTGCTTTCCCTCCAGACTATGAAGGATTCGACTCTACACTCGTGGAATCAATCTACGAGGAGTTCGAAAAGAACAAGATCAGCATCGTCGAAAAGGAACCTGTAGAGGAAGACGATGAAATAGACAACGAGAGTAGTGAAGAGCTCGTATCGATTCTCGAGACCTCGCCTGAGATGTACGACAATATATCGTTGAAGGATCCGATCAAGATGTACCTAAAGGAGATAGGAAAGATTTCACTGCTAACCCCCAGCAGGGAGAGAGAACTGGCCAGGAGGGCTCAGAAGGGCGATCCTAAGGCAAAAGAAGAGCTAATAACGGCCAACCTGAGACTCGTCGTATCAATCGCTAAAAGATATATAGGTCGTGGCCTGACTTTTCTAGATCTCATCCAGGAGGGCAACATTGGTCTCATAAAGGCCGTAGAAAAGTTCGATTGGAAGAAGGGGTACAAATTCAGCACTTATGCCACCTGGTGGATCAGGCAGGCAATAACCAGAGCGATCGCCGACCAGGCAAGAACAATAAGGGTGCCCGTGCACATGGTCGAGACCATCAACAAGTTGAACAAAGTGATCAGAGAGCATCTGCAGGATTATGGCGAATATCCTACCGTGGAGGAACTGGGAAGGATCACCGGAAAGACCCCGGAAAAGATCGAAGAGATTCTGGCGGCTTCAAAGGAGACAGTATCTTTGGAATCTCCTATTAGTGGCGACGAGGAATCTACCATGGGCGACTTCATACACGATGATTCTTTAGAGCAACCCGAAGAGGCTGCGATGAAAATGCTGCTCAGAGAACAGATCGACCAAATACTCGATACGCTCTCCCCGAGGGAGGCCATGGTTTTGAAGATGCGGTACGGTCTGCTTGACGGTAAGACGAAGACCTTGGAAGAGGTGGGCCAGTTCTTCAATGTTACACGCGAGAGGATTCGACAGATAGAGGTGAAGGCCCTCAGAAAGTTGCGTCATCCCTCTCGAAGCAAGCAACTTAAAGCACTTCTCGGTATGCTTAATAGCTCCAAACGGGAGTGAATTTACATCCCATAAATTACAGCACCTTAATTTAAGTATCACAAACGGGAAAAGAGGATGTGTTTATAATTATTCACCGGTAAAAAGGGGCGTGAGAACTTGGCTGAAAAAAAGATCGCTAGACCAGTCACAACCAGTCCCCGTATTCTTTCTCAGATTGACCTCTTAAGAATGGCGAAAAACGGTGATACGAGCGCCAGCAAGGAGATTATTGATAGGTTGAATAATAGAACATCGGAAGAAGGGCAGTCTCGTGAGTGAGACTGCTCTTTCTTTGAAGGGCTTCACACTTTCCGTATCCGGCGAAAACGTACTCGAAAACATAACTCTCGACATCCCAAGCGGAAGTATAGCGCTAGTGCAAGGGGTCAGAGGTAGCGGGAAGTCTGCGTTGATGAGAAGTTTCATCCATCTCAACGAAGAGCTCTTCGACAGTGTCTCCTTCTCAGGTTATATCCGCCTTTTTGGAGAAGATGTATCAGAACTCGATCGGAAAAGAGTCAGGCAAAAAGTGGCTTACGTGGATACTTCTTTTCTGGAGGCCCTCAGCAACTTCACCCTTTTAGAGTTTTTCAGATTTTTAAAGGGAAAGTGGTTTAAGTTCGAAGACTTTTCGGAGGAGGAGCTCGATCTACTTGAAGATCTCAACCTGCTGGATATACTGGCTAACAAGAACAGGTCTTATCTGAGCTCCATCTCTCTTTCCAAAAGGCTCTCACTTCTGATCTTTTCGACTCTTTTCAGACGACCGGAAGTGATAATGCTGGACAACGTTTTGGACCATCTGGACGATTCGGCATGCACTGAGGTGAAAAATATACTCCTCGATACGCAGAAAAACCGCACTTTGATCATCTCTTCCAGGTTTTCTCTCAGGCTTCTAGACATTTCCGATTTGTTGATAGTGCTGGAAAGTGGTAAAATCTCTTATGTGGGAAGTCCAGAGGTTTTCGTTCTTCAGAACCGCTGATTAAAAATTTATCGGAGGTGAATTGTGGACGTCCTAACCGTCACTCTGAACCCTGCCCTTGACAGGGAGATAGTTGTTGAGAATTTCACGATTAACGACTTTCACCGGGTCAAAAACCCCTTTTATTCAAAGATGGACCCGGGCGGAAAGGGAATAAACGTTTCGATTATTCTCTCGGGGATAGGTGTGAGAAACGTAGCGATGGGTTTTCTGGGCGGTTATATAGGCAAGGTCGTAGAAGAGAAATTGAGAACCATGAGCGACTTGATAACCACGAATTTTATTTATGTTGAAGAAGAGACCAGAGAAAATATAGCTATTGTCGATCCGATAATGGATACAATAACCGAGATCAACTCCTCCGGTCCTCTGATAAAACCCGACGATTTGAGGATGTTTCTCAGAAGATTCGACGTGGCCCTATCAAGGGTACATCATGTTGTAGTTTCCGGGAGCATCCCCAGAGGTATAGAAAACGATATCTATTCGCTTATATGCAGGAAAACGATAGAGGCCGGCAAGTTCTCCTTCGTCGAAGCCATAGGCCCGACCTTCGAGAACGCCGTGGATGCCGGTCTGGTTACTGTTTCAAGGCCCGACCTCAGAAGCAGGAAGATACTTTTCGGCCAAACCCTGGTCGAGCTTAGGGACTACATAGATGCGGCCAAATATATGATCTCCAGGGGTTCCAGGCTTTCGGTTCTCTCCTATGCTATAGAGGGCGACGTAATAGCGACCAGAGAAGGCGTATGGCTTTTCAGGGCAAAAAGCCANATAGAGAAATCTCACCTTCTCGGCACGGGGGACGCTTTCATGGCCGGAATGGTCTACTCTATAATGAACGACGAGCGAGACTTCTTTCAAGCAGCCCGAAAGGGCATGGCCGCCGCTATAGCGGAGGCCGGTTTTATAAGCAAGGAGCTCATAACACCGAAAGATATCGAGGAAAACCTCGAATCCTTCGAGATTCGCAGGCTGGAGTGATAAAGGGTGAAAGTAAGAGAAGCGATGATCAGGGATGTCTCCGCGATATTTGAAGACGAAACTATCGAAGATTTCATCGTAAGTTGCTTGAGACAGAACAAATCGGGTCTGCCGGTGGTCGATGACGAGTTCAAAGTCGTCGGCTTCTTGAGCGAGAGCGACGTTATAAGAAGCGCTTTGCCAAGTTACTTCAGTCTCCTCCAATCGGCCTCGTTCATTCCCGATACTCACCAGTTTGTGCAGAGATTGGAAAAAATAAAGAGCGACAAAGTGTCGTTGCACATGGTCAAGAGGGTGACGTGCGTCAAGCTGGACGATACCGTCATCTATGCGGCCGATTTACTCATAAAGAACAATTTGAAGATTTTGCCTGTGATAGACGAAGAGAGAAGACTGATAGGGATAGTCAACAGAATCTTCTTGATTCACGCTGCGACTCAGGGCAAGATCGATAGATGAAGAAAACCGTATCGATTTTCACTTTCGGCTGTAAAATGAACCAGTATGAATCTCAAGCCATGGCCGAAAGACTACAGCGTTACGATGTTCGTTTCTCGGAAGAGAAGTCGGATCTTTTCGTGCTGAACTCCTGTACAGTCACTTCAGAAGCCGAAAGAAAGTTGAGGCAACTTTTCAGACGTCTCTTGGCCCTTAACCCCGACTCCAAAATCGTTGTAGTCGGATGTTACTCGGAGCTTGCCGGTGAAGAGCTGAAGAAAATCGGAGCCCACGCCGTTCTAGGAGTGCGGGCCAAAGGTGAAATTGAGAGGTATGTCTCGGAGCTTTTGAAAGACGGTAGCGAAAGTGTTGAAGTGACCAGGGACGATTTTCTAATGGTCACCTCCAGCCCTGAGGGACGAACAAGAGCCTTTCTAGGAATCGAAGATGGTTGCTTGAATAACTGTACTTATTGCAGAATACGCCTGGCCAGGGGTAGCAAGATAATAAGTAAGCCAATAGATATCATCAAAAGCGAGTTCGTAGGGCTCATAGAAAACGGCTATCGCGAGATAGTCTTGACCGGTATAAATATAGGTTACTACGGTTTTGAAACGGGCAGCAATCTTGCAAGGCTTTTGAGGGAACTCGACACCGTGCCCGGCGAATGGAGAATCAGACTGGGTTCGCTCGATCCCGACAGGATAGACAACGATCTTCTGAACGTAATATTCGATACTAAACATATTGCCAGGCATCTTCACCTCTCTCTTCAGAGCGGCTCGGACAGGGTGCTTCGTCTGATGAAGAGGAAGTACGAAATGAAAGACTATTTGAAAGCGGTGGATAAAGTGAGATCTATGGATTCGAGGTTCTCCCTTACCACCGATGTTATAGTCGGTTTCCCGGGAGAAGATGATTCTGATTTTGAAGCGACGCTTCAGACATTAGCGACGGTCGGTTTTCTGAAAGTACATGTTTTCAGATATTCCAGCAGGCCGGGTACTGAAGCAGCCTCTATGAAAAGCCAGGTGGAGTCGTCCCTGAAAAAGAAGAGAGCGCTTCAGGTCGCCAGCGCAGCCAAAGAATCTAGGAGAGCGTACCTCTCCGGACATATAGGCATGACCAACACGGTTCTCGTTGAAAGGGTCCATCGAAAAGAGAGTGTCGGTTACGATGAGTACTATATTCCCCATCGTATAGCCGGTCGATACGACGGTTTTGTCGATTCGACCGTAGTCAGTCTGGAAACGCATAAGGAGGGTTCCGATGCAGAACTATATTGCAGGTCGGTGGTACGATGAAGACGACTCCCTCATCAGCGCGCTGATACCGGGAGTTCTGAACGGTGAATCGGTTTATGAAGTGGTAAGAACTTACAACGGACTTCCGTTCGCCTTCAGAAAGCATTTCGACAGATTGAAAAGATCGGCAGCGCTTATGTCAATGGAAGTCCCCTTCACGTGCAAGGAGTTGAACTCAATAATACTGGAGGGGATAGATAAAAACCGACCCTCCCAAAGCGGCGATTTAAGGATCAGGATAGTTCTTTTTGGCAATGGAGAGAATGTGTTGCCTGCAGTCATTTACGCTCTGCTACCATCGGTCTCCAAGGATATATACGAGCTGGGAGTTAAGATTGCTATCTCCCCTTACACAAAACCCTCGGGAGCTATCGTCGATCCGAGGTTGAAGATACCGGGAGCTAGCTGGAACATCAGAACCAGGAAGAATCTGGGTGATAATTACGATATGATCATATTGAATGAAAAGGGTAATGTTTGCGAAGGTTCTTTCAGCAACGTCTTTCTTGTAAAAGACGGCCGGGTGATAACCCCCGATATTGGTTCCGGAGTGCTACCCGGAATAACCCGGGATAACCTTATAGGGCTGTGCAGAAGCATCGAAATCAACGTTGTGGAGAGGCCAGTCGCTGCCTGGGAGATGTTCTCAGCCGACGAGCTCTTTCTTACCCACACGAGTGTCGGGATCGTACCGATCCGGAAACTCGAAGAGAAAATTTTGATAGAAGACTTCACCGACGGAATGACCCGATTGTTACTGGACAACTTCGAGGGTTATATAATGACCGAGGACAGCAATTGGAGTGGCCTAGATGAAGTGGAACCATCAGACTATAGGGCAGATATTTGAAGAACTGGCCCGCAGATCCGGACTCTTCAGGAAGCTCAGAGTACTGGACCTGAACAGGGACTGGGCTGTAATAGTCGGCGAATCAATAGCCAGACACTCGTCAATCGTCGATTATTCAGACGGGTTGCTTACCGTGTCCGTCACTGACGGTATGTGGTTACACGAGTTGAAGTTGCGAGAGAGCGCCTTTATCGAGAAAATAAATGAAGCTGTTGGAAGCGAAGCTGTGAAGAGAATCAGATTCAGAGTAGGATAGAAATTGGAGGTGCTGAATGTCTGAACTATACAACGCTCAGAATATTAAGATACTTAAAGGTCTTGACCCTGTTAGAAAGAGACCGGGAATGTACATAGGCTCTACTGGAAAATCCGGTCTTCATCATCTGGTGTATGAAATTGTCGATAACAGCATAGACGAGGCGATGGGTGGCTTCTGCGACCGGATCGATATCACGATACTAGAAGATGGATCGGTCATGGTCAGTGACAATGGGAGAGGTATTCCAGTCGATACTCATCCCGACACAGGCACCAGCGCGCTGGAGGTCGTCATGACCACCCTACATGCCGGAGGAAAGTTCTCGAAAGATTCGTACAAGATCAGTGGAGGCCTTCATGGTGTCGGTGCTTCTGTCGTGAACGCTCTTTCCGAGTGGATGGAAGTGAGGGTCATGACAGACGGAAAGATCTATAGACAGAAGTACGAACGGGGAAAGGCAGTTACACCGGTGGAGATCGTCGGCGAGACAGATTTGCACGGTACCGTGACCACGTTCAAACCCGACCCGCTGATCTTCGCAGTTACGGATTTCGATTTCGATATTCTCGAATCGCGCTTCAAGGAGCTGGCCTATCTCAATGGAGGCCTGAGATTGAATTTCGAGGACAGAAGGATAGATGAAAGAAGGAGCTATCATTTCGAAGGCGGGATCGTCGAATTCATCAGAGCCCTCAATAAGAGCAAGAAGCCGATCCACAAAGACCCGATCTACCTCGAGGGCTCCTTCAACGATGTTAAAATCCAGCTCGCGATGCAGTACACGACCGCTTACGAAGAGGAAACGTTAACGTTTGTCAACAACATAAAAACCGTGGAGGGCGGCACTCATCTCACCGGTTTCAAGACGGTCCTGACGAAGACGATGAACGATCTTGGCAGAAAGCACAACATACTCAAGGAGAAGGACCAGAACCTTCAGGGTGAAGATGTGAGAGAAGGCCTGACTGCGATACTGAGCGTCTTCGTTAAAGAGCCACAGTTCGAAGGTCAAACGAAAGCCAAGCTCGGAAATGAAGAAGCGTACGAGGCCGTGATAAAAGTCGTCAAAGAAAAGATGGAAGAGTTCTTCGATTACAACCAGAAGGACCTCAAGCTCATACTGACCAAAGCGTTAGAGGCTGCCCGGGCTAGACTTGCGGCCAAGAAGGCCAGGGAGATGGTCAGGAGAAAGAACGTACTCGAGAACACGACATTACCTGGAAAATTGGCCGACTGTATATCCGAGAACATCGAAGAGACGGAAATCTTCATAGTAGAGGGCGATTCGGCCGGAGGCTCTGCAAAAATGGCTCGTTCAAGGGATACACAGGCGATTTTGCCGCTCAGGGGTAAGATTTTGAACGTTGAAAAGGCCAGCTTCGACAAAATGCTCAAGAGCGAGACGATAAGCAATATAGTCGTGGCTCTTGGCACCGGTATTGGCGAGGACTTCGAAATCACAGGCCTTAGATACGGTAAGATCATAATAATGACCGATGCCGATGTTGATGGTGCCCATATAACTACGCTGCTTCTCACACTCTTCTACAGATATATGAAACCGCTCATAATCGCTGGGAAAGTCTTCGTCGCTCAAGCACCGCTTTATAAAATAGAGATGAACCGACAAAAGCATTACTTCTACAGTGACGAGGAATTGAATGCCTTTGTCGAGAAATATCCCGATAAAAAGCTGAACTACTCTAGATTCAAAGGACTTGGTGAGATGAATCCCGAACAACTCTGGGAGACAACAATGAACCCAACCGATAGAAAACTAGTCCAGATAACGATGGAAGATGCGGAAGAAGCCGATAGAGTTTTCACAATTCTTATGGGTAGCGAGGTGGAGGAGAGAAGGTCGTTCATTGAGCGACACGCTTTGAGCATTTCCAATCTTGACGTATGAGTCTTTCTTTGAGAGCGGCGATCTGTATGGTAGCTATAATTGCCATATGGTTCGTTGCAATAATCAATTTTATCGTTGAGTCTTTTTTTACGGTTCCTCTAGCCCAGTTTACAAAGATAGTCAATCCCGAGGAAACCGTTATAGAATTTCCGCTGGCATTCAGAAGAAGGTGGAAAACTGATATAATTTACCCACCGGCAACTGTTGATGTTTCGGGGAATAGAGTCTTTTTGAAACCCGGGAAGTACATCGTGTTTTATGATGATTCCTATTACTGGGTTTCGGAGGATTTCGTCATTGTAGATCACGCTTCGATGGACGAAATCACCAGTTTTCCCGTGGTTGGCGGATTAAACTTTGTTTTGGTGGAAGGCGTCTATAAAGCTATCGATAACGATATAGATGATTTTACCGGGGCGGTTGAGGGTATCCTCGCTGAAAGAAGGATCTCCAGATTGGTAGCTTACTTTGATTACAGGAACAACANGTTGTTTCTCAGACGGGGAATAACGATCAAAGTACTTGACTGGGAGAAACTTAGCGCGAGCAAAGAATTGCTTCTTCAGCTTGAAAACGCCTCAGACAGAAGCGAATACATCTTTTTGAGCGATGGTAAACTGTTGAGAGCGAGGTGACACTAGATGGCCAGGGGGAAAGACTATACAGTTTCTCTCGATGTTGGCACCAACACACTGAAAGGCGTGGTGGTCAGTAGGGAACAGACGGGACAAATGGTTTTGGAGGCCTATGGGAGCGTTAAGACCGTGGGACTCGACAAGGGCGAAGTGAAGGATGCTGTTGCCCTAAAGCAATCGATACAAAAGCTTATTGAAGAACTTACTGGACAAATGGGAAAGAAGGATGTCGAAGCAGACTTCAGAATTAGTTTCACTGACGGCGACTATTCGGTTTTTTCCGAAAACATCGAGGAGATTCTTTCCGAAGAGAAGCAGGTTATGGTTACTGAGAAGACTATACAGAACCTCATGAGTCGTCTCAAGACCGAGAAAATGAAGACCGGTAACACCAACATACACAGGAGTTATATCAGAAAATACATACTTGATGCCGACAAAGTGGTTTTCAATCCTGTAGAGATGTACGCTCGAAAACTCGATGTGGAGATGGTCTTCGTATCAAGTGAAGGGAAATCCGTCGAGATCTTCCGCAGACTATTTGAAGAACTTTTCGGCCGCGGGGACTTCCTGATATCTCCAGCACTGATATCGGCTTCAGAAGCGGTTTTAACAGATACTGAAAAGCAACACGGTGTCGTCTGTGTGGTTCTTGGGCACAGTTTTTCCGAGATAGTGATATACAAGGAAAATCTCCCGGTCTATATATCTCGAATACCCCTCGGGATAAGACATATAGTTCTAGACGTGGCTAGAGTGCTTGGAACTTCGGTCGACGAGGCCGAAAGACTGCTCGTGAATTACGGCCACTGCAGTATGTATCCACCCGATCCCGAAGATGTAGTAGAATACTTCGGACTCGATGAAAGAACGAGAAAGAACGTCTCTGTCAGGAGACTCTCGACAGTCATATATGCAAGAGTGAAAGAACTGTTGAATAAGATCAGAAAGGAAATTCAGCTTTTTGTGATAAATAATCCCGAGTACTCTGAAGAGAGGATTCCTGGTGGAGTGGTCTTCACCGGTGGCGGTTCGAAATTGAGAGGGCTAACCGATGTTGGGGTTGAATCTCTGAAAATGCCTGTAAGGATCGGAACCTATGAAACCAGTTTCAATCGACGTATAGAGAACAGCCACGATGTCTCCAACGATCCGATATTCAGCTCCTGTCTTGGCAATCTCGTATCCCCCGAAGAAGTACAGGGAGAGATCTTGGAAAGTGCAGTCGAAAGACCTAAAAAAGGTTTTGGATCATTCATAAAATCCCTCTTCTTTGGAGGTGTCGATGATGAGCTTTGAGCTTGACACGGGTAAGAAAAGCAAGACAGAAATCCGGCTTCCTTCCATAAAGGTAATAGGGGTAGGAGGCGCCGGCGGAAACGCCGTTAACAGAATGATTTCTGAAGGAATACATGGAGTCACTTTTATAGCAGCCAACACCGATATCCAGGTTCTAGAAAGCAACAAAGCCGAACTGAAGATCCAGCTAGGCACCGAACTCACAAGGGGTCTGGGGGCCGGTGGAAATCCAAATGTTGGAGAGCGAGCCGCCGAGGAGAGTGTCGATGAGATAGGAACTTTCCTCGAAGACACGGATCTGCTTTTTATAACAGCAGGAATGGGCGGCGGTACAGGTACCGGAGCAGCGCCGATCGTGGCGTCGATCGCCAGAGAAATGGGAATATTAACGGTTGCTGTCGTCACAACGCCTTTCTTCTTCGAAGGTAACACCAGACTGAGGACCGGACATGAGGGTTTGAGAAAGCTGAAGAACTCGGTGGACACCCTGATCAGAATATCCAACAACAAACTTCTCCAGGAGCTCCCTCCGAANACTTCGATCGTTGATGCCTTTGCCAAGGCCGACGAGACGCTTCACCATGGAATCAAAGGTATCTCCGAGTTGATAACTAAAAGAGGTTACATTAATCTCGATTTCGCCGATGTAGAATCGGTTCTCAGAAANGCAGGAACCGCGATGCTCGGTATCGGTGTCGGTTCGGGAGAGAGAAGGGCCGAAGAGGCTGCCAGAAGAGCCTTGGAAAGCAGACTCCTNGAAAAGCCGATCGACAACGCCACAGGTATCATCCTGAACGTCTCGGCCAAGAATATCACGCTCAGAGAGATGAACATAGCCGCGGCGATAGTCAGGCAGAACTGCAGTGAAGACGCCGATGTCAAACTGGGTTTGATCGTCGATCCCGAAATGAGCAACGATGAATTGAACATAACTCTAATAGCCGCAGGCCTGGAACTGGACGAAGGAGAGCTCATGGGAGACGCTTCCGACATCCCGGCTATTTACAGATTTGGACTGGATATCAACGAGGAGGAATAGTCATTGAAGGTCTATAAAAGGCTCGGGGAGATGCTCGTCGAACACGGTCTCCTGAGTGAAGACGATCTTAAGCAGGCCGTCGCTATCCAAAAAAAAGTCGGGAAACCCCTCGGAGAGACTCTGGTAGGAATGGGAGTGATCTCCTGGGAGGATATNTACGGTGCCCTTTCGAGGCAGTACGGTCTCAAGGTCCTTGAAGAGGTTCCCAACTTGCTCTCTCCGGAGATTCTCCGGATGATTCCCAAGCCTGTTGCCGATAGACTCAAAGTTATTCCCATAGAATACCTGCCGGAAACAAACACGATAAGGGTCGTCACGACCGATGTTCTGAAAGTTCCGCAGATAGACAGGGAACTTTCGTTTTTGACCGGAAGTCGTGTGAATACGTTGCTCGTTCCTCCGCCTATCTTCGACGCCCTCTACAAGTCTTCTTACGAAGAACTCAGCTTCCAGNGAGATCATAGAGCATACTTTCAACATAGGAGGACTCCGAGATCGGAATAGATGAAGAAAAAGTCCAGGATAGCGAAGACACACCGGTCGCGAAATTCATAAACTCCCTTCTAGATAACGGTATAAGGAGCGATGCCAGTGACGTTCATCTAGAACCTTACGAAAAGATGGCTGTAGCCCGGCTCAGGATAGACGGTGTTCTTAGGAAAGTGTTGAGTTATCCGAGAAAAGCCCATAATTCAGTAGTATCTAGAATCAAAGTCATGTGCAATATGGATATCTCCGATAGAAGATTCCCTCAGGATGGAAAGTTTTACATAAGACGCGGTGGCGAACAATTTGACCTTAGAGTCTCCACCATGCCTACCATCTTCGGAGAGAAGGTAGTTTTAAGGATTTTAAGGGTTTCAAACGCAAAGAAAAGACTCGAAGACCTCGGGCTCTCCGATTACAACAGAGAACGTTTTGAAAGCATCATATACTCTCCTTATGGCATAATACTGGTCTCGGGACCGACTGGAAGCGGTAAATCAACCACGCTTGTGGCGGTCTTGAACCAGGTCACTTCCGACAAGGTCAACGTACTAACTGCCGAAGACCCCGTCGAGTACACGATCGAGGGTATCGCTCAATGCCAGGTCAACTCGGAGATAGGTCTGACTTTCGCCCGGTATTTAAGATCATTCCTCAGGCAAGATCCGGACATCATAATGGTAGGAGAGATCCGTGACAGAGAAACGGCCCAGCTGGCAATCGAAGCCTCGCTCACCGGTCATCTCGTCTTCTCGACGATACACACAAACAGCGCTTCGGGAGCCGTGGCTAGACTCGTTAATATAGGAGTCGATCCCTTCCTACTTGGCACCTCGCTTATCGGCGTTGTCGGTCAGAGGCTGGTGAGAAAGCTTTGTAACAACTGTAAAATAAAGATTCCGATGAGGGAGGAAGTTAAGAGAGTAGCGAGTCAAATATATCCCAACAGAGATGATTTCGTCGAATACATTCCGGGAAACGGCTGCCCAGAATGCCGCGGAATGGGTTACCGTGGAAGAACCGGTATCCACGAGGTTCTCATTGTGGATAACAAGTTGAGACAGCTCATTGCCGAAAACGCGTCGGAAAGAGAAATCTCCGCGGTTGCAATTTCCGGTGGAATGAGAACGCTCTACACCGATGGAGTCCAGAAAGTTATAGACGGAGTGACTTCGATCGAGGAGATAAAGAGAGTCGCCATAGAAATCTGATTCGGTTACACTCTATACTCACGCATACTCAAACATAATCGAATAAGATTCGAATATTCGGCTTTTATCGCCGTTAGCCGATAATTGCCCAAATAGCCTGGCCCTGATTTCGATGGTAGGATTTTAAATGGAGGGAGAAAATCGAACAGGGAGGTTATATATGGCATACAGAGTGCTTGTATGGGGTCTTGGTGCCATGGGAAGTGGCATCGCGAAAAACGTTCTAAGAAAGAAAGAGCTCCAGTTGGTAGGTGCCATCGAGAGAGATCCATCGAAGATCGACAGGGATCTCGGTGAAGTTCTAGGTCTGGAAAGAAGTGGTCGCAGAGTTTACTCCGAACCGGAAAAGGCGATTCTGGAGACGAGGCCCGACATAGTTATAATTGCAACGAACTCCTTCGTTAACGAAGTTATGCCGAAAATAGAACTAGCGGCGAAGAATAACGTAAACGTACTTACCATCGCGGAGGAAATGGCCTATCCTTACGAGTCAAATCCCGAAGAGTCTAAAATTCTGGAAAACCTCGCTTGTAAATACGGAATCTCCATACTTGGAACGGGAATTAATCCTGGTTTCGTTCTAGATTTTCTGATAATAGCCATGACCGGGGCCTGTCTCAAAATCGATAGAATAAAAGCCAGCAGGATAAATGACCTCTCGCCTTTTGGCAAGACCGTCATGGAGACCCAAGGCGTGGGAACCACTCCAGAGGAGTTCAAACGAGGTCTAGAAAAGGGAGATATAGTGGGACACATAGGCTTTCAGCAATCGATAGCTATGATAGGCAACGCCGTCGGCTGGAGAATCGACAGAATCGAGGAAACCAGAGAACCGATAATCTCAATTACAGAACGCAAAACTGCTGTTGCCCACGTAAAGCCTGGTATGGTGGCGGGTTGCAGGCATACAGGCAGAGGTTTCTGCGGTGACGAATTGAAGATAGAGCTTATACATCCGCAACAGATACTGCCTGCGATAGAGGGTATCGAAACCGGCGACTATATAGATATCTACGGTGAGCCCGATATACATCTTTCGATAAAACCGGAGATACCCGGCGGAAAGGGTACCATAGCGCTGGCGACCAATATGATACCGGAAGTAATAAACGCAGCACCTGGATTACTTAACATGAGTGAATTGCCCGTTCCAAAATGCTTGATGGACGACATTAAGGAGATCTAGAAATGACGGCTAGAAGAGGACAGTGGGTGCAGATTCACAGCATTTTATTGAAAGCTGGAGAGCGTGCTCCATCAGCTCCTTCCGATACCGCAAACGTTCCACTGGAATTGAGAGTCAGGGGTTTTTTACAGGATGAGGTGGCTTCCATCGGTCAGGTCGTCAGGATTCGAACGGCTGCCGGAAGAACGCTAGAAGGAACTCTCGAGATAATAGAACCGCGACATGTACACGATTTTGGCGATTATATCCCCTGAACTTTCTCAGGCCGGTGACGAATTGACCGCCTGGCTGGCCGGTGGTGATGAAAATGAGTATGAGTTATGAATCGGTGATGTCAAGAAAGACTGAAATCATGCGGGCTTCGATAGGTATCGAATACGACAAATATGAGCTAGAAGGTATCGGATTCGACTACGAAGGTTTGATGAGCGACACTGTTTACCATATGGAAGAAATAACTGCTATACAGCGTGAAACAGGCGTTGGAAATACCCCTCTGGTCGAGCTCAAGAACATTACAAGATTAGTGAGGGAAATCAGCGAACCGGGTAAGGGTGCCCGGATCTTTCTCAAGGACGAGGCTGCCAACCCCTCTGGAAGTTTCAAAGACAGGAGGGCTTCTATAAGCGTCGCCAGGGCTAAGGAGCTCGGTTACAGAGGTGTAATCGCGGCGACCAGCGGCAACTACGGGGCGGCTGTTGCTTCGCAGGCAATGAAGAGGGGTCTCAAATGCATAGTCATTCAAGAGTGTTACGACAGCACCGGTACCGGTCAACCCGAGATACTGGAGAAGGCCAGGGCCTGCGAGGCCTATGGCGCCGAGGTTGCTCANCTCACNGTAGGTCCNGAACTCTTCTATTACTTTTTGATCCTGCTTGAAGAGACCGGCTATTTCAATGCCTCGCTTTACACACCCTTNGCGATAGCCGGAATCGAGTCGCTCGGCTTCGAAATAGCGCAGCAGTCCAGAAGAGTGATCGGCAAAGATCCCGACTTCGTTCTCGCGACACACGCCGGCGGAGGAAATCTCACCGGAACTGCCAGGGGCTTGATCAAGGCTGGGGCCGATAAAACCAGCGTGATAGGTGTGAGCGTAGATCTATCAGGTCTTCACATGGCCAGCGACAGAGATTTCAACAGGAAATCCTTCACTACAGGACACACCGGGTTCGGAATACCTTTCGCCGTCTTCCCTGACAGGAGCGACGTGCCCAGAAATGCAGCAAGACCTCTCAGATATATGGACCGTTATCTGTTGGTCAAGCAGGGAGAAGTCTTCTACGTCACAGAAATGCTGGCACGTCTAGAAGGTCTCCAGAGGGGGCCGGCCGGGAACACCAGTTTGACAGCTGCGATAGCGCTGGCCAAAGAACTGCCGAAAGACTCAACCATAGTGGTTCAGGAAACGGAGTACACCGGCGCGGGAAAGGCTCCATCGGCCCAGTTGACCTTTGCGAGGAAAAACGGTGTGAAAGTAATCAGGGGCGATCCCTTAACTGACGATGTACCGGGCAAAGTGATCGCAATTCCGGAAAATCCCTCACAGATAATGTACACAGAACTTGGACTGGATAGACTGAGAGAGTCCTATATAAGAGAGCTGATCAAACGTCAGATACTCCCCTCGGAAAGAGACCTGGATTATCTTGCACAGGAACTCAGACTCACAACTGATGAGACGGCTCGGCTCATAAAGGAGGTAAGTCGGTAATGGCAATACAGCGACCTGATGATTTCGACCGGAGAAGTGAACATTTACAGCGTCTAAACGACGAGCAGCTCGACAGACTGTTCTGGGAACTGGCCGGAAAGATAGTCGATCCTCTCGTCGAACTCGCAAGAACGCACACAAGCCCTTCGATCGAGCGTTCGGTACTCCTGAGAATGGGGATGGACAGCTTTCAAGCCGGGGCGATCGTTTCAAAAGCCTTGGAACTGGGTCTGCTAGGAAAAGGAGCTGGTCACTTGGTATTGAGATACTCTCAATACACTGGTAAAAGCGTAGAAGAATCCGCGAAAGAACTTGCCCAAGGCCGGGGCTGGGAAGAGCTTATCGAGATTTTCAAGAGGAGGAAGGAAAATGCTGTTGCCGAATGAAAAATTGAGAGTCGAAGAGATCCTGAAGGACCTTGAAAAATACTCTCCGCGAAGAAAAGGCTGGGCATGGCGAAAGCAACTTCCTGCTGGCACACGAGTCGATGGCTTCACCTACAATCAAATCAGCGAACCTCTGAAAAACAGTATAGGACTCCCTGCGGCACATTATTTCGAAAATATCGATCCCCAGCCCGATCCGGTGATCACCTCGGAAATCGCTTCAGGACGCTTCGAGGACGACATTCGAAGAATGAGGATGGCTGCCTGGCATGGGGCTGATCACATAATGGTTATAAGAACGCTCGGTCAGAGCCACATAGATGGTTTGATCGAGGGAACGCCCGAGGGAATCGGAGGCATCCCGATCACCAGAAAACAGCTTCGGGCGACCCGAAAGGCACTCGATATTATCGAAGACGAAGTGGGCCGTCCGATAAACTTCCACTCTTACGTCAGCGGTGTGGCCGGTCCAGAGATAGCCGTTCTCTTCGCCGAAGAGGGAGTCAACGGTGCCCACCAGGACCCCCAGTACAATGTTCTCTACAGGGGAATCAACCCCATAAGATCTTTCGTGGACGCGGCAGTAGCGAAGAAGATCATGGCCAGTGTCGATATGCTCCAAATCGATGGAGCGCACAACGCGAATGCCTCTTCAAAGAGTGCCTGGAAAGTCATGCCGGAACTTCTAGTCCAGCATGCCATAAACTGCGCCTTCTCGATCAGAGTCGGAATGAAAAAGGATCTGATCGCCCTCTCAACGGTGCCGCCAGTTACGGCTCCGGCCCCGGAATTCAGACTGAACTTCATTTATGCACTGACGTTGAGAGAACTCTTTAAAGAATATCGTTTCAGAGCCCAGATGAACACCCGTTACATTGAATCGGACCTTCTGGACGCGACACGCATCCATGTTCTGGATACACTGATATCTCGTCTGACCAAAGCCGATATACAATCCACGATAACCCCCGATGAAGGCAGAAACGTGCCCTGGCACATAAACTCAATAAGGGGTATAGAAACAGCGAAACATACTCTTCTGGCCCTGGATGGTATAAAGGACCTCGTAAAGGTAAATGAAGAGGCTGTAAGACCTCAGATAAGAGAAATGAAGATGCGAGCCATCCTTATGATGGAGGAGATAATAGAATCGGGAGGCTACTTCGAAGCCGTAGAGCAAGGCTTCTTCGTTGACAACGGACAGTACCCCGAACGAAATGGCGACGGGATAGCCAGGATGAAAGAAGGCGGCATCGGAGCCGGTACCGTAGTGGCAAGAGAGGATGATTATTACGCGCCCGTCTGCGAACACTTTGGGTATAATAACATACCAGAGGGCTTGAATAGACCTGATGAACCGATAGGTATGTGTACTCTAGAAGATAGGAGTAAGATCAAGTATATAGATGAGCTAGACGAAAGCGACAATGTGAATCTGAGAATCGCTACGCAGCTTGAGGATAGAAAGGCCGGGCTGATAGGACCGGAAGTGGAATGGTGGAGTGACGGTTGGGTACAGTTAGATCTCACAATACCAGACGATCTGGANCATGCAGAGGCCGCGGCTCTGGAAATTGCAAGAAGAATGGGNCTGCAGGAGGCTACTGTAATAAGCAAGACCGTTCTTCACCCGNTCGAAGGAACGTACCTAGAACTGAAAGCCAGAGTGCCTTTCAAAATTGAAAGAGAAAGCCTGGAANTGCCAAAAAAGCCCGACCTGTTGGANCCAGAAGAGATAAANGGCTACCTGAAAGAGGTTCCCATGAAAGTGGTAGCCGGTACCGTCGGAAACGATGAGCACTCGGTTGGCATAAGGGAGATACTCGATATCAAACATGGCGGCATAGAGAAATATGGTTTTAAATACACATATCTCGGTACGAGTGTGAATCCTGAGAAGTTTATCGATGCGGCCATTGAGACTGGAGCCGACGCCATACTAGTCTCCACTATAATCACCCACAACGATGTTCACATTGATAATATGAAGAAGATTTCGGAGCTCTCGATCGAGAAGGGTGTTAGGGACAAACTCATACTCGTCTCGGGAGGAACGCAAATAACCAACGAACTGGCCGTAGAATGCGGCATGGATGCAGGCTTTGGCAGAGGAACCAAGGGAATACATGTTGCATCTTTCCTGGTCAAAAAAAAGAGAGAGATGAGGAAAGCGGATACATGTGTAAGTTAAAAAGGACGTGGGAAGAACGGTTCTCAGTTTCGATGATGTGTGTCCAGGTTCCTGATAAGACTGGGGTCAGAGGGTAGAGGTGTGAAGAGCGTGAAGATCTTGACTTTCTAACCTCTGACCCGTTACCCCTAGTCTCTGTTGCGGTTACTTAGAGAGGAGGAAACGGACGAGAAGGACGAGATAGCAAGTAGCACTATTGGATGACAGTCTTACTCCCTTTCCGCCATGCGGGTATCATTGGTCATCCTTGATTTGCCCGCCGCCTCTTCTTCTAATTNTTTTTTGTGANTCTCCTGTCTCCGGCTGCCNGGGGTTTTCTTTGCCTGCCGGTTTTTGTGCAGCCCGTCCTGCATCAGAAGCTGTCTGATCCTCTCCGATATTTACAGTTCTGGTCCCCATGGTTGCGCCTGTCGTTTCCTGTTTCTTTTTTAGCTCACGTTGTATCTTTCGGTTGTTGATTTCATTCTGTCTGCTGCGTAGAGATTCGAGTTTCGACATCAATTGATGAATATAGTTTTTTTCCGAATACTTGAGTTCTATGCTGGTCAGATCCCATTCGACTTCGAATTCTTTCCTAGCCTTCTCCAGTGATTCGAGATATTCCCTTTGTAGTGTATCGAAGCGCCTGACTTCGTCCGCAATCGCTTCCAATTCAATATCTTCCTCTTCGATATCCAGTGCCTCCAGTTTTTCTTCCACTTCTATCATTCTTTTATGAAGATCGTTGTATCTCCTTTCATCGAATGAACTTATTTTGCTTAAAGAAGGAACCTTCTCAGAGTTCACCGACTTAGCCCAGCTGGGTCTTTGGAGTTTTTCACCATCATCTTGAGGCTTGAGTTTCTCCATATCGCTTTTAATTCTCTCAAGCTGATCTAGCAATGGCTTTCTCCTGTACTCGAACATCGTCAGTCTGTTTCTTATAAAAGATTTGTAGTTAAGATCCGGAGATCTGTTTCTCATAGCTCTTCTCATCCTCCTNCATTCTCGTAAAGNATAATTATATACATTTGGCTGGCCATTCCACACCTTTGAATAGTGTCGTATAGAAATATCCGGAATATACAATGAACCACATATAATTCATACTAACAGAATTAAGCACAGGTCGAANAATTGAACAGCAATTGATTCCTCTCATAGTTTATACCGCTGCGTGGAAGAACGATCAAATTTTGGAGTCTCTTTTGAAGCAATGGAAATAGGCATCTACCAAATCACTATCGTATAGTCTACTGGAATTGTCGCTTATTTCTTTCAGGGTCATTCCTGCGCCGTGTTCTACACTGTGGGTCTTGTAATGGCTCATCGCGGCGAATACTTTGGCAATCCCCATAATCTTTTCTTTAAGACTTATATGGGATCCCCTGAACCCAAGGGTTTAACCGAAGATTTATCTGAGAAAACATCTCACATAATGATCTTCGTCGATCTTCTTCATTACCGGCATCTCCAGAGAACAAATATCGCTTGCGAAAGGACATCTGGGATGAAAACGACAACCATCTGGAGGATCGATCAGCGACGGAATATCTCCACCCGTAATTAGCTTCTTCCGCTTCAATCCAATCTCTGGAGAGGGGGCAGCCGTTTTTAACAGTTTTGTGTATGGATGAAAAGAGTCGTTAATAATCTTTTCGGCCGGGCCAATCTCCATGATCATGCCCGCGTACATGACTATTATTCTGTCGCTCATATAGCGCGCACCGGCAAGATCGTGGGTTATGTATATGAAGGATACACCGTGACTTTCTTTAAGGTAAAGCATCATATTCATAATACTCATTCTGTTCGAAACATCGAGCATCGAAGTAGGTTCGTCGGCCAGAATCAGTTCAGGCTCGACAGCGAAGGCCCTTGCAATATTTACCCTTTGCCTTTGTCCTCCAGATAGTTCATGGGGAAACTTTCTGGTGAACTGTTCAGGAGGTTCAAGACCGACCTGGGTGAGTATCTCATCTATCCTGTCTTTTACGTCTTTTCTCTTGCTGGCGATTTTGTGAATCAGGAAAGGTCGCTCCAATATTCCTTCGACAGTTCGTGTTGGGTTGAGAGCTCCAAAGGGATCCTGAAAAATCATCTGGACTTTTTTGTGGTATCTCAATTCATCTTCGCGCGACATATTTTTGCTTATTTCTCTGCCTTCGAAGGTTACGCTGCCGGAAGTTTGTTTGTAAATTCTGGCTATCACATTTGCCGTGGTGGTCTTTCCACTCCCCGATTCTCCGACTATAGCTAGAACTTCTCCCCTTTTTAGAGAGAAAGAGATCTCATCCATGGCATGTACAAACTTACCGCCTCTTCTGAGGGAGTTTACCGGGAAATGTTTCGAGACTCTTTCAAGAAGCAGTATGTCGTTATTCATGGCTTATCAACTCCTTCGTGAAGAAAACAGGCAACGCTATGATTTTCACCTTTATTTTCCAGCGATGGATAAGACTTTCTACAGATGCTCATAGCTTGAGGACAGCGCGGGCTGAATCTGCAGCCTTCAGGCGGATCGAGCAGATTCGGTGGCTTTCCCTCAATACCTCCCATTCTGCTTATCTTACCGGTGAGAGAGGGGAAAGAGTTCATAAGACCAATTGTATATGGGTGCAAAGGATGATTGAAAAGAGCCTCGGCGGAACCGTACTCTACTATCTTTCCTGCATACATAATGGCCAAAGTATCGCTGATCTCTACTAAAAGAGAGAGGTCATGAGTGATAAATATCACCGAAAAGCCCAGCGCATTCCTGAGCTCCTGTATCTTTTCAATTATCGTACGTTGCACAACCACATCCAGTGCCGTCGTCGGTTCGTCCATTATGACGAGTGTGGGATTAAGAATAAGGGCCATCGCTATCATGACTCTCTGTTTCATTCCCCCCGACAACTGGTGAGGATATGAATTGAATCTGTCTTGAGAGATATCGACCAGTTTAAGCACTTCGATTGCCTTATCATGCGCCTCGCTCTGTGTCACTTCACTGTGTGCATGTACCGCATCGGTAAGTTGTTCTCCGATGGAAAGAACGGGATTTAGGGCATTCATTGCCGACTGAAAGACCATCGATATATCGACCCAACGAATCTTTTTCATCTCATTGTCTTTAAGTCTCGCAAGATCCCTTCCCTTGAAGATTATTTCACCACTTTCTATTTTGGCGTTATCTTTGAGAAGCCTCATAATGGCAAAGGCTAATGTGGATTTGCCGCACCCCGATTCACCAGCTATTCCTAGAAAACCGCCTTTTTCGAGATCAAAAGAGACATCGTCCACAGCGTGAACGAAACCGCTTTTCATCTTGTAACCGGCCACAAGCTTTTTGCATTGCAGTATCGGCGTCACATCGTATTTATCCATTGAAATCATCTCTTTCTAAGTTTTGGATTGGAAATTTCGTCAATGGCAAAATTCATTAGGGCGAAAGACGTACCGATCAGGGCTATACAAATGCCCGGAGGAAGGAACCACCACCATGCACCCGACAAAAGCGCTCCGCTGTTCTGAGCCCAGTACAGGATTGTACCCCAGCTTACCACCGATACGTTGCCAAGTCCAAGGAACTCGAGCGTAGCCTCTCCCATGATGGCAGCCATAGTCGACGAAAAAAAAGAGGCCATTACCAGGGAGATCATATTCGGAAGTATCTCCTTGAAGACAATATAAAGAGGCCTTTCACCCAAGTTTCTAGCCACTTTCACGAAGTCTCTGTTCTTGAGGCTCACTACCTGCGAGCGAAGTATCCTCGTAGGCCAGGGCCAGCTGGTTAAGCCCAGAATTAGAACGATCGGAATCACACCCTTTACGGTTATATAAGCGGCGATAACTATCATAAGGGGAAGGCTCGGAATAACCAGAAAAACATTCGTGAAAAGAGATATAACATCGTCCACTATACCCCCGAAGTAGCCTGCCGCAAGTGCCAGCGACAATGCAAGAAACGTTGTAAAAAGCCCCGTCACCAGTCCGACCGTAAGCGTGATTCTTGTTCCGTAAACCATCTGAGAAAAGAGATCCTGACCTGCTTTCGTGGTTCCCAGCAAATGTTGATTGGAAGGCTTGGCGTTCAGTGGTAGCTTGGTTGTGACTTTTTCATATGTTGTTGTGATCGACTGAGTATAGACCCTTCTTTCTGTCAATTCGTCGATCTGTTCTCTTTCAATAGTTGTAGTTCTGCCGATTTCTTCGTTCACTATCTTCATTACATCGACCTTGTTCGTCTTTGGATCGTAAGGTGCAATGATCGGTGCGAAGATCGCCACTCCGGAGAAAAAGATAAGTATAATTAGCCCCAATAATGCCTTTCTATTCTCTATGAAGAGAGAAAAAGTATCCTTCAACATCACTTACCACCATCCCGGACACGGGGATCGAGAATCAGGATCGCGATATCTGCGATGAAGTTGGCCAGTAGGACAGCTACCGAAATAAAGAGAAAGATCGCCTGCATAAGCGGATAATCCTTACTTTGAACGGCTTGATAAAGCATCAATCCTACTCCCGGATAAGAAAAAACCATTTCCGTTAGCAAACCCCCACCGACAACAAACCCCAGGGACATGGCAAAGCCTGTAATAGATGGAAGTATTGCATTCTTTGCTGCGTACAAAGTTTTGATCCTTCGAAGAGAAAGTCCCTTGGCTTGAGCAACGGTAATGTACTCCTCGGCAAGTACATTAATCATATTGTTCCTCATCGTCAGTATCCAGGCTCCCATAGATGAGATCACTATGGTCAGAGCCGGAAGTATGGCGTGCCTAAAAACCGACAAAAAGAATTCCATTGTTCCTCTCTGAAGCTGTGGAGTATAGGCGCTACCCAGCGGGAATATCGGCAGCTTGAAAGCCAGAAAGTAAATTAGCAGTAATCCTAGCCAGAAGTAGGGAAAGGAACGCACGAAAATGAAAAGCCCGACAGTGAAGGAGGCAAGCCTCGTGTTTCGTTTCCAGGCTACGCCTATTCCAATCACTGTACCCAGAAAGAAACTTATTATCGTTGCGGTACCCATTAGTCCAACTGTCCAGGGAATGGCTATCTGCAAAACTCTCCATACCGGTGTCGGAAACCTGGAAATAGAGATTCCAAGATCACCCTTCAGAAGATTTAAAAGATACTTCCCATATTGAAGTATCATAGGGTCGGAAGAGTCAACACCAAAGGCGGCCCTTATAGCTTCAAGAGATTCCAATGGAATACCCTGCATTTTATCCATCAGATCCTGTGCGGGATCGCCTGGCATCATCCTGGGAATAAAAAAATTGAGCGTGACTGCCACAAGCAAAGCAAAAAACAACAATCCGATCTTTCTAGCGAAGTAAGCCACGTTTATCCAGAAAGCCCTTTTTCATTTTGGAAAGCGGACCTCCTTACCTCCTCTCGCACTTAAGAATGAAACTTGCGGGCGTTCTCGCCCGCAAGTTTACTTTAGAAGAGTTATCTCAGATGGATAGAAAGCATGATNGGCATCTTGTCCATACCGGTCGGTCTCGGCTCTGCATAAGGATTTTCGGCGCTAGGCCAGCCTATGAAGTTTCGGGTACTGTATTCGAACCATACCGGGTTGAAGAACATAGGTACGGAAGGAAGATCTCTTAGAAAGATACTTATAACCTCTTCCATTATCTCATCCTGAGCCTGAGGATCGGTCAACTTTTTATAGCTGTCGAGGAGTTCGTCGATTCTATCGTTTTTGTAACGCATCCCGTAATAGTTACCGGCATTTTCACCGATCGGGGCCCAGTGCTTGGAATGTACCCAGTTGTCAAACTGATAATAAGGACTTGTGCCGGTGACGGATATTCCAAAGAGCATTTCGTAATTACCATTGAATATCATATCTTTGTAAGGAGATGGCCAGGCAGCCAGAGTAACGATAGCCTCAATTCCGATCTCTTTCAGCTGTCTTGATACTTCTTCTGCTCCCATGATCCAGTCGGTCCATCCCGTCGGAACATAAAGATTTAGAGAAAGGGCTTTGCCATTCTTCTCGTAGATGCCGTTTCTGCCAAGTTTATATCCTTCTTTCTCTATAAGATACCTTGCATAATCAGGATCGTATTCGATGCCGTATTCATCTAGACCCTTTTTTGCAAGCCTGAGATAACTCGCCTTCACGCCTGCTAAAGAAGCCGGCACTGCTCCGCTAGCCATTATTCTGGTTATCTCCACCGGATCAATTGCTGCAGCCACTGCTGCCCTCAAGTTATAGTTATCGAAAGGCCACTTAAGGTTGTTGAGGTTCAAGAAAACCAGGTTTCCTTCGGGCAGCCAATACTTGAAATGTTCAGGATCAGCCTTGACGAAGACTTCATCGATGTTGGCTACGAAATAACCGGCCCAATCAAATTCGCCTCTGGCGAGTCTGAGAGGCACTTGTTCGTTGGTAGTGGTAAGCGTGAGGACTTCGTCTATGTAAGGAAGAGGTTTGCCATCTTCGCCGATCTGCCAGTAATTTGGATTTCTAACCACAATGAACGACTGCTCACTGAAGGAACCTTCCTTCAGTATGAATGGTCCTGTTCCTACGGGAATTCCCTCTCCTATCCAAGTAAGGGGATCTTCGACTTTCGACCAGATATGTTCTGGAACTATGAAGACACTGGAAAACCTCTGGATAATAGTCGTGTTGACATCAGAGAAGGTAAATGTAACAGTCATCGGCTTATCCGAGCGAACGCCCGTGACACCCGTTGACCAGAGGCTTGCGACATCGAGCGCCCTGTTTTCTTTTCCCAATCCAACTGTGAAGAGAACATCTTTCTCAGTGAAAGGTGTTCCATCGTTCCAAAAGACGTTTTCTCTCAGATTGAAAGTCAGCTCAAGCAGGTCTTCTGACCACTGATAGCTTTCTGCAAGCCAGTTCATGATCCTTCCCGTCATAGGATTGAAGTAGATAAGGGTTTCATAGAAACCTCCAATCGCTATCTCATTGGTATTTGGCGAGAAGGGATTGAAATTCTCGATTAGAATTCCCTGCTTCATAGAGGTAATTCTGAGAGTACCTCCTCTTTTGACATCTGTCGCAAATACTGTTACAGATAACAACAGCGAAACGATGAAAAGAATTACAAAAGCCTTTTTCATAAATCTTCTCCCCCTTTACAGGTAGTTGTACAAATAAAATTATAGATAATAGTCAATACAATTCCAAAGACAATTATAGCTTTCTATAACCAGCTACAGCTAATTATGACAGTAAGAACTCCCATTAGGCGGGTTTTATATGAAAATACATTTATACAAACTTTCACAGATACACACAGCTTACCTGAAGTACTCCTATCATGCCAGCTTATTACGTCACTAAAGGCGATCTGGTATTTCGAACCTTCATTTCTCTTATCCGTGATCTCTGAACTCTGCTATTACATAGGTAATTTCAAAAGGACGGTGAACGTTTCCTGGAATTATTTCGCATAATTAAACATATATGCAATTTAAAGAAAATATAATCGGTACACAGCATCCTGAACTTTGATTCCTTTCTCACTGTCTTAAATATTGGGAAGCTGAAAGAGACCGAAAATGCATGCCAACACCCTTTTTAAGTGCGACTTCTCCTCATAGCAACTCCGTATTAAGTGTGAACTATCAACCGGAAAAGGTCCGATCTTAGATCGGACCTTTACTGTATAGAAAGGAGTGTGGTTTAATGAAAATTAATGGGGCGATATTTTTCCTTGGTTGTCATTCCCTAGAAAAGATTAACGAGTTTTATCAAGGCTTTTTAGGTTTGGAGCTATTTAGGGATCAGAGAAATTGTAGAATTTACTCAGTGCCGTCCGGAGGTATGATAGGTTTTTGTGAACACCTTCCAGTCGAGGCAGGCACGCTCTCGCCAATAATGACTTTTCTAACGGAATTCGTGGATGATTTTCACGAAAAAGCTATTAAGTTAGGAATGGCACCGGATAGACCTTCGATAAACGAGAAATTTGGAATCTATCACTTTTTTCTCAAAGATCCCGAAGGCTATAGAGTTGAGATCCAGAAGTTTCTTGATTAACAGGTTATATAGTGCATGAAATCATCAAATGATAGAATTGAATGAATATTCCTTCCAAGGTGATGGATTTGAGAAAATTATTACTTGTTCTTTTTATCGTTTTTCTTAGCTTGACTGCCGTTTTTTCCGTGGAGTACTTTCCCGACGAGACGGCTTTCAGCATAAACTGCATCGCACTATCAACTGATGGAAAAAGTCTTTTAGCCGGCTATATAGATAACACGGTAAAGGTCTGGAACTTACTTGATGGAAAGCTATCTATGAACCTCTCACTCCACAGCTCCTGGGTTACTTCGTTAGCAGTATCACCTGATGGAAGACTTGGCATTGCTGGATACGATGACGGCATGATAATAGTCTGGGAGATGGAAACTGGCAAACCTTTAAAATCACTTAGCAGTCATACGAGTTCAGTGAATTATTTACTGGTCACGGAAGACGGTAAGACACTTTATTCGGCCGGTTCCGATGGAACAGTCAAAGTCTGGTCTCTGTCTGAACTAGCTTTCATAAGATCGTTGAGAGGCCACTCGGGACCGGTAAATTCAATAGTCCACTGGCCAGAACAAAACCGTCTATACTCGGTGTCTGATGATGGTACATTGAGAATATGGGATACTTCTACAGGTCAACAGGTGAAGGTTATTAAGGCTGAAATTGGGGCTCTTTCGTCTGTCAATATGGATGAGAAAAGGAGTATTCTGGTAGTTGGATCTAAAGATGGCCCGTTGAAATTCTACGATGTAAAAACCTGGTCAGCACTGAGAATAGTAAAGGCTCACAACGCGGAGGTAACGGCGATAATCATAAGAGGGGACTTGATATTCACCTCCTCACGTGATAGAACAGTGAAGATACTTTCTCTACCGCTTGGCTCTCTGGTAAAAATGATAACGGGACATACTTGGGATGTTTCTTCGATTGTTCTATCGGGTGATTCCAGCATAATTTACTCTGGCTCGAGCGACGGTACTGTAAAGATATGGGACGTTGATAAAGGAGTGGCTCTCGGTACCTTGATAGGCTTCGGAGACGGGGAATACTTTTCCTACAACGGCGATGGTAACTGGGTTGCTTCGAGTAAAGGCGCATCGCGTGTCAAAACTTCTTCTGGGAAGCAGCCCAATCAGCAGGGAACAGAGTTGTCAAGTCTATTGCTCCAGCTAGAAAAACTCCCGAGAATATACGTTCAATCTCCACAATCCATTACTATTGATAATACCGATTTGACCTTCGTTGTTTCACAGCCCGTTGTGAGAGTCACCGTGAACGATGAGGAAATCCCCATCGGAGAGTCAGGCAAAGTGACCTTCAGAACAATCTCGGCCGGTGCATTAACCATCAAAGCTTTCGATTCAATAGGAAATTTCGATGAAAAAATACTAGAAGTTCAGTTTGAAGAGACCAAGATGTATGTGATAGACAATGTTGGACCGTACAGGCGGGGCGATCAAGTGGTCGTGAGCGACCGCAAAGACATGGATCTTCTGGTAAACGGCGAATGGCTTTCGCGTGAGTTTTTTTCCGATATTGCACCTGATATAGAACCTCCCCAGATAACAGGCCAAACGTCTCAACAGGTCATGATAGGCCACGAAAAGCATCTTAATTTCGTCGTGACCGACAACAATGAGGTCAAAACGGTAATCGTTATCGGACCCGACGAAAAACGCGATGAGGTATCTGTGAACTCTCCGCACGAGAATATTAGAATCAAGGTCGCTGGAACTGGCGAATACCGTGTGACAGCTATAGATAACGAGGGCAACGAAGCCTGGGCCACCTTTTCGTTGTATGCAAACGCAAAAACCTTCTGGGTTGAAAGGGATCAAGGAAGTCTCAGACGCGGTCAGGAAGTAACCGTTACGGCCGAGGGGGAAAGTTCTTTCTTCGTTAAAGAATATGGCTGGGTCGAAAAAGATGTACTGACCGAGACGAAAATCATCACCGAGAGTCCGATTATAGAGGCCGAAGATGTACAATACGCTGATGCCAATAAGGAAAAGATGCTGAACTTCAAGGTGAGTGACGATATAAAGGTGCTTGAAGTAGAAGTCTCCGAGAAGAGATATCCGGTGGATCTCAAAGAAAAAGAGATGTTCGTTATTGTAGGAGATTACGGCGAGTACAGAGTCGTTGCCAGAGATCTTGAAGGCAACACTTCTGAAAAAACCATAAGACTGGCAGCTCCGGCCATGGACGAGAAAAAAACTAACTGGCTGCTTGTGTTGGTTGCGGTTGCAGCGATAGCTATCCTTCTTTTGCTTATATTCAGATCTTCTTTCATAAGAAAGAAGAAGCGAAAAGTAAGGCTGATGTGAGACCATGCGGAGGTTTTTTCTCATAGGCCTGGTAGCTATCACATCGGTAGTAGTAATAACCTTTGCTCTTAAAAAAAACACCGAGATTAAGGTTCTAGATACGCCTTCACTGAGTGTGAAGATAGGAGAAGAGCTGAGAGTAAATCTGTCAGATTTTATCTCCGGCCCAAACGGACCTGTCAATTTTAAAATCATCAAAGGCAGCGGAAAGATAGAGGGAAGTATCTACACAGTTTCTCCCCGGGGACCGGAAGATTGCGAAGATATGGTCCAGATAGAGGTGGAGGCGGGAAAAAGCGAGGCAGTTATCACAATAAACATAGAGATCGTAAATGATCCAAAGGCTCCCTCGATAGAAATCGGCAACCGGAAAGTTTACGAAGGTGAAACTCTGATCATAAACCTTCCCGATTTCACTTCAACCGACTCCAGTGATGTAACTTACGAACTGGTGAGCGGAGTTGGCAGTATAGATAAAGGGGTGTATTCTTATCTTCCCGGATCTAAAGAGGCACCTGCCGCACACCGTGTCACGATAAAGGCGATGGATGGACAGGGGGAGTGGCAGTGTACAACATTTTCCATAATAGTAATGGACGTAAACAACTGGCCAGGGAAACCGGAAAATCCCTTTCCGGCCGATGGAACAGTCGATTTTTTTAGAGAAGTCACGCTCCTCTGGAACGCGGAAGATCCAGATGGTGACGACCTCTTTTACGATGTCTTTTTTGGAGAGAAAGGGAGATTGGAACTTCTCGCGAAGAACATTGATAAAAACGAGTTTAAAATCTCCTCTTTAGAGGCGGGACGCGAATACTCCTGGAGAATCGACGCAAGAGATGGAAGGGGTGGAGAAGTTCAAGGCCCGCTTTGGAGTTTTTCTACGAAAGAGATTCCCTCCATCGTCTGGAAGCGTCTTCTGGGAGGGAGTGGCAGTGATTCGGCTAATTCGCTCGAAGCACTAGCAGATGGCACATTCGCTATTACCGGTTGGACGGAATCTCCCGAAATATCCAACGGAAAGTCGGAGGAAGATGTATTCAGAAGCGGTTGGGTAGTCAAGCTGGATAGTAATGGCTACTTCGCCTGGCAAAAGTTACTGGAATTCGGCTGGACCGAAATATCAGCAATCATTGCGACTGAGGATGGCGGCTTCCTTCTGGCCGGCAGAAGTTCGACAGGAAATGGTTTCAAAAGCGAATTACCATCGAACCTGTTGCTGGTCCGTCTCGACAGATTCACCAATGTGAAATGGAAGACCGAACTCGGGCGAACCGTCAGCTCTAAGGTCTCCCTGGCAAAGCTAGATGATGGCTTTTTAGTACTTGGAACGGCGGCCGGTTCAGAGAAAATATCATGTGGCGATGTTGTGCTTATCAAGCTAGATCTCAACGGTAAACCTGTCTGGGAGAAGAGATACGGAGGTAGTTCCTACGAGCGGGCGATAGATATGGCCATAGCCGAAAACGGGGATATAGTTGTGGTAGCCGAAACCACTTCCATAGACGGTGATTCTAGCGGTAATGTTACGGGAATCTTGAAAGTAAACGGAATCAAGATTGAGAGTTCTTCGGTATTAGTTCTTAGAATTGACGGCAGTGGTAGAGTTCTATGGACGAAAGTCTTTGGAGGAACCGGAGAGGACTCACCGGCCGCAGTTGAAATCTGTCCAGCCGGCGAAATCTATATATGCGGTTCAACTAATTCGCAGAATGGAGATTTCAAAAGGAAAAGTGGAGACTACGACGGCTTCATAATAAAACTCGACGGTGATGGAGAATTAATCTGGAAGGAAATTTATGGAGGCCGTTCGAACGATCATCTAACCGATATGGTCATTACTGGCTCAGGCGGAGCCATCGCGGTGGGTTTCACCGAATCAAACGAAACTATACTGGGGAGTTTCCATGAGGGAAAGCTTGATAAGTTGGGCCTTACCTATAGCGATATGTGGATCTTCCAGGTAAGTCGTACCGGAGAAATGCTCTGGAGTGATTGCTATGGAGGGACTCTCGGAGATGTCGCCACATCGATCACTCTGTGTACCGATGGTTTCGCAGTAACCGGCTACACAGCATCAGAAGATGGTGATATACCAACCAATAGGGGAGGTTTCGATATCATAACCCTTCGCTTCAAATAAAAGCTCAACTATAGAAGCTCCACTTAAGATTCTCTCTTTTTGCCCTAAAAAGTGCGCCAAGACAATTACTCATAATATCATCAACACTTTTTCCATCGACGGGGAATTCGCAAACGCCAACCAGAATATCGGGGAATAGTTCTAGGTTTTCGCAGATTATTTTCTTCTCTAGTTTGACTATAAGAGAACTCAGCTCAAGATATAGAACCCCCCTGTCAATCGACTCCAAAACTACTGCGAAGGCATCATGCTGAACTCTGAAAAACTCTTTACCTCCTAGGTTCTCTTTCAATCTTCTAAAAGTCCTAACCACAAGGGAATTAGAGATACGTTTTCCGAACATAGCCATTATCTCTTTTATATTGCTAATCTCTATATATAGAACGAAGAGAGAACTGCCATCATCCATCGCACGAAGGATTTTGCGTGATAGATAGAGATTGAAATAACTTTCGTTTCCAAGTCCCGTTAGGTTATCGTGGTATATGATTTCCTTGAGTAAGCTGCGGAGGTTATTTATTTCGGTACCGTCTTTAATGATAGCGAGAAATATAGGCATGTCTTCAAGAGTGATGCGCGAAACGAACAATGAAAGGCCTTTCCCCTCAGAAATCTCCGAGAGGTTAAGTTCAAGACTGAGAGAGTTTTTTCTCCCCGAGAGAAGATCGTTAAATTCTTCAATATTTTTATCTTCTGTAAACCTTTTCACCAATCCCCCGAGTTCTTTACCACACTCCATAAAGGCAGCTGATTCCATAGTGAGAGAGGAAGCCAGTCTCTCCCAATGAGAGTTACCACGCAGGATTCTTCCCGTTGAAGAGATAATGGCCGATGGATCGGGAAAACTTTCAAGTACACTTTTGAGTTTTATCGCCCGATCCAAAATCCCATCCCCGGTGTGATCCTGTTTCAGCATATCTGTCCCTTCTTCCGGTTAATTTTTGAGTTTGCAAATTGTTTATGCAAATCAATGCCAGAAGGTCTATAAATATAAAAAAACCGGAGACACTTTCAACATATCCCCGGTGATAATAAAATCAGTCTATATTTCTAGTTATTGCCATCTCTCAGAGCCTAACTTTATACGGAGCATATGTCTCTGCAATTTAGCCTGATTCCTGGCTCTTTCTCTTCTGGAGTCGCTTATCTCTAGAAGCTCTTCAGCCCTTTTTAATCGTTGCCTAGCGCGCTCTACATTGATCTCTTCCGGCCTTTCCGCCGCGTCAGTAATGATAGTCGTCATGTCTCTCTCTTGAAGTATGTATCCACCGTGAACCGCGAAGGTATGAACTACGCCTGCAGCTCTTATCTCTACCACATCGACGACAAGCTTCATTACCGCCGGTGCCCTTTCTGGTAGGAAACCGATTTCACCCTCTACAGACTTGAAAGATATGTATTCGGCCTCTCCCTCCCAAACAATGCCGTAAGGCGTCACTATTTTTGTCTTTAACAACATATCATTCTCCCACTGTAAGCATTTTCGCCTTTTCCACGGCTTCCTCTATGGTTCCGACCATCATGAAAGCCTGTTCCGGTAAATCATCATGCTTACCATCAAGAATCTCCTTGAAACCTCTCACGGTCTCGGCTATCGGAACATATTTACCCTGAATATTGCTGAACTTCTCGGCAACGAAGAAAGGCTGTGTGAGGAAACGCTGTATCTTCCTGGCTCTCTGTACAGTTAGCTGGTCCTCCTCCGAGAGTTCTTCCATTCCAAGTATCGCAATGATGTCCTGAAGGTCTTTGTATCTCTGGAGAACTTCCTGAACCTTTCTTGCAACTTCATAATGCTCGCTTCCAACTACGACCGGATCTAGGTTTTTAGATGTTGAATCAAGTGGATCTACGGCCGGGTAGAGACCCTGCTCCGCGATCGACCTTGAAAGGTTGACGGTAGCATCTAGATGGCTGAATGTAGTTGCCGGCGCCGGATCTGTGAAGTCGTCGGCCGGAACGTATATCGCCTGAACGGAGGTAATCGAACCACTTCTAGTCGAAGTGATCCTTTCCTGAAGTTTTCCCATTTCTGTGGCCAGTGTTGGCTGGTAACCGACCGCCGATGGCATTCTCCCCAGCAAAGCCGAAACTTCCGAACCGGCTTGAACGAACCTGAATATGTTGTCTATGAAAACCAGAACATCCTTCTTCTGAACGTCCCTGAAATACTCGGCCATGGTTATGGCGGAGAGTCCTATCCTGAAACGCGCTCCCGGAGGTTCGTTCATTTGTCCAAAAACCAAAGCGGTATTTTCGATGACGCCAGCCTCTTTCATGTCCAGCCAGAGATCGTTCCCTTCTCTCGTCCGTTCTCCAACCCCGGCAAATACGGAGAGTCCTTTCTGCTCTATGGCGAAGTTTCGGATAAGTTCCATGACAAGAACGGTCTTCCCCACTCCGGCGCCGCCTGAAAAGCCTATTTTTCCGCCCTTGCTGAAAGGTGCCAATAGGTCTATAACCTTAATACCGGTCTCCAGTATTTCGATCTCCGTCTGCTGTTCAGTAACTGGCGGAGCCTCTCTGTGTATTTGCCACCTGTCTTTGTACTCTATATCGCCAAGTTCGTCTATTGGCTCTCCCAGAAGGTTAAACATTCTTCCCAATATCTCTTCGCCCACGGGCACAGTAATCTGTTTGCCTGTATCTATGACTTCCTGTCCTCTCACAAGACCGTCGGTGCTGTCCATGGCAATCGCCCTTACACTGTTGTCACCTATAAGTTGCGACACTTCGAGTACTATCTTTTTTTTAAGGAATTTGTTTTCCACTTCCAGAGCGTTCAGTATATCGGGAAGAGCAGCACCTTCAAATGAGACATCCACTACCGGACCCGTTATGGCGACTATTTTACCCGCGTTAGTTGTTTTTTTATCGGGCACACTTACACCTCCAGATTACCCGTTAAGAGCTTCGGCACCATTCACAACCTCTATGATTTCCTGGGTTATGTTCGACTGGCGAAGTTTGTTTCTCACGAGCGTGAGTCTTTCGATCATATTACTGGCATTCTCCGTGGCATTCTTCATGGCGTTCTGTCTGGCATACAGCTCGCCTACCTTGGTTTCGAAAAGACCTCGAAGCACGATCGACACTATCCATGAATACAGAACATCGGAGTACAGAAGTTCTATGTGAGGCTCGAAATCGTAGAGATCATTCTCAGTTCTTTCGAAGGGTTTCAGGGGCAGTATCTTCACTACTTTTGGTATCTGTGCAAGAGGCGTTTTGAAGTTGCTGTAAACCATGCTTAAACCGCCTAGGTTATTAGCCTCCATGGTGTCCATGATATCATCTACGATAATCGCGGCTTCATCAAGATCTGGAATGTCATAGAAATGACTAAAAGCCGAGAGTTCGACACCATGCCTTTTGAAATAACTTTCGGCTTTCAACCCAACGGTGACAAGTCGTTTCACGTTCTGCTTCTTCAATTCCAGTTCCGCAAGCTTGAGTATTTCAGCGTTGAAGGCCCCAGCCAATCCCATATCGGCCGTTACTACCAGCAGCAAGTCGCCTTCACCGCTGGGTTGGGGCCGGTTCTCAAGACCGAAATACGCCCGCTTCAGGACACGTTCCATCGACTGCTCGTACTGTCTTACGAACTTGAGTCCCTTCTGGACTTTGTTTATTTTGGCCCGTGCTACCATCTCCATTGCCCTTGTTATCTGCATCGTGGAGTTGGTGGATTCAATACGCTTCTTTATTGCCCTCAGTTTTCCCTTACTCATTTCAGATCATCCTCATCGAACGAAAAGCTTTTTGGTTGTCTTAATAGCCTCAATAAGCCTCTTTTCTATCTCGTCTTCGATAACTTTCTTTACTTTTATTGAATCGAGAACATCCGCATATTCACTCCTCAGATTTTTCAATAATGAGGATTCGAACTGGCTTATTCTTTCCGTATCGATATCGTCCAGATATCCTTTTACACCGGCGTACAGGATTGCAACTTGCTCCTGAACTGGCATCGGTACATACTGGTTTTGTTTCAAAAGTTCGGTGAGTTTCTCTCCCCGGATTAGCTGGTCACGCGTAGCCTTGTCGAGTTCGGTAGCGAATTGCGCAAAAGAGAGCAATTCCCTGTACTGTGCCAGCTCGATTCTCAGGCTTCCGGCTATCTTTTTCATGGCCTTTATTTGGGCCGCTCCACCGACTCTCGAAACCGAAAGCCCCACGTTCACGGCTGGGCGGTTACCGGCGTAGAATAGGTTTGGATCGAGATAAATTTGCCCATCAGTGATCGAGATAACATTGGTCGGTATATAAGCTGAAACATCGTTGGCCTGTGTTTCGATTATGGGAAGAGCCGTCATCGAACCTCCTCCAAAGCTCTCGTTCAACCTGGCCGCTCTCTCCAGCAATCTTGAGTGCAGATAGAAAACATCTCCGGGGTAGGCTTCACGACCGGGTGGTCTGCGCAGAAGGAGTGATAGTTCTCTATAGGCCGAGGCGTGCTTTGAAAGATCGTCGTAAATCACCAGCGCATCCTGTCCCTGAAACATGAAACTCTCGCCCATGGCCGCACCGGCATACGGAGCAAGATAAGAAAGTGCGGCGGTATCGGAAGCAGAAGCAAAGACGATGGTTGTGTACTCCATTGCACCGAATTGGTTAAGTCTGTCAAGTATCTTGGCTAACGCCGCCGTTTTCTGACCGATAGCCACATATATACATTTCACGTTTTGATCTTTCTGGTTGATAATCGTATCGATCGCTATCGCCGTCTTCCCAGTCTGCCTGTCGCCAATTATCAGTTCTCTCTGACCTCTACCTATTGGTACCGTAGCGTCTATCGCCTTTATACCGGTCTGAAGAGGCGTATCGACAGGTTTCCTCATGACTACACCTGTAGCCTTGACTTCGATAGGCCTGTAACTGTCACTCTCTATTGGACCCTTACCGTCCAGCGGTATGCCAAGGGGGTTTACTACCCGTCCAAGCAGTGCGTTTCCGGTTGGAACCTCCATGATTCGGCCGGTTCTTCTTATGAGGTCTCCCTCTTTTATATCTTTGTAAGAACCAAGTATTACGACACCCACATTATCTTCTTCGAGGTTAAGGGCTAGACCGAAAACACCGTTCTCGAATTTTACAAGCTCGTTTGCCATAACGCCTTTCAGACCGTACGCCCTTGCAATACCGTCACCTATCTGAATGACTTTACCGGCCTCGAAATAATCAAACTCTATATCAGTCTTCTGAAGTTGATCCTGTATGACCTTGGTAATTTCAGATGGGCTGATCCTCACTAAATCACCTCCTGAGAGCCAGTGTTACCCAATTCCATGCCGACTCTCTTAAGACGTCCAGACAGACTGGCATCTATCACTTCATCGTGGAACTTTATTACGTAACCGGCTATTAGTGATTCATCCACTCTTGATTCCAGTAAACCTTCATAACCGGTCATTTTTCGAACCTTTTCTATTATTTCTATCTTCTCTTCATCGCTCAGCGGTATAGCCGAAATCACTTCCACCAGCACCCGGTTCGATCGTTCCAGTATCATTTCTTCGAATGAGAGCAGGATATCGGGAAAAAGCCAGATCTTCTTCACATTGACCAGAAGTTTCACAAGAAGCGTTGTCTCATCAACTGGATTGGAGAGAAAGCTCAACAACATGGCTTCCTTTCTTTCACCCGCTACAGTAGGGTCGAAGATGAACTTCCCCAGTTCCTCCGAAGAGATAACGGTAGAAAGAGTCTTCAAATCTCTCCGGACTCCTTCCAACTTCTCGTGGGAGATACTCTCTATAAGAGCCCGCGCATATTTTGCAGCCAGAGAAAGGCTTCTTTTCACTCTTGATCACCGAGACTTTCAAGGATTCTTCTGGCGTACTGTTTTCTTGCGGTTTCATCCATTTCCTTTTGTAGGAAACGTCCAACCATAGTCACGGCCGAAGCCACTACGGCTCCCTTTACATCTTCCATTGCCTTTTCTCGTTCCTGGTTGATTTGAATTTCGGCAGCCTGATACATTCTCTGTATTTCCTGTTGGGCCTTTTCACGAGCCTGGCGCACGATCTCTTCAGACTGCCTTTCGGCCCTGGATAGCATCTCGTCGGAGGCCGTTCTGGCTTCATCCATCTTTCGAGTGTATTCCTCTTTGAGAGCGTTTGCTTCTTTCCTCAGCTTTTCGGCTTGCGCTATCTCTCCCTTGATCTTTTCTTTTCGTTGCTTGATTATGTCGAAAAACTTGTCGAACAGGACCTTTTTCAACACAAAATACAACAGCAAAAAGTTCAGAATCGATAGAACCGCAGTCAAATTGATCTCGATCAAGTTATCACCCCTCCCCTTTTTGGGGTAGTGCTTACACGACCAGCAGGATCATGAAGGCTATAACCAGCGAATAGATGCCGGTGGTTTCTGCGATAGCGTCGGCCAGAATCATCCTGGTAGTGAGCGTACCTATCATTTCCGGCTGCCTGGCCATAGCTTCCATGGCGCTGGCTCCGATCCTACCTTCTCCGATTCCAGGACCTATGGCACCGATTCCCATGGCCAGTCCCGCTCCTATGTACTTTCCAAGCATCATGAGTCCTTCTCCAATTTCCACAGTCAATACCTCCTCTGTAATCAATCTATCAACGAGCTGATGTAAGCTATTGTAAGTATCGTAAAGATCAAAGCCTGTATCGCCCCGAAGAACAGTCCAAAAATCCCCCACAGAGCCGCGGGAACTATGAAGTACTTGGCAAGATAGCCAATTATAAGTATGAGAATTCCACCGCCCATTATGTTCCCGAAGAGCCTCAAAGAGTGCGAAACTGGCTTTGCGATCTCTCCTATCACATTCATGGGGAACATAGGCCAGGCCGGTTCAAAGAAGCTCTTAGCCCAGCTCTTGAAACCCTTAGCCTTTATCGAAAAAGCATGGCTCATCACAAATACAAAACCCGCCAGCATCAGGTTCATGTTCAGATCAGAGGTAGGTGCGTACCACGTATCGGAAAGAATTGTGATCTTGAATCCACCTCCATCAGTCGGTATTGCATTTATTCCCGGAAAGCTGCCAACGATATTCGATAAAAGCACGAACAGAAATATGGAGGCTGCTATATTGAATATGGGTCTGACAAATTCCTTCTTGCTTACAGAATCCTCTACAAGGTCGTATACGTACTCCATTGCGACTTCCAAAAGACTCTGCTTCCTTCCCGGGATTATCTTAAAAACCTTTACCCTGGTAGAAATAAAAATGATCAGTGCCATAATGACCCAGGTCATTATCACCGTCAAAGGGTTGATTCTGCTCATCGGTCCTTCGCCGAAGGGAAGCTGGTAGATCCAGCGTTGACCAACACCCTCAAGCTGGAACTTATAACCGGTAACCAGCATATAAATCATTACAGATATATAACCTGCGAATACCGTTCCGAGAAAGATCTTATCAGGCTTGGTAAGACTAATTTTCACAGAGCCACCTCCCGAAAATCATGGCAGATATCTTCAGATTCATGAGTCCAACGAAACTTCCAAAAAAGAAACCGGTCGAATACATCGCCGAACTGGCAAGGCATATACCGAAGATAACGTACCTCAAGGCGAATCCCCAGATGAAACGCCTGCCTTCCATCATCAGAAGACCGGCATCACTCACTATGAGTAGAAAAGCGAGCAACGAGAATGTCGTTCCATAAAAAACACCATACTCGGCTCCTCCTAAAGGCAAAAAGGAAAGAAACGCACTCTCAACCAGCGTCAGAAGCGCCATTATTACCGCTATCTTTATCGTCAAGGTTCTTGTTTCTATCATAACGCTCTGCCTCTTTCAGTAGATATTTTATCCCGTTGTAAATACCGGAAAAAGCTCCAAAAAGCAGAAAAAAAGAGATCCAGATCTTCGCCATATAGGCAAACCTGTACAGAAGGTATCCTATTCCTCCCGAAACAAGTATGTTCGTTATTATTATAATCGCAAATTGGTAGAGAGAGGATATAGCCCCCCAATTTGTTTTTTTTCTGCTCATCTCAACATGTTCCGGAATCTTCCGCCCGGTATCAACACCAGTAATCTCCTGTAGATATCTCTATATCAAGTGGAATATCGAGCATCACCACTCTCGACATACCCTCTTCGACTATCTCCTTCAATCTTGAAAGCTCCTCCTCAGGTGCTTCAAAGACCAGTTCGTCGTGGACTTGAAGTATTGCGTAGCTTTTCATTCTTTCACTTTTGAGGAGATCGTGAACCTTTATCATCGCTAGCTTCATTATATCGGCCGCCGTTCCCTGGATTGGAGTGTTTATGGCTATTCTCTCCCCTTCTTGTATTATGTTTCTATTCCTGGTCTTGAACTGGGGAATATCGCGCTTTCGCCCGAACATGGTCCTGACGACTCCTGTCTCCTTCGCACCTGTTATTGTGCTGGAAATGAAGGTTCGCACTTCTGGATAGGCTTTGAAGTAATTCGAGATCATCTCTTCGGCCTGTGAAAGTTTTATTTTAAGCCTGCTGGCCAATCCATAAGGAGAGACTCCGTAAATAATCGAGAAATTGACCATCTTACCAACCCGCCTCTGATCCTCGTCGACCTCTTCCTCAGGTATGCCGTACAATCTCGACGCCGTGAGACTGTGAACGTCCCTACCCGTTCTGAAGGCTTCCAGCAACTCCCTATCACCACTCAAATGGGCAAGGATACGCAGTTCGATCTGAGAGTAATCGGCGCTAACTATCTTCCACCCATCTTTCTGGGGTACAACGCACTTGCGTATNTCTTTTCCTTCTTCATCCTTTATCGGTAAATTCTGCAAGTTTGGATTGCTGCTTGAAAGGCGGCCGGTGCCTGTTCCTGTCTGATGATAGCTCGTATGAATTCTTCCTGTTATGGGATTTACCAGCGTAGGTAAGGCGTCCAGATAAGTAGATTTAAGCTTCTGGTATTTGCGATAGTCGAGGAGTTTCTGAACTGCCGGATGCTCTCCAGAGAGTTCTTCAAGGGCATCGGCACTCGTTGAGAAAGACCCCCCTCTGGTCTTCCTGGAAGGGGCCAGACCTAGTTTGTCGAAAAGAACCCTTCCCACCTGCGCCGGTGAGTTAGGGTTGAATTGCTCGCCAGTTAATTCGAAGAGCTCACCCAGTATGAAATCTATTTTTCTGCCGTAATCGCTCGAGAGCCTTTCAAGTGATTGGATATCGAAGTAAACACCTTTCAGCTCTAAATCCGATAGAACAGGGATCAAAGACAGTTCTATCTCCTTGAAGACCTTCTCTAGCTTCTGCTCATATATCTTTTTCCTGAGGACGGTAGAGAGCTGCAACGCTATATCTGCATCTTCGACCGAATATCTGGCGGCCTCTTCAAGAGGTACCTTTGTGAAGTCATCACCCAATTGATTGCGTTTCATTAGATCTTCGAAGGTAACTGTCTTGTAGCCGAGAAACTTCAGTGCGAGTTCATCCAGGTTGAAGCGTCTCGAATCAGGAGAGAGTAGATAAGCTGCAATCATGGTATCAAATTCCGGTATCACAGGATGGATATCGTTCAGGTTAAGGATAGAATAATCGAATTTCAGATTCTGCCCGATGATCCTGGTACCGGGATTCTCGAGTATCTCTCGCAGTTGTGAAAGCAACCATCTACAATCGGCCTGCCACCTCTGCGTTTCATGACCGACAGGTATGTAGTATCCGCTTTTCTCCTCGAGAGATATCGAAACACCGACTATTCTGGCGCTGAGTGGATCGAGAGAAGAAGTCTCGAGGTCCAGTGAGACAACGGGATTGCTCCTGACCTTTTCCAGGAGATTTCGCAACTCTTCATCACTAGTAATCAAAGTATATCCATCTATATCGGACAACTTGGCTTCAGCTTCGCAGGTCAGACTGTACTCATCTATCATGGAAGAGAACTCAAGTCTTAGCAGTATTTCTCTTAGATTTTCTTTCCTATATCCATGATATTCCAGTTCATCAAGGGTAAGATCTAGATTTTCATCAGTTATAAGTTTAACTAGTTCTCTGGAAAGTTCCATCGATCTCTTACCGTCGATCAACTTCTGCTTTAGACTCTGTGAAAGCTGTCTTATGTTTTCGTAGATCCCTTCTATGTCCCCATACTCCTTAAGTAATTTCTGTGCTGTTTTTACACCGATTCCTGGAATACCGGGAATGTTATCGGATTGGTCGCCGGCAAGAGTTAGAAGAGAATGAAGTCTCTCCGGTTCCAGCTCGAATTTATCGATCACTGCCTGCCTATCGTATAGTTCTAGATCTGTAAGACCTGTAACGAAACGCAGGACATGGACTTTATCATCGACAAGTTGCAGAATATCTTTGTCACCTGAAATAATGAAGATCTTCTCGACACTGTCTCTGTATTTCTTTGTAGCCGTGGCGATTATATCGTCTGCTTCGAGCCCGGCGATAGATAAATACTTCACTCCGAAAGCCTCAACTAGCTCGGGAACATCTTTCAACTGGGCTACAAGAGCCTCCGGCATCGCTTCTCTAGTCGCTTTGTAGGCTTCGAACATTTTGTGCCTGTGGGTCAATTCCTTTCTATCGAAAGCAAACAGTGCGTAATCGCCTTCTTCCATACGTTCACGGGTAAATTTAGAAAGCATCCTGGCCAGACCAAAGAGAGCGTTGGTCGGCTCGCCTTTTGAGTTGGTTAGGGAAACGTCAATACCGTAGTATCCTCTGTAGAAGATGGCGGTTCCGTCGAAGAGAAACAATCTACCAGCCATCACCCGGCTCCTCTCTCTTCTAGTTCGTCGATCAGTGCTACGGCTCGCCGAAGGTGGGGTATCACTATCGATCCACCAACGATGAGAGCGACGTCAAGGGCCTCCATAATTTCCTGTCGAGTTATTCCGAGCGATTTACACTGAATTATATGGTAGGAAATGCAGTCATCGCATCTCAGCACCGTTGAGGCAACCAAACCCATCAGTTCCTTAGTTCTAGTATTGAGAGCGCCATCTTTATAGACTGCACCATCAAGGGAGAAGAACCTCCTAGTGTTGATACTTCCCGTTTCCAGTATCCTTCCGTTCATCTTTTCTCGAAAACTTTTGAATTCTTCAAATCCTCCCAAGACTACACCTCCTTCAGAGGTTAGGAGTAAATAGCTCTATCGCGTTATCCATAAGTCGTTTCGAACAGATATAGATATCCATCTCTTTCTGGCGGGCTATCTCTTCGACAACGTATTTTACATAAAGTGGTTCATTTCTCTTTCCCCTGAATGGAACCGGTGGAAGATATGGACAGTCCGTCTCGCTTAGAAGCTTTTCCATAGGCGTCAATCTTACAACTTCTCTTAACCCGTCGTTCTTTCTGTACGTAACTGGCCCACCTATTCCAAGGTAATAACCCAGCTCCAGAAATCTACTTGCTATTGCCGGACCTCCCGAAAAGGCATGTATCACTCCTCTGAGTCCCATGAATTGACGGAGTATTTCGTAAACTTCTTCATATGCATCTCTCACATGCACCACTACAGGAAGCGAAAAAGATGAAGCAATCTCAAGTTGCTTAACGAAAACGCGCTTTTGTACTTCTCTGGGGGAGAGATCTCTGAAAAAATCCAGACCGATTTCGCCTACTGCAACGACTTTTCTGTCTTTCAACAGCGATTTCAAAGTTTCCAAACCCCTGTCATCGAGACCATCGCTCTCGTGGGGATGGACCCCAACCGATAATAAGACTTTCTTGAAATCCTTGAAAACCTCAACTGCCCTCAGAGAATCCTCAACAGTCGTTCCGACTTCTATCAGCATAGACAGTTCGCCACTCTCTAATTGGGCTTTGATTATATCCCTGTCGTGATCGAACTGTGGAAAGGAAATATGTGCGTGGGTATCCACCAGTTCAAGACGTATATTATCAGGCGTTTGCCCTGACATGGAAGATATCACCGTCCCTAACGATCTCTTCCTTTCCCACGAGTTTTATCATTCCTTTGTTCTTGGCTTCGTGCATACTTTTCACAGTCATGAACTCTTCATAAGGTATCACTTCGGCCTTGATGAAATTCTTCTCAAGATCTGTATGAATCTTCCCTGCTGCCGCTTTTGCCGGAGTATCTTTTTTTATCGTCCATGCTCTGACTTCGTCTTCACCGACGGTCAAAAATGAGATCAACCCCAGATGTTCGTATGCAACTCTCGATAAACGTTGTATGCCGCTTTCAGAGATACCCAGCTCCTCCATGAACATACCTCTGTCCTCTTCCGGTAACTCGTTGAGCTCGACTTCGATTTTTCCAGAGATTTCTANATAGGCGAATCTACTTTCCGCTACACGGGCTGTGATCGCTGCCTTTTCCGGATACTCTTTCGATGTGAACTGATCTTCATCCACGTTCACCGCAACTATGATCGGCTTTGCGGTGAAAAGGGCAAGCGAGCCCAGAAGCTTAAGATCCTCTTCGGAAAAGCCCATAACTGAAACGAACCTGTTCTCTTCAAAACCTTTTTCTATCTCTCTAAGAAGTTCCAGTTCGCGTTCTTCTTCTTTTGACAGCTTTCTTTTCTTTCTCGCTTCGTCCAGCCTCGAGATACGGTTCTCCACTACTTCCATATCGCGAACCAGTAGCTCAGTCTCTATTGTTTCCAGTTGCTTTAAAGGACTGCTCGCACCGGTTGGCCAGGGAACGGAAGCTTCTTTGAAGGCTCTCACTACTGCTACTATGGCATCGGAATTCTGAATGAACTGGAGTATCCTGCTCTTTTCTTTCTGACCAGAAGAGAGGTCATAACCTGGGATATCTACAAAAGTGACGGTGGCATAGATGGTTTTCTTTGGATTGAAAATCTTAGAAAGCTCCTCTACCCTTTTATCGTAGACCTTTGCAACTGCCGTATTGGCTTCGTTTTTGTGAGTTGCGTGCGGTTCAACCCCAGTCAATAGTGAAAAAAGAGTACTCTTGCCGCTCAGCGGCAGACCGAAAATCCCTATTTCCACCTCATCGCCTCCTTATGTGTGAACCAGAAGTTGTCGGGATAGCCGCGCAATATTCGGAATTAAACTTTTCGTGAAATATCTATGCTTTCTTCAAAAACCTTTGTTCCATAAACTCCACCAAAGTGGGATATCATTTCTTCCATCGTAAAAGTTTTACTTTTCACATCTATATTATCAGAATTATCCATGGTATTGAATCTGGACCGTGAGTAAATTCATTCATTTGTATAAGACTTTCATAGTACGATTAAAGTTTTGATCATTAACGATCCGAACTCACATGTCGAAGAGAATCTATTCCTTTCCAAATGGTCTTCTGCTTTCTTCTGCTTTTATTATCTCCTCAAGAAGTCTCGCCGACATCCTGACTACTGGCTCACATTTTTTCCATTCGTCTCTGTATTTATCCTTCAAACACGCACAGTCCAGACAGCCATACCTACTTCTGAACTCTCTCAAGAATCGTTCCGCGATTTTCTTCATTCTGTCTCTGTCTGTTGGATCGTCTCTATTATAAAGAATACCTATCACCGCCAGAGCACCCGTTATTGCGCCACAAATACTTTCGATACTCATTCCCCCACCAAAAGGCCCCATCATCCTCAAAGCTTCTAATGGAAGATCAAGNAAGAACTCGTCGTTCGCACCATAGATCAAAGCCTCGGAGCAGTTCCTGTCGACATCTAACNCACTGTAATAATTCGCCGCACTGTCTTCTAGCATTTTTTCTCCAGCTCTTCCGAAATCATTCTTATAGTTTGTAATAAGAACCATTTTTGATAAAATACATTCAACAATAGATTTCAAAAGGGGGTAACCATGTCGATACTTTTGAAAAACGGATCAATCTATCCTATCACCTCGAAACCATTCACGGGAGACATACTTGTTAGCAAGGGAAAGATCGAGTCAATCGGAGTAGACCTCAAATGTGAAGGTGCCGAAGTAATAGATGTATCCGGTAAGTATATCTTACCAGGGTTCATAGACGCTCACTCACATATAGGACTATTCGAAGAAGGCGTAGGAGGATACTACCAAGACGGAAACGAGATGACCGACCCTCTGACACCGGATGTCTCTGTGGTTGATGCCTTCAGTCCACAGGATGCAGCGATAAAGAGAGCTCTCTCGGGAGGGGTTACAACAGTCATGGTCGTTCCAGGAAGTGCCAACCCTATAGGTGGCCAGGGAGCGATATTCAAGTTTAAAAATACGATGATAGTCGATGACATGGTCGTCAGAGCGCCAGCAGGTTTAAAAATGGCCACCGGTGAAAATCCGAAGAGAGTCTATGGCGAAGGCTTCAAAAAGACTCCAGGAACGCGTCTTGGAACGGCTGCGGTTATACGGGGATACTTCCAGAAAGTGCAAGGTTACATGGAAAAAAAGGCTTTAGTTACTAAAGAGGGAAAGCCTTTCACGGACATAGATCCAAAGCTCGAAATCGGTGAAAAAGTGTTACGCAAGGAGATCCCCGCCAGGATTCACGCCCATAGGCTGGACGACATTCTCACGGCTGTAAGGCTTTCAAAAGAATTCGATTTCAAGCTTGTGATTGAACACGCAACCGAAGGTTATAAAATTGTCGATTACTTAAAAGAAAACAACGTACCTGTGGTTATTGGACCCATCTTCGGCTTCAGAACGAAACTGGAACTGAAGGACATGACGTACGATTCACCGAGAATAATGAATGAAAAAGGCGTTCTGGCGGCCTTTATGTGCGATCACCCTGTGATCCCGCTCGAGAGTACGAACATACAACTCGGTGTTGCCCTCAGATACGGTTCAAAAGAGGAAGATCTGTTGAAAATGGTGACAATAAATCCTGCAAAGATACTCGAAATCGACGACAGAGTTGGCTCACTCGAGGTAGGAAAAGATGCCGATATAGCGGTATGGTCGGGACATCCTTTCCAGTTCTCTTCAAGAGTTGAAATGGTCTTTATTGAAGGAGAAGAGGTATACAATAGCAAATAGATCCGTTTATAGACCGCATTGAACTTCCAAACCAAATGGGAAATTATGTTTCAAAGGCAGAACAAAACCGCTGACTCATGTCAGCGGTATGTCTTTGAAATTTGATTATCTCTCACAATTTGCTTTATCCATTATGTACCTTCTTTTGCTTGACTGCTAAATTGAATCTCTGATATAATTCTCTCAGTGAATGAATGAAACTAGGGGGCCTTATGGATCTTTCCGAGTATTCGTTTTTCAATCCATCACCAAACTTCAGAGAGATGAGCATACTCAAGGCTCTCACGGAGAGCTCTTCAGTCTCTCAAGAAAGGCTTGCNAGACTGGCAGGCATAGTTCCCAGCATGGTTAACAAATACATAAAGGATTTCGAAGACTCCGGGCTAATTCAGAAAGAGGGCGAGAACCGGAGAAACATGAAATACGTACTGACAGAGGCCGGGAAGTTCAGGCTCCAATACCTAACGATTCTCTATCTTAAAGAGGCGGCCAAACTGTACACAGAATCGAGAGAGATCTTCGGAGAGGTTCTGGACGTGCTCAAAGAAAGCGAACACGAAAGCTTCTACCTGTATGGAGCCGGAATAATCGGCGGCATTCTCGCGGATATTTTGAGAACCGAGGNNATGAGGATAATNGGCTTTTCTGGACGACTCGCCGGCCAAACAGAATGGAACCTTTCACGATCTTCATGTCTTCTCACCGGATGAAGCCGAATGTAAAGATGAAACCGCAGTCATCGTGGCATCGTTCAGGCATGCAGACAACATAGTCAAAAACGCAAGAGAAAACGGAATGAAAAATGTAATGGTATTCACAATATCGCGAACGGGAAAAGTGGAACTTGAGCAAGTCAAGTAACGAGAAAGACCATTTTCGAGAGGGCGAGATGAAGAGAGAACGATCATGATGACAGAGAGATGGTCAGAAAATCTTAATGATGGATCTGTGGTTATCATCTCCTCGTCCGTTTGAAATCTCGGCTCCATCTTCTCCAAATACAGGTGTCCTCTCGACAGAAACATGGAGGTTCAATGCATATACCATTATTTGATCTGACAAGGCAATATAACCAGTTAAGAGAAGAGATTCTCCAGAAGATAGACGAAGCCTTGCTCAACGGGAGAGTGATCCTGGGAGAGGCGGTGAAGGAACTTGAGAAAAGCGTTGCCGAACTCATCGGGGTTAAACACGGGATAGGAGTCGCCAACGGATCAGACGCTCTTCTCATAGCCGTTGCGGCGCTTGGCATAGGTCGGGGAGATTACGTGATCACCACCCCTTACACTTTCTTCGCCACGGTCAGCTGTATAACAAGAAACGGAGCCACTCCCCTCTTTGCAGATATCGACCCGGTAACTTATAACATTAATCTGGATGAAGTTGAAGAAATTCTGAGAACCCACCCCAAAAGAGAAAAGATCAGAGCGATAATACCGGTTCACCTCTTCGGACGGGCAATCGATCTCGAAAGACTTGAAAAGATAAGAGAGAAATATGGTGTCAGAATAATCGAGGATTGTGCCCAATCCATAGGCGCAGGTTGGACTTATAAAGACGGGACTGTGAAGATAACGGGTTCGATCGGGGAGCTNTCGACNCTTTCGTTCTTNCCCACCAAGAACCTGGGCGCCTANGGTGATGCAGGAATGATNGTCACAGATGACGATGAACTTGCNGCATTTTGCAGAAGCTACAGAGTTCATGGTTCTCCCGTCAAATACGTCCACGACATGATAGGAATAAACTCGAGGCTCGACGAACTCCAGGCGATAGTGCTGAACATAAAGCTCAGGCACCTTGAAGAATACCAGAAAAGAAGAAGAGAAATAGCCGCGAAGTATCAAGCNGAGATGCTCGTAAACGGCTTGAACGTTGCAGGTTGCGGGCTGTCGGTTGNNGGTAAAGATCAGTCTCTTTCGAACAACGCACAACATACAACCCACAACGATGTACTTATCCACTGCCCTTCAGTTTCAAATGAAGAGGGCGATCACTCTTTCTCTCATGTCTTTCATCAGTATGTGGTGAGATTTGAAGGCTTCAGCAGAGAAGAGAGAGACAGACTGAGAGATCATCTTGCAAGTAACGGAATCGGCACATCTATCTATTATCCTATGGGCCTTCACCAGCAGAAGTGCTTTGAGTATCTCGGGATACCTGCAGGCAGCCTTCCGGAAACTGAAAAAGCCTGTGAAGAGACTCTAGCTTTGCCAATATTCCCTGAGATGACTGACGAAGAGATTGAGTACGTAGTCGAGAAGATCGCCGAATTTGTCACAGACAAGAGATAGGAGAGAAAGATCATTGACGAGAGGGCGCTTCGCGCAGGAGAAATGATCTTTAGAAAAAAGACTGACAACAAAAATACTCTGAAAATATGACCGAGGTGTTGTGGCTTGTTGGGGAACGAGAAGGCACTGGGTATTTGGGTGAAGAATCTTGGAACGTCTGCACTTGCCATTTTTTGTAGATTCTTGCTCTTACATTCATTTCTAGAAGGTGCAAGCGAAATACTACATAGTCTCTTTGGTTCTCTCAAATCTCTCGTATCGCAGATACGTATCGTTCGCTTTGCGAGCTTCTCGACAACCTCTTTCTCGTGTCTTATAACCTACAACCAACAACCCACAACTAACAACCTCATCTGGAGGTATTCCCATGCCTGACATCCAGAAAGGAAGAAACACAGTAATCGAAGATGGCGCAAAGAT
>Ga0067045_1027649_pt1 | contig 75392 bp, 66 predicted proteins | sample TerdegcTABiofilm_FD_59184 | JGI IMG/M metagenome (GOLD analysis project Ga0067045, IMG submission 59184) | Combined Assembly of (Gp0054472, Gp0054536) Wastewater bioreactor microbial communities from Singapore -Terephthalate degrading... | reverse complement strand
CTGAATTTTTGCAGGTCTTATGCTTGGTCTTCCCATCGACAAGAAGGGCAGCATCAAATTTCTGCTTCGCCAGATCTATCCCAAGAACAGCCGATAAAGACATAATAAAGCACATTTCTTAAACAATGAATATGACCTTCAGTAAAAGCGCTTCGTTCAAATCCATCTTGTAAGTACAAACTCATTCCCATTGGGGAAGGTCTCTGATACTGTTCGAGTTACAGAACAAAGCAGGTGGGAGGAGGATCTACTCTACAAAACATGCTCATGGGCATTAGATGCAACACAGATTCCCTCCTCCCATTATACCCCAGCTTACTGGTGGGGATGATTCATAACATTTCATTGACCCCTAAGAACACAAGATGTACTAGAGCAAAAAATGAACAGAATCCGTACACTTCCCGGACACAGCTTTACAAGTATTTGATATTATTCATTGCGCCAACCGATTTTAATCCGTTGGCCGCAGGTTCAAGTCCCATACGACCCACCAAATAAATAAGGGGTTCCGTGATGTTAAGCGGAACCCCTTATTTTATGAACCTCGTCAAAATGCAGCAAAACGAGATCACTGCGTGCCAATTTTTAAGACTGACTGCAAACATATGCACCCATTGCCAAAACGTCTGAGCGCCACAATTATTTTCACTTCACGGACGATAATTCTGCAATTTTTTATTCCGAAACGATAACGCGCATCCTTATAGCCGTTTAACTGAAACTTTTTTAAAAATTCTTTTTTACTGAAATCGAGTATCCGACATTCTCGATAGGAATTCACCGTTTCAGATTGGAATCGTGTTCCTGCCATCTTTTATGAAAAGGAACGGAGCAAAATTGCAAGGCTTCCTTTTTTATTGTTTAAGCCCAACTTTTTTCTGATGTTTTCTCTGTGAAAGTCGATGACTCGCTTTTTAGAATTTAAGAGTTCTGCTATTTCCTTTGATGTCTTGCCTTCCCTCACCAGGGATGCAACCTGGATCTCTTTTTTTGTAAGATTCAGAAAGCTGGAGGTTAATTTATGTATAAATGGGGAGGCAATTTCAGCAAGTTGTGATTCCGCCATTTGGATATAGTCCTTTTCGACATCCTGCAACGGTCTCTTTTTCAGTTTCTCCAGCCAGGGCAGAACCTGCTCTTTGATGTTGGTTAAAATTCTTTCTTTTAATTCTTCCTGGTCCCTTTCCATGGTATCCAGAAGGACCTTCATGGTTGTATTGACTTCCAGCAGATTATGAGCCTTTATTCGCAATTCTCTTTCGCTTTTCATTAAAGCCTCCTCCGCCTTTTTCCATTTCGTGATGTCTTCTACAATACCTTCCAGATAGGATATGGCTCCATCCTGCCCGGTGACTTTCCGGACAGCGAGTTCTGCGATCATAATAGTGCCATCCTTGCGAAGATATGGCTGTTCGGCATAACACCAGCCCTCCTGTTTCAGGGCTGCAAGAAGTTTGGTGCGGTTTTCCGGATCAGTGTGAATCTGGGTCGAGGTATCTGTAATGGTTGAAATGACTTCTTCGGGAGAGTCATATCCGAGCATTGTCGCATAAGCCTTATTAATGCGGATAAATTGCCCCTCGAGAGTAGACTGAAACATACCGATTGACGCATTCTCAAACAAGTTTCTATACAAAACTTCGTTTTCAACAAGGGCATCTTCGATCTTTTTCCGTTCCGTATTGTCAAAAACAGATGATCGGCTCATCAGAAAATTTCCGTTCTCGTCGAAAATTGTAGTTGCGTTAATAAGCACAGGCAATATACTTCCATCCCTTCGAGTCAGCTTGCCTTCTATATTACTCACACGTCCCTGCTTCTGCAGAAGGGGAAAGGTTTGCCAGAACGACGCTGATTCATCCGGCGGGATCAAATCAGTAAACTTCATCTTACCGACCACTTCTTCACGAGAATAGCCCAGCCAAGTCAGTTCCGTGTTATTAATGCGGATAATCGTCCCGTCCTTCGCCAGTGAATGGTAACCACAGGGTGCATTCTCGTACAGGTCAGTTACTTCCTCTGCATACTTTTTCAACTTCTCTTCCGCCAATCTCCTTTCCGTGACATCCTCCACAATCCCTTCTATATAGTCAACACTGCCATCGGCCTTGAGTACACTTCGAATTGCCACCTTTCCTATCATAACGCTGCCGTCCTTGCGTAGACGCGGGTACTCGGCATGATACCAATCCCGATCTCTGAGGGCAGCAAGGATTGTGTCACGGTCTTTGGGGTCGACATGGATTTTTGCGACATTTGCCACGGATGATTTAAGATCTTCCGGCGATTCATAACCCAAAATCTTTGCATAGGCGGGGTTTACAGATATGAAACCGCCCTCTTCAAAGTTGGTCTGAAACATTCCAATCGGAATGTTTTCGAACAGGTTTCTATATAAAGCTTCGTTTTTTGAAAGTGCTTCCTCAACTCGTTTCCGTTCAGCAATTTCGGAAATCAATTGTCTGTTTTTTTCTTGAAGCTGAAACGTCCGCTCCGTGACCATTGCCTCCAGATCGTCGCGATAATGTTTCAATTCTTCGTCAATCTTTTTCTTTTCGGTAATATCCTCGGCAAACCCTTCGTAATGGATCGTTTTACCTTCAGCGTCGCGAACAGCTCGCCCTCTTAAATGTATCCAGAATGGGCTGCCGTCCTTCTTGAGCATCTTCCCTTCATAAGTGGCATAGTCCTGCTGATCCATAATAGCTATGAACTGCTCGCGGCTTTGGGGATCGACATGAAGCAGTTCCCCTACGGGGGTTACCGCATTGATCAACGCCTCTGGCGTGTCATAGCCGAAAATATGGGCCAACGCCGGATTGGCATCAAGAAAGCGCCCCGAAGTGGTTATACGATAAATTCCCTCCAAAGCATTTTCGAAAATGCCCCGGTACTTATCCTCTGCCGCCAGCACCGATTTCATCAAGGTTTCCCGTTCTTCCAGCGACTGAACCAGCTTGATATTGCTGTAACTCATCTGGGAAATCATCCTGGCAAGCTTCATGAGAAAAGTCATCCCTGCATCCATTGATTTTCTGCTGAACCGCGGAACAGCTTCCAGTGCGGCAATATACTCTTTCTCGGGAAATCCGTATTTTTTGGCCTGCAATCGAAACAGTTCATAATCAACAGACTCGTCATCAAAAAAGAATTGACCGGAAATTACGTTTCCCAAATGCTTACCATCTACGATAATCGGAGTCGCTATGTCCCACATGTTGTTTTTGCATTTGTAAAGTTTATACTCGCCGGCCGGAATGCCGGCGGATAGCAGGATGTCGCTTTCGATGCAGTTTCTGCAGGTATCAGGGTGAACTCGATGGAATCTTTTACATATATCCCCCCATCCCGGACCAGCCAGCACCTTTCCCCTGAGATCAACAATTGCAAGGGGGATGTGGGTAAACTCATGAAAACTATTCATAAGCGACTCAATCATCGGGGCATCGAGAATGTCGGCAATCCCTGGAGCCCCCGTGTCGACTTCAAGGGACAAAATGCTCTGCTGCAGGGTTTCTTTACAAAATTCTGCCTGCATGTGATGTGCTTCACCGGATTCCAATTTCATCATCCTCATTCTCATCTCTTCAAACTCATTGGCGAGTTGAACTTTAGTCTTATTCTTGTTTTTCATTAACCCTATATCCTTATAGCCCTAAATCAGGAAATCAGCTAATCGGATTGATACTCTGGTATAGCTGCAAAATCACTATTTGAAAAAATAATATGAATTATTCGGAAATAGTCCAGACAATTCTGTTTATTAACATTTTTCTTCACATAAAATGTAAGATTTATCTCTATAAACAATGCGTATGAGCAACCATTGTTAGTTTTATTTGACAACAATATTGTCTTTCCTTATACATTAAAAAAGAGGGGTTTTCTGGTCAGTTACATTAATGGAAGATTCATTTGAGGAGGCAGATTATGTTGATAAAAGCCGTTTTAGTTTTTATGTGCATGATGTTTTCCGTGGGCGTTTTAGCAGCGGGAGAAAACGACGGGACAAAAAAAATCAAGGATTATGGCAGACAGCCCTGGGTAGTTGACATTGAGGATCTGACAACAAAAAATGATAATTTCCGGGCAACGCACTGGACAGGGAATCATCTTCAGATGACCGTTATGACAATTAAACCGGGGGGAGAGATAGGTCTTGAAAAGCACGATGAAGGCGATCAGTTTATCCGTGTGGAACAGGGTGAGGCCCGTATAGTGATGGGACAATCAAAGGAATTGATGACTTTTAACAAGAAAGTCTCAGACGATTGGGCAATTTTCATCCCGTCCGGTTTTTGGCATAACATCATCAATGAAGGGAACAAACCTCTGAAGGTTTACGTGATTTACGCACCACCAGAACATCCTGCCGGAACATTACACAAAACGTTCGAGGATGCCGAAGCCGCCCATGCTCATTAACTTTCTATTGTCATAAGTAATTTTCAGCATCTTTTTGATTGAAAAACGTGGACAAGTGAATCATGGATGCGATGTAATAAAAAATAATTAAATAACTTACGCCACCAAGACATGGCTTTGTAAGTAGCTGCTGTTATTTATAGAGCTTAACATTTCTGAACCCTATAGCCGTGGAGTCAAGTCCCATACGGCCCACCCGATAAATAAGGGGCTCCGCTAAGTCAAGTGGAGCCCCTTATTTTGTGAACCTTTTCAATTCTCTTCCAAGACGAGAAATGCAGCATAACTTTTACATAACTTTTCGGAACAGTTTTACAGACAATATTCCTCCTTCTCTCACACCTCATTCAGGGAAAATAAGAGATGGTCGACATAAATGAATTCTCGATCACCCGCTGATCGATTCATTCAGAGCAAGTCAAGCCATTCAGTTTAATCACCGCAGGAAGTCTATCGCAATTATGGGCAGATTTCGTTTATGAACAAACACATGAGAGTGTTCAAAAGGGGCTGTTCATTTTACATCGAAACCAGAGGGAGGAAGAAATGCGTCCTGCAAATAGGCTCCCCCCCAAAGTCAATCTTCTGGAAATTTGAATAAATGGCTCATACGGATTTCGATTGAAGATATAAAAAGGCAAAGCCTGATCACAAGCAGATCGCTTAACTTTCTGAAAACTGCATCACAATGTAAATCACTCGTTGAATTCCCTGGTTATCTCGGCATATATAGAAGTCTCTGCTTCTGTGAAAAGATTCTTTCCTTTTGCATACCTTCTGCACAAGCATTCAAATAAGCCATCGTATTGGTTAGAGTTGATTTGTTCAAATTTAACTCTCCCATATCTTCCTTTCGCTTTTTTCATTCCGTTTACGATCAATTTTGACCGATCAGCCATGTTCTCCTCCTTTTTTGATATTCTCAGCAAGAAGGCAGTCACAACAAGGTAATCAGGAAAAAGTAATTACAGGAATGTTATCACAGCAGGGCTGTCAGCAGATAGTCACTACAGAAAAGATAATCAGAATTCGGCAATTCCAGGAAAGCGGTCACAGCAAGGTAATAGATATTTTCCTCGCCTGAGTTCTTACAAAATTACATAATCAATAATTATTGCAACACGGATTTACTACGGAAATTATACCAACCAATAACTGATATTAAACAGAAAAAATCTGCTCTTACCGCTACAAATTTTTTTTTGATCGACAGGGGGGGTTATGATCATTCAAAGATAATTGATTTTTTGGTTTAAATATTTAATGTTGATCCGAAGGGCCTGCTGGCGGACTTCTGACTTTGCGGAAGCGAGGAAGCTGTTTGATAAGTAAAATGCACTCACTATGCACCAATTGTTTTGTAAATATTTAATATTATTGAGTACGCCAAATGAATTTTAAGCCGTTGGCCGTGGGTTCAAGTCCCTCATGCGGCCTGTCAGCATAAACAAGGGCTTAGGCAATAAAAGCTCAGGCCCTGTTGACCTGCCGTTTGGGGATAAGGAATCGTATTTTCAGAATTCCGATTATTAGTGTGTATCAGTGAAACGGCACAAAAATAGCTGAAATATTATTATCAGCTTCTTACTGATATTGTGGAGTCAGGCGGATATGCAGGACTTTCAATAAAAGTTAAGGTGCGGTGCCTGATACTCTCACAGATCAGTATCGCAGCCGACCTCGACTTCCAAAGGCTGAGAAATTTCGAGGGATGTCTGATTAGAATAAGGAATGTAAACAAAAATCCTCCAAGAAACAGAATACTATGGGACCAAAAGATTATTACGACATCTTGGGCTTAGAAAAGAATACCAGCCAGAAGCAGGTCCGGGACGCATACCGTCGGCTGGCCCTTTTGCACCACCCCGACAGAAACAAAGACAATCCGGAGGCGGCGGACCGGATGAAAGAGATAAACGAAGCCTACGCCGTACTGTCAGATCCTCAGAAAAGAAGTGAATATGATGCATTGCGGCAGACCTATGGATCATCAGCTTACGGCCGGTTCAGGCAGACACACTCCGATCAGGACATCTTCAAGGGATCGGACATCCAGCAGATCTTTGAGGAGTTGAGTCGTGCATTTGGATTTCGGGGCTTTGACGATGTTTTTCGGGAATCATACGGCGAAGGATATCGGACTTTTGAATTCAGGAGGCCGGGAATATGCGGCCGGATTTTTGTGGGTGGCATTGGAAATGGACAAGTTGCTGGAAGAGGGGGAATTTCTGGCGGGTATCTGGAAAGGCTGATTCGATACGGCCTGAAAAAGAAATGGGGTATAGAACTGCCTGAAAAGGGCAGGGATTTACATGATTCCATCGTGCTTTCTCCCGATCTGGCCAGGTTTGGCGGAAAAATACAATATTCGTGCAGCAAGACAGGCAAAGAGCTGTTCGTATCTATTCCTCCGAACATGAGATCAGGACAGAAACTTCGTCTTAAGGGGATGGGAGAACACGGCCGCGCCGGAGGAGATGCAGGAGACCTCTATGTGACGGTCTTTATAAGGAGCATCCTGATACAGAAAGCAAAAGATCTCATCGTCAGGATCAGGTCTTTCTTGAGGCCAGGATAAGGAGCTTTCCCGGTGAGTAAGAAGACCTGCATCATACAGGGACAAACAGCGAAGGATAAACAGAGGCTGTAAATTATAAGCACTCTCTTTCAATGCGGCATTTAATTTTCTGTGACAGATTGTCAATTGACCGGAAATACCACTGTCTTTATATTTTCAATCATCAAGAAGAAACAGCCGATCGGAATCAACTTATCAGACACACTGGGTTGACAAAGGGTGATGAGTTTTCCGAGGGAGGCCTGCTTCTGACAGCTTCCCCTCATGCGGCAGGAAAAACTCTGGAGAGATGGGATGCAAACGTGGCTGATCATCATCTTTACGATTGTCGGCACAGCAGCCGTTCTGAAGCTTCTGCACGCATTTGCCATCATCGTGGCCTATCCGGTCACACAGGGGGCCATGTATACATCCACGGCCAGGGTAAAAATCCACAAGGCACTCGATGCCGTGGTCATGAAGCCTGGTAAACTTTTTGTCGACATTGGTTGCGGAGACGGGAGGGTTCTGCGTGAGGCCAGGAAACATTACGGTGTGATCTGCCATGGGTTCGAGGTCAACCCGATAGCCTTTCTCAAGGCATTAATCTTTACAATCGGGGACAAAAACATTAAAGTTTTTTATCGAAATTTCTGGCGAGTCGATCTCAGAAGGGCCGATGTTGTTGCCTGCTACCTTTTTCCAGATGTCATGTGGCGCCTCGGGATGAAACTGGCTTGGGAACTGGTCCCGGGCGCAAGAGTGATTTCCTTCAACTTTCCTATCCCGGGCTGGAAACCACAGTCTGTCCTCCGCGTTGAATCGAAACTTCACAATGATCCGATTTACATCTACCACATCCCCGAGTCTCTTCCCGGCCGGCATTCAGTAAGCATCGACCCAAAGCCCTGAAAATCACGAACCGCATCTGCCGACTTCTAACGGCGACAAAGGGGAAGTTTATGATAAGAATTAAATGGAAAGGTTATGTTTCATAACATAACCGTCCACAACTGAGAAACTTTGATCCGGAAAGCAACCAGATAGAATTGATAGCCTTTCCTGAAGATTTCAGGGACAGCCGATGTGCAGATGTTTATGACTGCTATATCTTCCCTGCGGATATATAGGTGAAAAAACGGCAGCTTTTTTAACACGGAGGGGAAAAACGGCAACGGTTCGCTGAAAAGCACGGCAACGATTTTATTTAAGAAACAGTTCCGATAGTGATATAGGCTCTATGTATTTTCCATCCCTGTAAACTCGCATATTTCCTGAAGAAATTTCATCAATGAGAATAATCTCATCCCCGTTGCAACCGAATTCCAATTTTATATCGTAAAGCTCCATGCCCTTTTCAAGAAGGCAGTCGGCAACAATTTTTGCAATTTCCTGTGTCTTTTTCTTGATATCATCATACTGCTTACCGCTCATAATACCAAGATCTATAAGTCCATCCCTAGTAACAAGCGGATCGCTTCTATCGTCGTCCTTTAAGGTCATCTCGACGTAAGAAGGAAGGGGAGCTCCCTCTTCGATGAAGTCCCCGTAACGGCGTAAGAAACTGCCAACGGCCCTTCGGCGGCAGATGACTTCGATACCTTTCCCGAAAACCTTTGCGGGAAGCACTTCCATTGTTGAATTTTCAAGATTTGCACTCACAAAATGAGTTTGAATACCTGCTACCCTCAGCTTTTCAAAGAAAAAAATCGACATCCTGAGATTCAGATTACCGATCCCCTCGATGCTCAGCCCTACAACATTCGCGCCCGGATCGAAAACTCCGTTTTGCCCTGTAACGTCATCCTTGAACTTCAGCAAATAATTGCCGTTTTCAAGAATATAGACATTTTTTGTTTTTCCTTCATACAGCAAAACTGCTTTTCCAGTCCGCGCTGGTCGGGTATTTTTGTTTTTCATGTCGTTTATGTGAGTTTTCTATACGAGATTTTACTCTTCTTACAAGCGCATCACTCTGGTATGATCTTCACTGTCATAGCCGTCATCACAAAATTCGAAATAGTGTTTCTTCGTCGTTAGTGTAAGATATCAATATTGATCGAGCTGGACAACAGCGGAATGGACCTTTTGATGAAAAATTTATTGATGCAGAACGTAGAATATCGGATTGAGAAAACCGGCAAGGGAACCTGGCGTCGATTCATGTATCCCAACGGAGGCTGCTTCGAGGAATATAAGTCTGACAGGATCTGGTTCGGTCTGCCCCTGATCCACTACACAAGAGGCATCTGCCCTGAAACGGGTAAGCGCGTCTTTGCCTGTGGCGTAATCGCCATCGGCCGCCTGGCTGCAGGCGTTCTGGCAGTAGGACATGCCTCTTTCGGTGTTATCGCCGTCGGACAACTGGCCGTTGGCCTGCTGTTCGGTCTGGGACAGGCAGCCTGCGGCGTTCTGTCTCTGGGACAGATAGCCCTTGGCGTACTTTTTGGTCTGGGGCAGATTACAACCGGATATGTCAGCATTGGCCAGTTTGCCATCGGAAACTATGTCCTGGCCCAGATGGGATTTGGCAGACATGTGTGGAGTCAGGAATTGTCGGATCCAACAGCCATGGATTTCTTTAGATCGTTGCTTGCAAAATTACAGATCCTTTTGAAAATTTAAACATGTTTTTTATCGACATTACGTTCAACCAATATTCGGTGAAACTCTGTGGATCCATGTGTGGGAAAAATGCCACAGCGGTTTCCTCGAGTGATGTTTCAATACTGCAATTGATTAAGCGCAAGCTTCCAGGAAAACGGCCTGTCTTTCAACTTTTTCCATTCCCCACTACACTGCTTTACTGAAATATGTCAATGATATAGAACACTTGAGATTAGAGCAGGCAAATAATCAGAGATTCCAAAGCCTTCAGCTCAAAGCGAGGAACGCGCCTTCCAGGGCGGCGCATTTACAGTGGCTCTTTTTTTGCTTGCATGTGACTTGATGATTTTTTACTCACTGAAAATAAAACAGGAAAGGGAGTAAAGTATTGTGAAACTTGCAGAGTTGGCAAAGCACCTCGATGAAGTTCAGGATTGGACCTGGGATACAGAGTCATACATTAAATTTGCTATGAATCCTCTTGAAAAGGCCATCAAGGAAATGTTGAGTGATGATCCCCGCAAGGATGCTCTCTTGGCTTTATTAAACTTCGGCAACGAAAAAATTCATGAAATGACGGATCGTATTCAGACCGATGTCGGCACGTTAAAAATCAGGACCAGCGGCGGCGACTCCGGCTGTGTTCTGGGAGAAAAAGTCATCGGTGCATACATTGAACCAACGGATAATCCGATACCGGTCAATGCACAGGAAACCCCTCAGAAACGTTTGTTTATAGAAAGAAGACGTTTTAAAAGGGAAGGCTAAAATTTTCCGTTAAAAGACTTTTTTACACCTATCTGCACAGGACTCCTCAACAGGTCTGGTGTCCTTATCTGATATTATCCCCGGCTGCCGAATAAGGGAATTTTCCTGCCTGGGATGATGATGGCAGAAGCGGTCTGAGGATCGGTTGCGATGAAGTCACCCCCCTCCCGCAGACCCTTGGTTTTCCGCCAACCTGTAAAAAGCAATCCGCTTGCCGCTTTCTTCATCGAAGCGCTCATTGTATAAAAGGAGCGCAGTTAAATCTGAAATTTCCCTTTCTTATTTTTAAACCCGGATTCTCCTGATGTCTTCCCTATAAATCATTTAAATCATTTCACCTGCCACGTTGCTAACTGCGCAGGCCTAAGGCGTAGCGGCATGTGCAGAGACGGTCGGTATAGGTTGGACAGGCAATTCTGATTCTGGAAGAAGAGCCAGGATCGAAAGAACAGAAAGTACCTCACTTTTTCGTTTTCTTTCCGGATATAACTTTTTTCTGTACTCTTTCCGGTCGGCGAGTATCGAAAAAAAGTGATTCGGAAGGTAACAGTATCCGGTATTGCATCTTGATTCTTTTCAGGATATTGTTTCCCGGGTTGCAGCAACATTTAAAAAAAGCGAGGCGGCTGATTTGTTTCGAAGGGAGACAGGATATGAAGAAAATCTTGTTGAACATCACTCTGATTCTGCTGTTTTGTACGCAGGCGTTGGCCGAATCGTCCGTATGGAAGGTCGAAAAGAGTAATTCCCTGTTTTACTTGGGCGGAACCTGTCACCTGTTGCGTCAGTCTGATTTTCCCCTGCCGCCGGAATTTGACAAGGCTTACAAAGCATCCGAACTCCTTGTTTTTGAAGTGGACCCCGGCGAGTTCAATGACGTGTCGACGCAACAGAAGTTGATGTCCAAGGCGATGTATGCAGATGGCTCCACAATTGATCAGCACCTTTCCCCCCAAACCTATCAGTTGCTGACTGAATACTGTGCCGCCAACGGCATCCCCCTGGAACTTCTCAAAAGTTTCAAACCGTCGATTATCGCCGTCATGCTGGAGGTTATTGAACTGACGAAGCTCGATGCAACTCAGGATGGTGTTGATCTGTTCTTTTATTCATCGGCAAAACGGGACGGAAAAAGCATCGAAGGATTTGAAACGGTGGAGGAGCAGATCGACTTCATTGCAGGAATGTCGGAAGGATATGAAGATGTGTTTGTTGCGCATACATTGAAAGAATTGAAGTCCATCAAGCCGATGTATACAAGCCTGGTCGATGCATGGAAAAGAGGCGATACCAGCAAGATGAATGACCTGATGATTGCCGACCTCAAAAAAACACCGGGGCTCTATAAAAAACTGGTGACGGACCGCAACAGAAACTGGCTGCCCATAATCGATGCCTATTCGAAGACTCCCCGAGTGGAATTCATCCTTGTCGGCGCAGGCCATCTGGTGGGGCCAGACGGTATAATCCAAGCCCTGAAAAAAAGGGGATATATCGTCAAAAAGCTGCAAGCCGGGTGATAATCCAGAAAGGAGGACCGCAACATGCCGGAAGAATCGATCGTAGTCGATTTTCACATGCATCTCATCAACTATGAAACCTTCCAGCCCTCGGCCCTGGGCTGGATCCAGAAGATTGTCAGTCAAAAATGTGATTATGAACAGTTCAGCAGGAAATACAGTGATCCTGACGCCTTTGTCCAACTGCTCAAAGAGTGCGGCATTGACTATGCCGTGGTCATGGCGGAACTTTGCCCCATCACCACAGGAATCTGTCCCAATGAATACGTTGCGGAATTCTGTCAGGGAAGGCCGGAACTGATCCCCTTTGCCAGCGTCAATCCGGCAATGGAGTTCGCCCCGGCGGAAAGGCTGGAAGACCTTATCATCCGCTTCGGCTTCCGGGGACTGAAGCTCTATCCCACCTATCAGCATTTCTACCCCAACGACCGGAAGCTTTATCCCCTGTATTCCGTTGCTCAGGCCAGGGACATTCCCGTCATGCTCCATACAGGAAGTTCCGTTTTTCAAGGAGCCCGGCTCAAATACGGCGACCCCCTCTACCTCGACGACGTCGCCGTGGATTTCCCCCGTCTGAAACTGCTGCTGGTCCATAGCGGACGGGGATTCTGGTACGACCGGGCGTATTTTCTCGCAAAAATGCATGAGAACGTGTACATGGAAATCGCCGGTCTTCCGCCACACAATCTCTTGAAATACTTTCCGGAGCTGGAACGAATCGCCCATAAGGTCATTTATGGATCGGACTGGCCGGGCGTGGCCGATCTGGCGGAAAACCTGAAGGCCATTCGCAGCCTCCCCCTGAAACCGGATCAGAAAAATCTGATCCTGGGCGGAAACGCTCTTCGTCTCCTCAATATGCCTGCGAAACTGCCGTCTTTCGCCGTTTGAAAAATTTTTCCAGCTCTACGGCAAAGAAGACGATGGACGACAATGCAAGAGTAAAAAGCAATTCCACAAGGGTCAAGGGCTCCGTCTTGAAGATCGGGTTAAGAATGGGAACATAAACTGTTGCCATCTGAAAGAGAAAGGTAAAAAGCACGGCGCCGAGCAGGTATCGATTGGAGAATAAACCGATTCTGAACAGAGACTGTCTTTCCGATCGAATGGCGAGAACATGACCCAGTTGGGTCAGGCAGAGTATTGTGAACACAATGGTCTGCCAGTTTGAGATTTCGGACCGGATCGACCAGAACTGAACGAAAATGACGATGCCGGCCATCAGGAGGCCGACCCAGATGGCGTGTGCACCGATTCCGCCGGAAAAGATGCTCTCCTGAGGATGCCGGGGTGGCCTCGTCATGATGTCTCCCTCTGCCGGTTCTGCAGAAAGGGCCAGAGCGGGAAGGCCGTCGGTTATAAGATTGATCCAGAGGATCTGAATGGGCAAGAGCGGGATTGGCAGACCCAGAACGGGTGCAAGAAACAGGGTCAAGATCTCGCCGGAGTTGGTCGTCAGGAGATATCTGATGAATTTCCGGATGTTGTCGTAAATCATTCGGCCTTCTTTCACAGCTTTGACGATGGAAGCGAAATTGTCATCCAGGAGGATCATGTGTGCTGCTTCCTTCGAAACATCCGTTCCAGTAATTCCCATGGCAATGCCGATGTCCGCCCGTTTCAGCGCCGGGGCATCGTTAACCCCATCACCCGTCACGGCGATGTACTGTCCCTTCTCCTGCAGCGCCTTGACAATCTTCAGTTTCTGTTCCGGGGCCACCCGGGCATAGACCCGGATATCCTCGACCCTCTCCTCGAATTCCTCAATGGAGAGTTGATCCAGTTCCCGGCCCGTAACGACGGCCATCCCATCTCCATCAAGAATTCCAAGCTTTTCGGCAATTGCCCGGGCCGTAACAGGATGATCACCGGTGATCATTACCGTCCTGATACCGGCGGTCCGGCACATCGCCACTGCCTCTCCGGCTTCCTTCCGGGGAGGATCGATCATGCCGACCAGACCGATCAGGGTTAGTTCCTTCTCGATATTACCGTGCGACATGTCTTCGGGAAGATGGTCCCATCTTCTCATGGCAATATAGAGGACCCTCAGCCCGTCGACTGCCATCGTCTCATTGACGCGCTGAATTTCGCAACAATCCACGGCGCTTCGTCCTTCAGGAAGCATCATGTCCGCCGATTTTTCCAGCAGAATATCCATGGCTCCTTTGGTGAATGAAACAAAACCGGAATTCCACTCATGAAAGGTCGTCATACATTTTCTGTCGGAGTCGAAGGGAATTTCCGCCACCCGCCTGTGCCTTTTCTCCAGTTCCGCTTTATTAAACCCATATCGCCCGGCAATGTCGAACAAGGCCGTTTCCGTCGGATCGCCCAGAATTTCGCCGCCGTTTCCCGCCTGAGCATCGTTGCTCAAGGCCAGGGCCATCATAAGCAAACGGCCCGCGTCTTCCTCCCCTTCACCGGGAGCGAAGTCTCCCGCATGAACTATCCTGCCGTTGATATACAATTCCTCCACAGTCATCCGGTTCAAAGTCAGGGTGCCCGTCTTGTCGGAACAGATATAGGTCACCGAACCGAGGGTTTCCACGGCAGGAAGCTTTCTGATAAGGGCGTTCTGTCTAATAAGTTTCTTCGCCCCGATGGCCAGGGATATCGTGATGACGGCGGGCAGCGCTTCGGGAATGGCAGCAACAGCCAGAGAAATGGCTGTCAGCAGCATCAGCATGGGAGGCTCGCCTCGGAGGAGGCCGATCCCCAGAACAACAGCGCAGATGACGAGTACAGCCAGGGCGAGCTTCCGGCCGAAGATCGTCATTCTTTTCTGAAGGGGGGTTTTAACCTCTTCCTCCTCCTGCAACATGGCGGCGATCTTGCCGAACTCCGTTTTCATCGCCGTTTCCGCGACGACCCCCATACCGCGGCCACTTGTTACAAAGGTTCCCTTATAGGCCATATTTCCCCTGTCTCCCAAGGGAACGTCTTCATCGGGCAGGACTTCTGTATGCTTTTCTACGGGAACCGATTCCCCGGTAAGAGCGGCTTCTTCAACTTTCATATGAGCCGTTTCAACGAGCCTCATGTCAGCCGGCACGATTCTCCCTGCCTCCAGAACGACCAGATCGCCGGGAACCAGTTCCGACGCGGGCTCCGTACCCGGCTGTCCGTCCCGGAGAACGGTGGCAGTGGGCGCAGCCATTTTCTTCAGAGCCTCCATGGCCTTTTCCGCCCGATATTCCTGAACGAAGCCGATCACGGCATTGATCACAACAATGACCACGATGGCGATGGTATCGGAAAGTTCCCCTATGAATCCGGAAATTACGGCTGCGACGATAAGGACCAGGATCATGAAGTCCCTGAACTGATATAGAAACATGATGAATGGGGATTTCTTTTTCTTCTCGATTAATATGTTCGGACCGAACTGTTTCAAACGTGCAGCGGCTTCATCAGAAGAGAGCCCTCGGGGTGAAGTCTTTAGCTCCGAAAAGATACGGTCTACATCCTTATGATGCCATTGCATTATTTTTCCTTACTCCTCATCGTAGTTCAACCCCATGGCCCGTTTCAAACGGGCCAGTTGAGTCTGATAATTGCTCAAGGCCAGGGTAGCATCAGAGTTGGCTCTTGTGAGCAGCGTCTGGGCATCAATCACATCCGTGGCGGTGGCAACCTGTTCCCGGTATCTCTCCGAACTGATCCGATAATTTTCTTCAGCCTGAACCACAGCCTGCCGGGTAACCGAAATCTGTTCCTCCGCTTCCTTCAGAAGCAACCAGGCATTTTTCAATTCCAGGGCGATCTGATCCCGAATATTCTCCAGAGCGTCATTCACCTGGCGTTCCCTGCTGAGACTGGCTTCCACTCTGTTTTTCGTCCTTCCCCATTCCCAGAAATTCCAGGTTGCCACAGTCATCACATACCAGCTTTCCGAGTCCTGATAAGAAGTACCACCCAACCGGGGTTTGTCGCCATATCGGGAATAATTGCCCACGAAATTGACGGAAGGATAATACTCGCTTCGGGCCACCTGAACAGCCTTGCCGGCCTGTTCCAACTTCAGAGAATATGTCTTGATCTCCGTTCTCCTCTCCAGCGCCGTTTTCAGACAGTCATTAAAGTCCTTATCGTAGGGCTTGTAGGCCAGGATATCCTCCACGACCACTGGTTTATCCATCGATCTTCTGAGAAGCGTGTTGAACTTCGCTTTCGCCATGGCAATCCCGTTTTCCGCCCGGAGCAGTTCCTGCCGGCCATTAGCCAGCTCAACCTCAGCAAAAAGGAGGTCGTTCCGTGGAACCATTCCCACTTCGTAAAAGTGACGGGTCATGTCCCGATGGGCGGTCAGGCGCTCCAATGACTGCAGGGCCACTTCTCGAAGTTTTTCCGCCTTGATGATATTCAGATATGCCGTCTGAACTTCCAGGACCAGTTCCTGAACGACGGTCTGCTCTTCCTGGCGTGCCGCATCCAGACCGATTCTATTGGCCTGATAATTAGACAGGATGCCCCCTCCGGCAAAGAGAGGCTGCCGGACTTCAACAGTCCAGTTATAGTTGTCCTTTGTACCCGCTTGTGTCGCCAAGGGCGTCAGACCCAGTTCAACAACAATCGGCAAAGTAAATTCCGGGGCTTCATTCAAGTGTTTGTAGCTGTAAGATGTGCTGAATGAAGGAAGAAAAGCGGAAAAAGCCTCTCTGCGCTGCGCTTCTGCGATCAGAACTCCTTCTTTTGTGGAATGTAGGGTTGCACTTTTCTTCAAGGCCTCTTCGATGCTTTCCTTCAAAGTGATGGTCGACGGATTTTCTCCGGAAACCATGGTGGGGCATGCCGCCCAGGCCAGCAACAGTCCGAGAAACAGGCTCCCCAGAATCTTTTTTAGCGGTCTCCTCCTTTTCATAGCCTGCCCTCCCGATAGGGGATCTGATAATGATGATGAACGATGGTTCATAAATGAATGCAATGCTTGAGCTTGTCAACAGAAAATCAGCATGCCCCCCTCAGGGATTTTAATCTTGACAATATTCCGGCACTATGATTAATGGCAATGCTTACATATTTAATAACGGGGCTGAATTATGAAAAAGATTTTAAGAAATACGAGCAATCTGAAAAGAAAAAGGACGCATGGGTTCCGTACCCGGATGTCCACCAGAGGTGGGAGACTGGTCCTGAGTCGGAGAAGAGCCAAGGGCAGGAAATGTCTCACGGTTTGATCCTTGCAGGATAAAAAAGCCTGCGGGCGTCCTGAGCATGGCCCGTTCTGCGGCAGATGAAAAAACTGACCCTCAAAAAGAGTGAACGGATCAGGAAGAGAAGAAGCTATCTGCAGATCTATCAGCATGGGAAACGAAGTTTTACAAAACACTTCACAATCGTCGTTTCCGAAAATGATCTGGATTTTCCAAGACTCGGAGTGACCGTTACAAAAAAGATCGGCAATGCCGTAAAGAGGAACAGGATCAAACGTCTGATTCGAGAATTCTTCAGACTGAACAAAGACAGGTTTAAAGCATCCCAGGATATCGTTATCATTGCTAAGGGTAATACATCATCGATGAAATATGCTGACGTCTGCAGAGAGCTGGGTGTATTGCTTACAAAAGAACCACAGAATATCACTCAAGAATGACCAGTGAATTTTTTGCGAAGATCCTTATCATCCTTATCCGTCTTTACCAGATATTGATATCCCCCCTTTTTGCCCCCTGTTGCCGTTTTTATCCTTCCTGTTCCGAGTACGCAATAATTGCAGTCAGGAAACACGGCCTTTCGAAAGGTTCCCGGCTCGCACTGATCCGCCTGTTCAAATGCCATCCTTTCCACCCCGGCGGCTATGATCCGGTTCGGTAGAGATCTGCGTAGACGCGACAGGCTGACGGGCTTATGACCGCAAAGTGCAATTACGAATTCAACGGAGGTAATTAATGGACAAAAAGGCGCTACTGGCCCTCGTCCTTTCGGCGGCAGTACTTTTAATCTACCAGATATTCATCTATAAAACCACCCCGCCCCCAAAACCGGTAAATGAAAATAAGAGCAATACGGTCGTTGTGAATCCTGCTGCACCCGTTTCCCCGCAGACACCAGCTGACGAGCCGTCTTCCGGCTCTGCGGCAAATCCGGAGACAGCAGCTGCCCTGCCGGTGGACGGTACTGAGAAGGAACAGGAAATCACCGTCGACACTCCCCTGTATCAAGCTGTATTCACCACAAAGGGAGGAGCGCTGAAATCGTTTGCCTTAAAGAATTATCGTGAAACACTGGCCGTCAATTCCAAACCGATCGAACTGGTCGATGTCAAAGAGGCCATGCCCTATCCTTTAGGCATTTCTTTCCCGGCTTCCAGTGTCGACGTTTCCCCCGCGTCTTTTTTCAAAGCCGATGTTCCAGCCATCGATCTGAAGTCGACCTCCGAATCCCGCCGGCTGACTTTTGTTCAGACCTGGCCCGGCAAAATTAAAATTGAAAAGATTTACACCTTTAATCCGGGGAAATATGCCATTGACCTGGAAATCAGGACCTATAACCTCTCTGAAGTTCCCCTGAGTCAGGAGATCGCGCTCTTCTGGAACCAGTATGTGGATCCGTCAGCCAAGGAAGACAGCTACGGCCATACCGGCCCGGTATCTTATGTGGCTAAAGATGTTGAACGGGAAAAAGTCACGAAAATGGAGACGCCTAAATCCCTGGGACCCGATGTATCCTGGGGAGGGTTTGAAAGCAAATATTTCATTGCCGCGATGATTCCTCAAAATCCCTCACTGACCAGCCTGTCCCTTTCCAAGGACAGCAGCAACATGGTGTCCACCAGTCTGAAAGGACCCAAGAACATCATTCCCCCCGGACAGGCCGGATTTTTCACTTATAAGCTCTTTCTGGGCCCCAAGGATTACAATATTCTCAAAGCCCAGGGCGTCGGTCTTGAGAATGCCATCGATTTCGGCTCATGGCTGAAATGGCTGGCCATGCCGCTCCTGCTGAGTCTGAAATTTCTCTATAATTATGTCCATAATTACGGAATCGCCATAATCATCCTGACGATTCTGATCAAGATTCTTTTCTGGCCTCTGGGCAACAAGAGTTACAAGTCCATGAAGGAAATGCAGAAACTTCAGCCGAAGATGCTTGAACTTCGGGAGAAATACAAAAACGATAAAGCAAGGCTCAGCCAGGAAACCATGGCGCTTTACAAGGCCTATAAAGTCAATCCCATGGGCGGGTGCCTGCCGATGATTATTCAGATTCCCGTATTTTTCGGCCTCTACAAAGCGCTCCTCTATGCCATCGAACTGCGCCACTCACCCTTTTTCTTATGGATCCAGGATCTTTCCGCGAAAGATCCGTATTATATTACGCCTATCATCATGGGAGCGACGATGTTTCTTCAGCAGAAGATGACACCTGTCTCAGGCGACCCCACCCAGGCCAAAATCATGCTCTGGATGCCGGTCATCTTCACATTCATGTTTCTGAATTTCCCATCCGGGCTTGTCATCTACTGGTTATTTAACAACATTCTCAGCATTGGACAACAGTACTATATCAACAAACAAGCATAACAGGATTTTAGGTGCGGAAATGGATGCCATAGAAATTGAAGCCAAAAACATAGATGAAGCGATAGGAAAGGCCTGTCAGGAATTCAACGTACCCAGAGAAAAACTGAATATCGAAATCATATCGGAAGGTTCAACAGGTTTTCTGGGCCTGGGATCAAAAAAAGCAAAGATCAAAGCCAGTATTTTATCTCTGGGCATTGACCTGGAGAGTGCCTTTGACCTTCCCAAAGAAGAGAAAAAAGAGGTCGAACTATCCCAGCCACTGACAATCAAAAAAGAAATCCCGGTCGCCGAACCGTCCCCGACACGTCCGGCAATCTCCGATAAACTGGAAGAACCTTCGGCTGTACCTCTCGCCCAGCGGGCGAAAACCATTCTCGAGGGCATTCTGACTCGCATGCATCTTGATTTCCCTATCAGCATAGAAGAAACCTCCGATACAATTCTTCTTACAATAAACGGCGATGGCGGAGGCCTGCTCATCGGCAAACGGGGCCAGAACCTGGACGCAATCCAGTATATCGTAAACAAGGCCGCCATGAAGACACCCGATGAACGGAAAGTAATTATCATTGACACGGAATCCTATCGAAAGCGACGGGCGGAGTCCTTGAACGCTCTGGCCAGGGAGCTTGCCGAAAAGGTCAAGAAAACAAGGAAACCGGTCACGGTTGGTCACATGAACGCTCACGACCGCCGGATTATCCATCTTGCGCTCCAGAATGATGACGCAATTGTCACCAGAAGCCGGGGTGAGGGTGAATACCGCAAGATTGTCATTCTACCGGCACGAATCGCGACCAGAGAATCCCGGTCGTAAAAAGGAGCCGGCTTTTTTAAGCCTCCAATAATGTAATGCTGAAAGACACAATAGCCGCTATTGCCACACCCGCCGGCACCGGCGGCATAGGAATCGTCCGGATCAGCGGGTCCGAAGCGGCGAGTATTCTGAACCTTCTTTTCAAATCTTCACATTCCGTTACCCTTTTTAAACCCCGCTATCTCTATCATGGGGACCTTTCAGACCCTCAAACGGGTCAGGTGATCGATGAAGTCCTCGTCAGTCTGATGAAAGCCCCCCGTTCCTACACAGGTGAAGATACCCTGGAGATTTACTGTCACGGAGGAATCCTCGTCCTGGAATCCGTTCTTCTGGCGGTCCTCAGGAGCGGTGCCCGTCTTGCCGACCCGGGAGAATTCACACGGCGGGCTTTTCTCAACGACCGGATCGATCTGACACAGGCTGAGGCCGTCGGTGACGTCATCATGGCCCGAACCTCAAAGGGGCTTGAAGCCGCCGTATCCCACCTGAAAGGACAGTTGAAACAGAAAATCGACTCATTGCGGGATGAGCTGATCGATGTGCAGGTCCTGCTGGAATCCGCTATCGATTTCACCGAGGATGTGGAATTCCCCTCTCCTTCCGAAGTCCTGAGCAAACTTGAACGCCTTTCCGGTGATCTCGAAGCCCTGCTTTCGACTTATGACCAAGGTAAAGTTTACCGTCACGGCGCGACAGTTGTTATTGCCGGAAAACCAAACACGGGAAAATCCAGTCTTCTGAACTGCCTTCTACAGGAAAAGAGAGCCATTGTTACCCCGGTGCCGGGAACAACCCGTGATTTCATTGAAGAAGCTATCAGCATCCAGGGCGTTTCAGTAAGAATGATTGACACCGCAGGCATCCATCCGACGGATGATCTCATCGAATGCGAAGGCATCCGGATGGTCTGGGAAAAGCTGGCCACTGCCGACGGTGTGATTCTTCTTCTCGACGGCAGCAAAGATCTGACGGATGAAGACAGAAAAATCCTGAAGCGGCTTCAGGGATACAACCTGTTGCCGGTCATCAATAAAGCAGATCTGGACCATTCCCTGAAAGAGGAAGACATTATCGCCTGCTTTCCCGGAACAGATCCTTTATGGGTATCCGCAAAGTTCGGCGAAGGCATTGCAGTCCTGAAAGAAAAAATATACGATCTGGTTCTTGAAAAAGCCGGGGAGCAGGACGGGGACGTATTGATCAACAGCCTGCGTCATAAAATGGCGCTGGAAAAAACCCGGCAACAGGTTTCCCAGGCCCTGGCCAGTCTGCAGGAAGGCTTGTCTCAGGAGTTTGCCGCGCTCGACATCCGGGAAGCCCTGGAGGCTCTGGGTGAAATTGCGGGAGAAACCGTGACGGAAGATATCCTGGATCGCATCTTTTCGTCATTCTGCATTGGAAAGTGAAAATCCGGACACGTTTCACTGAAACGTTTTTCTTACCGTCCCTCGAGTCCCTCCAGAAAAGCCAGTACGTTCCGGCCCAGCACCCGATGATTATACCCTCCTTCAAGAACGGCGAAAGTTCCGCATCGATATTTCTGGCAGGCCTCACAGACCATTTTCCCAATGACTCTGTAATCCTCCGTCGTCAACAGTCCGCCCCAGTCCTCTTCATGATTATCGAACCCAGCGGAAACACCAAGAATATCAAATGACTCCGAAGACAGGTGTTTTTCGATATTTCGAAGATATTCATTTCGATCGTGCGCCGATGGATTATAAATCGTCACATACCCTTTCCGTTCCAGAATATTTACCGTGCCATCACCGAAATGAAGATCAAAATCCAGGATAAATGCCTTGACAATCCACCCTTCCCTTTTCAATTTTTCCAGAGCGATGGCCATATTGTTGAAATAGCAGAATCCCCAGGCGCTGCCTGCGGATGCATGATGGCCCGGAGGTCGGATCAATGCGAAGGCGGGCTCGTTCATCCCGATCTGAGCGGCCTGAATTGCCCCTCCCGCGGCAAGCGAGGCAATTTCATAAAGGCCTTCCCTTTCAACCAGAGCGATGTGCGAAGGCGTGTGTACCGCGGAAATATCCGATTCCTCGGCGGGTCTGGCTTTGACAAACTCGACCCGATCCTGAATCGTATTTACAATGGCTTCCATCCGGCCATGAGCGGCGGCCGGATCACTGGTGTACGATTGACAGAAGTCGTCATGATAAATGACTTTCATGATTTCGACACCTCCCGTAAAAGATCCTTCTGTTACGGCTGGCTGACAATGGCATCAATTTATAAAACCTCGGACATCGAAGAGATGCCCAATCTGACTTCCCGGATTATCCCTCTTAAACCGAACGATTAAAAATTAACCGATGAATTTTAGATATTTGAGAATCTTCATGGTGCTGACGGATAATTCGAAATCTTTCAAATCTTCCGGTGACAGCCAGCGAGCATCCAAGGCATCATCGGCAGCTTTCACCTCGCCTCGAATGTAATCGGCCAGCATATCCACAATAACGAAATGAAAACGGATTTTTCCTTCCGGATCTCTCTCAAAGTAGTCGAAAGCGTAGACAGGACGTCCGGCATCAACCACAATCCCAGTTTCTTCAAGGATTTCCCGTTCTGCTCCGTCCTTCAAGGTTTCACCCAGCTTCAGAGAACCTCCCGGTATGGCCCACAGTCCTTTATTAGGCGCTGCGGCGCGTTTCACCAGGAGCACATGGCCATCCTTGACAACAATGGCTCCCACACCCACGCGGGGACAATCCGGATACTCACGTTTAGACATGACTCCCATCACCTTTTCAGCGAATTTCTTCGGCTTTAAATTTACGTTATTCCGACACAATCTTAACGTTATCACGCAATTCCTTGAAATAGCGGTTGTATTTTCAAGGAACACAACAAAGACATGCTGTTGTTTGAGGGAAAAAATATCATATTTCCTCAATCGTTTCAATGAGTTCTTTGTTTACGCCAGAAGCGTGAGGAAAGAGCGCCATTTCATCCTTATCCTGAATCACTTTTCAGCCAATAACCCCGTCTAAATAAGGGTTTCCCCTATTGGCATCCCGTTTTGGGTGTAATATGAATGAATTCATGAAATGTGACATAGTTCACCTTCAAAAATTACCTTGAATAACCAAGGCTGATTGCTGATATCGAAAACGTATTTTTTTCCTTGACAGTTGGCTCCGATTCTCGAAAACGAGGTCTATGATTTTCAATCAGCGGGGTTAATCTTATAAAATAAAGTATTCAGGGGCCACGAGAAACCCAAGTCCATAACGGAAACCGCGATAAAGGAATGAAAACATGTAACCTCTAATAAAAGGAGAAGAGGAGATGTGTGTCAATGTTCTTCTTGCCGACGATCACAAAATAGTACGTGACGGGTTGCGTACACTTCTTGAAACCCATGGCAGCATGAATGTAGTCGCGGAAGCAGAGAACGGACAAAAGACCATTACTCTTGCCAGAGAACTGCATCCTGAAATCATCATCATGGACATCTCCATGCCGGATATGAACGGCATCGATGCCACACGAAAAATTACTTCAGATCTCCCTGGAATTAAAGTCATCGCCCTTTCCATGCATGCCGATCGTCATTTCGTAATCGGCATGCTGGAAGCGGGGGCGTCGGGTTATCTTTTAAAAGACTGCGCTTTTGAAGAACTCGTCAATGCCATTCAGACCGTCCTGTCCAATCACACCTACCTGAGTCCCACAATTGCCGACATCGTGGTCAAAAATTACGTCCACAAGGCAGCGGGAACTTCCGTTGTCGTATCTTCAGAACTGACACCGCGGGAAAGAGAATTGCTGCAGCTTCTCGCTGAAGGACTGTCGGCGAAACAGATTGCCGCGAATCTGCACGTGAGTGTTAAAACCGTGGAGACTCACCGGCGGAATATCACCCAGAAACTGGGAGTGGGCAGTGTGGCTGAATTGATCAAATATGCAATCCGTGAGGGGTTGACAACCGTCGGCACTTGAAAATGGAATCGACGGCGGGAATATCTGAAAACATCGGCAACAATTATCTCAGAAAGAGCGCTTCAAGAATACATTCGATCCACTCAGCGCTTTGTCGGCTTCTACCCGGGTTTGAAGCCGGCTCGATGCTTTACTGCGTCAAGAATACGGCTCATGATCTCTCCCGCTGATCCCTGCAGAAGGACATCGGCCTCTGAGTCATAGGGTGTTTCATCCCTGTTGATGATCACCAGCCGCGCGCCGGCATCTTTCGCGTACATGGGCATATAAGCTGCCGGATAAACCACGAGGGAAGATCCGATGACCAGCAGCAGATCACAGTTGCGAGCCTGCCAGGTCGCATCCCGCAACGTCTTTTCCGGAAGAGCCTCTCCGAAGAAGATCACATCCGGTTTCATCAGGCCCTGACATTTCGCACAAAAGGGAAAACCATCCATTTCCTGCAACGCGGTCTCCCGGAACATTTCAGGAACGGAGACCCGGTCGCCACAGCTCAGGCATTTAAGCCACCGCATATTGCCATGGAGCTCATATACCTTTTCCGGCGCGTTTCCTGCCTTCTGGTGCAGATTGTCAATGTTCTGAGTGATTACGCAATTGAGCTTCCCGATTTTTTCCAGTTCGGCCACAGCCAGATGTGCCCGGTTAGGCTGTGCTTCAGCCAGCGCGCCTCCAGCGATCAGGATACGCCACTGTTTCCTCCTCGTCTGAGCACTGCGCAGAAATTTCCCAATTGTAAAATCGTCAGGATCAAAACGATCCCATAATCCCCCCGGACTGCGAAAGTCAGGAATTCCCGATTCCGTACTAACCCCCGCCCCGGTAAAAACCACAACGCGGCCGGCCATCCAGATCATGTCTGCAACGGCGTCGATTTTCTCCATAAATTCCCTGTCACTCATGCTGAAATCTCTCATTATTATGTAATTACAAAAAAGTCCTCATTTTGCAGATTTTCAATAGGTTCTCCAGCCGCGTATCCCGGAATACATAACACAGTCAGGCAAAATTAAAACAAATTATCTGAGTATCTGAAGAGCCATCATGGAAGAATATTCACCTCCGTTCCCACGGAAATGGTCCTGGCCAGTTCAAGCACATCATCGTTATACATGACGAAGCACCCACCCGTTACCCGCCGGCCCACGCGTCCGGGATTGTTGTTGCCGTGAATTCGGTAGATGGCCCCTTTCCTGGTCCTGTGGGAAAGAGAAATCTTTGCGGCGCCCATGTAGTTCAGAGGGTGGCCGGGAGGCACCGCTGGCGGGAGCTCAATTCCCCTCTTTCGAAAAACCTCCCGGGAGTACGGCGTTGGATACCACGAGGGATAAAAGTCAATGGCCGTCACCTGACCTTTGCCGAGGGGATAGACATCGAGCCCCAGAACAGCGGTCCCAACCTTGTATTCCCGTCGGGGAAGCAGTTTATTACCCGCAGTCTTTTCATAAAGAATCAAAACTTTCCGGCTGACGCTGATTTCAATTGCGTGGCGTCTGTCAATTCCCACGGTGCGCTGCCCCTGAAGCATTCCCGCATGGGATCGCCTGCCTGCATCCACTGTCGCGCACAGGGTCAGTAAAACAATCAGCAATCCGGAGAGAAAAAACCGTCGGCTGGGACCGGACAGACCGGCTGGTCGTTTCGCACGCTGTTTGCCAGGATCTTCCCTTTTCATCTCATCCTTTTCATTTCCCTTCATTTCGACCTTGTCATTACAGCCATTTGCCTGTATAAATCAGACCCCTGTTTTAAACAGGCAAACAGCAGCGACAGGCGTTGACCTTTTCGTGGTGGGACAGAATGATCATTCCGCCTTTCTGCATGCATGGCCGGGATCGGCATTCCAGGAGAGGGGGAAAAATATGAAAATCATTTTTCTGGGCACCAACGGCTGGTATGACACGGGCATGGGAAACACCATCTGCACCCTCGTCCGGTCTGAAGCCTTTGACCTTGTTCTCGACGCCGGCAACGGCTTTTACAAACTGGACCGTTTCATCAACGATACCAACACCAGGCCCCTTTACCTGTTCCTGACCCATTTTCATCTGGATCACATCATCGGTCTGCATACCCTCAATAAATTTTCTTTCCCGCAGGGGCTTGTCATCTGTGGACCGGAAGGAAGTAAAGAACTTTTAGCCCAATTTGTCAACCGTCCCTTCACTGCTGCAATTTCCGCCCTGCCCTACCCTGTGGAGATTCTGGAGCTTCCGGATTGTCTCTCAAAACTCCCCTTCCCCGTAGAGGCCCTGACCTTGAATCATCCCGTTCCCACTCTGGGCTATCGGATATCCCTCGATGGCCGGGTCATCAGTTACTGCTCGGACACAGGCTATTGCGAGAATGCCGTGATTCTTTCCCGATCGGCCGATCTTCTCATTTCCGAATGCGCTTATCGAGCAGGTCAATCCAGTGACGCCTGACCTCACCTCAATCCGGAAGTGGCCGCCCGGATCGCCGCGGAAGCCGGAGTGAAACGGCTGGTCCTGACGCACTTCGATGCCCGCCTCTATACGGTTTCCGCATTCAGGGATGAGTCCGAAGCTGTCGCCCGGAAAATCTTTCCCCAAACCTCAGCCGCCAGAGACGATCTGGAAATCGACCTGTAATTTCCAATATCACTCCAATTGTGGATCAAAGATGACAGCAGGGCGGCGGGCCTGCGGCGGTACTGCTGTCATCCAGGCGCAGACCGGCGCCGTCGGGAAGCCGATAACGAAACCGACGCATGGCGCGCTTTGATATGAGACTGGTCTTATATCCTGTTTTCCCTTTCCAGCAGACCGACGATTTCGATGTGCTTCGTCTGGGGAAACATATCGAGGGGCTGCAGATCTCTCAAAATATATCCGCTATCCCGCAAACGGCGGACATCTCGGGCCTGGGTGGCCGGATTGCAGGAAATATAAATGATCCGGGCAGGGCCAAGGCTCTTGAGAGCCTCCAGTACGTCGGAACTGCAACCGATCCTCGGGGGATCCAGAACCACGATATCCACGGACTGCTGCGTTTTCAGAAAAGTGTGCCGTAAAATTTCACCTACATCACCGGCAAAAAATTCCGCGTTCGATATCCCCTCCTTCGAAAGATTCTCAGCAGCACAGTGGACAGCCTCCCCGTCTGCATCCACCCCAAACAGCTGCCGTGCAGAAGAAGCCAGAAAGAGGGAAAAAAGACCGGAACCGCAGTATGCATCCAGAACGGTTTCTTTCCCGGTAAGCGCGCAGGCCCGGATCACCGAATCGACCATGGAACCGACGAGAGCACTGTTGGCCTGGAAAAACCCCTGAACAGGAGCGCGCAGCATTTTTTCCTTTACCGGACGCATCACAAGCCCGCCCCGGCCCCCGGAAACGCCGGGGTCAACAGCGGCTTTCCCGGTATCGGACCAGAGGATAACCCGTTCCTCCTTTTTTCCGCCTCTTCGACCCGCGGCAGAAATGGCGTTCAGCTTCCCCCGGAGAGCCGTCAGGGACCGGTTGACGGACTCGTCCACGATTGCACATCGCGACACCGGAACGATCCGGCTGTCGGCAGCCTCCTTGTAACCGATTACAGGGAGCCGCCCCGATTTAAAACTGATGTGGAATTCCGCTTTCCCCCGATAGGCATAAGGCATCGGGGAGGCGATGACATCCCTGACAGGAGGTGCAGGATGCTTTCCGATCCGTTCAAAGGCATCAATAACCTGATTTTTTTTGATCTCCAGCTGGTGGGTGTACGCGATATGCTGATACTGGCACCCGCCGCAGCGTTCGTACAGGGAACATTCCGGCACGGTCCGGAACGGCGAAGGCTTTAATATCCGGCACATCCGTCCCTTGGCATAGGACTGTCGCACCTCGGTAATTTCAATCTCAACTCTATCCCCATCAACCGTGAAAGGAACGAAGATCACCAATCCGGCAAAACGGCCGATCCCTGAACCGCCGAATGCCACACTTTCTATTGTTATTTCAACTTTTTGACCAATTCGCGGCAACTTCCATGCATTCTTTTTGTTCATCTTTTCTCCGTTACTATCGACAGTCATCCGGGATGGCAATCAACCCGAAATCCTCACAGCGAACAAATATGATTACCTCAAAATAGTTGAGGAGGCAGATCCGCCGGTAATTTGAAAGCCCTCCCATATTTTCCCCTTTTTTCAATGCAGTTAAGGCTGGGACGGACTTTTCAGAATTTTTTGGTATAGTATTTCCCTTTACAAGCCAATAAAATACTGATAGGAATTTGTCCATGATTGAAGAAAACATTCTAAATACTACGCAAAACCGGAATGTACATCATTTGTTGTCAGGAGGGAAGGAAATCATCCTGGTGGGTACGGCCCACGTGTCCCGTGAAAGCGCTGATCTGGTGGAACGTGTAATTGAAGAGGAAAATCCGGACACGGTATGCGTCGAACTCTGTCAGGCCCGCTTTGACGCCTTGGAAAAGAAGGACCAGTGGCAGGAGATGGATATCATGAAGGTCATCCGGGATAAGCGGACCTCCCTTTTGCTCTCCCAGCTTCTGATGTTGTCCTTTCAGAAAAAAATCGCGGAAAAGTTCCATATCAACCCGGGAGAAGAAATGCTTCGAGCCATTGCCCTGGCGGAAAAAAAGGGCAAACGCATCGTTCTGGCAGACAGAGAAATTCGGACGACCCTGTTGCGAACCTGGCGGAAAATGCGCTTTTTCAACAAGGCAAAGCTGATGACGGAAATGATTCTGTCCCTTTTCATGACGGAAGAAATCACGGAAGAGGACATTGAAAAGCTCAAGGAACATGACGTCCTGGACATGACCCTGCGCCAGTTGGGAACAAAGATGCCCGATTTGAAAAGCACCCTGATCGATGAACGGGATCAATACCTGGCCCATTCCATTCGCCATGCCGACGGAGACAAAGTCGTTGCCGTGGTCGGCGCCGGCCATATCCCGGGCATTGTGAATGCAATTGAACAGAAGAAAAACGTGAACATCGAGGAGATCTCGATCATTCCGCCACCTGGTCTGTGGGGCCGCGTGTTCGGCTGGGGATTTTCCCTGGGTATTGTCGGACTCTTTCTTGGCGGATTTTTCAACTCCGGCTTTCAGGCAAGCCTCAACATGATCCTTTCCTGGTCATCCATCACGGCGGTCTGTGCCGCGGTCGGGGCGCTTCTTCTTTTGGCACACCCCCTGACGATTGCCGCAGCCGCCTGCAGCGCACCTGTCGCCACGCTTCATCCCCTGATCGCCACAGGCTGGGTTGCCGGTCTTGCAGAAGCAACGCTGCGCAAGCCCAGGGTCAAGGATTTTCTGAGCCTGAAAGAGGATGTCATGTCCATCAGAGGCTTCGTCCGCAACAAGATCACGCGCATTCTTCTTTTGATCGCCATCGTGAACCTGACGACCTCCATCGGGACCTTCGCCGCGATTCCGGTCATGATGAAATATTTTTAGCCGATGTTTGACTTGAGCGATGATGACTTCCCATGGAAAAAATTCTCTCCTTTGCCCCCGATGCCGCAGACTCGTCAGCGCGGATGAACCCGTATGCCCCCATTGCGGCCTGAAAAATCCGGGATCGCGATGGGTTGCCGGTTTTTTCGGGCGCCTGCAAAGTGGAAACCTGCAGCCGGTCCGCCTTCTTATTTATATCAACGTGGCCTTCTACATCCTGTCAATCCTCTTTGACCCATCGGCTATAAGAACGTCTTTCAATCCCCTGACACTTCTTTCCCCTTCCAATCACAGTCTTTTTTTTCTGGGTGCGACAGGAACCATTCCCATCGACCAGTACGGACGCTGGTGGACCCTTATTTCCGCTTCGTTTCTGCATGGGGGAATTCTCCACATTTTCTTCAACATGGCCGCCCTTTCCCAGCTTGGTACGTTTGTCTTCCATGAATACGGTTTTTTCCGTTTTCTGATTATTTATACCATTACGGGCATTGCCGGTTTCCTTCTTTCCTACGCAGTGGGCATTCCCTTTACCATCGGTGCTTCCGCCAGCCTCTGCGGCCTGATCGGCGCCATTCTGTTCTATGGCAAGAGCCGGGGGGGTTTTTACGGCGAGACCATCTACCGCCAGGCCACCGGCTGGGTTGTCGGTCTTGTGCTTTTCGGTCTTCTGGTGCCGGGCATTAACAACTGGGCGCACGGCGGAGGACTCGCCGCCGGCATTCTGACGGGATTTCTTCTTGGGTATGAGGATAAATCCGCGGAAAACTCTCTTCATCGAATTCTCGGGATGGCCTGTGTTCTTGTGACGGTCTCGGTACTGCTCTGGGCGGTCATGCAGACCCTCTACACCTTTTTTATAATATCAGGAATTATTAATTCTTATTGACATAATTGCAGGTTGTCTATATGAAAAAACCCTGTTAAGGGTAAGTAACCATCGAATATATTAAGAATAATATTTAAAGGAGAAGGCGCCTCATGCAACGTATCAGCAGCTTGTGTTCCGCAGCTCTGCTGCTTGGTGTGTTTTTCGTTTCCGGCTGTGATACCGCCGTTATTACAAACGGCAACATCCTGGGCATTCAGTCCGGTCAGTTTCTTTACGAAAGCGGTTACCTGCAGGCCGTTTATCCCCATCCCATCGATAAAGTCTGGCAGGCCTGTGAACAGACCCTTCAGGAACTCCATGCTACAACCATTGTGAGAGACCGCAAAATCGCCTCCGGCAAACTGACGGCCAATATTTACGAAGACAAGATCATCTTAAAAGTGGAATATGTGGATAATAACAGGACAGCCGTATCCGTACTGGCAGGCATAGGCGGCAATCAACTTGCGGCGCGGCTCATCCATGAGAAGATCGGGCAGGCCCTGTCATCGTCAGGGGCTGCAAACGCCGCGCAACTTTCCGTGCCTTCAATAGCTGGCGAATCTAAACAGGAGGATCTGATTTCATCCGAAACCAAACCTGTTGTGGACAGGAATGAAGAGAAGGAAGTGGTTCCTTTGGACGATCCGCCGATCATCGATAAAAATGAAGAGCGGGATTTGAACCCGTTGAAGGAACAGCCAATTTAAGCCAATAATTTAAATAAAGAGGGAATGCAGAACATGTCAAAAGATAGTCAGGGAGTTGTAACGCAAATAGAAGATCAGGCCGTAAAAGATCAATTTGATCTGGACGGGACTATTGGAGGGGCAACCAGGTTATCCGACGAACGTTTTTTCATGACATTTGAATTGAACCCTGTCCCGATGATGCTGAAAAGTTTATCCGTACCGTCTGATATGCAGGTCAATGAAAGCTTTTTAAGGATGATTGGCTATCAGCGGACGGATGTTGCCGATGTCCAGTCCGTTCTCTCCAGAATCTATCCCAGTGATTCCGAACGGGCATCCTTTGATGAAAAGATATCCCGGGAAGGTTCCTTTCGGGAATATCCGATCCTGATCCAGACCCGCTCCGGCGAGGTCCTGGAAACCCTCGTATCCACGGAGACGGTTCGAGCCCAGGATGACAGCTTTGCCCTTCTTCTTTTCCATGACATGACGGAACGCAACCGAACCGCAACCGCGCTCAAGAATCGGGAGACTGAACTGGAAACCAGCATCCGGCGCCTGGAAGAAATGAACGCTGCACTGAAATCCCTGCTGAAGCACCGGGATCAGGACAAGCGGGAAATGGAAGAACGGTTTCTCTCCAACGTCAAGGAGCTCGTGCTTCCCTACATCCAGAAATTGAAGGAAACGGAACTCGCCGGACTGCAGGAAACCTTTGTGGAAATCGCGGAATCCAACCTGAACGATATCATGTCTCCCTTCCTTCAGAAAATCACTTCCCGCTACCGCAACTTCACTCCGAAAGAAATTCAGGTCGCCAGCCTGATCAAGGAAGGCAAACGTACCAAGGAAATCGCTCAGATCCTGGGCATTTCAAAAAGCGCCATCGATCTTCACCGGAACAGCATCCGCAACAAGCTGGGACTGATCAACAAAAAAACAAATCTCCGCTCTTATCTGATGTCTCTTTCCTGATTTTTTTCTTCCCGGGTTGGCGGCGGCAAGACGCTCTCTGCGGAACACCGCCGCCAGGTCCGGCCCTGCACCATCGTGATCATACAGTCTGAGTCCATTTTACTGTTCGGGTTGAATATCCGCCCGCCTTTCCCTGCAAAGCCTGGAGCTTAATTTACTGCTTGCCGGATCGTTTTTTTAGTCTCTTATGTTCTTTTTTGATTCCGATCATTGAAATTCGGCTGCCTTCCGCCTCAACGATCGGAAACCCTCAGCAGCAGCCCCTTGAGATACCGGCCTTCCATGTGGGCCAGGCTGGTGGGATGGTCCGGTCCCGGACCCAGGATCTTCAGCAGCTGGACGCTTTTCCCCGTGTCGCAGGCAGCACCCAGCACCACCTTCTGAAAAAGCGCCTCGTCCATAAAGCTGGAGCAGGAAAACGTCCACAGCAGCCCGCCGTTTTGAAGATGTTTCATAGCCTGGAGATTGATGTCCTTGTATCCTCTGGCGGAACGGGCGATATCCTTGCGGGATTTGGCAAATGCCGGCGGATCGAGGATAATTCCGTCAAAGACCTCCTCCGTTTCCCGCAGCCAGGAAAAGACGTCGGCGCGGATCACCGGGTGCCGTTCAGTGGAAAATCCGTTCTTTTTCAGATGGAACCGCGCCATGTCGTTCGCCCCTTCCGACACGTCCACGGAAACGACCCGTTCAGCACCGCCCCGGGCGGCGTAAACCGAAAAAGCCCCGCTATAGGAGAAACAGTTCAGCAGGGTCATCCCCCGGCTGAGTCCGGCCACCCCTTTCCGGTTAGAGCGCTGGTCGAGAAAAAACCCAGTCTTCTGCCCCCCGACAATATCGACTTCGAAGTAAAGACCATTTTCCCGAACGGGAATCCGCTTCCCTTCCTCGCAACTCCCGTAAATCCAGCCGCTGCGTTCTTCCAGCCCCTCAAGCCGCCTGGCCCGTCCTTCACTGCGCTCATAGATTCCCCGGGGGGAACAGACACCCGTCAGTGCATCCAGAACAGCCGTTCGGTTTTTCTCCATGCCCGCCGTAGCGATGGAACAGACGAGGACATCGTCATAGCGGTCCACAATCAAGCCGGGCAGGCCATCACCTTCGGCATTGATCAGCCGGCAGGCCGTCGTATCCGGCGGAAGGATCCGCCGTCGTAATGCTTCGGCGAACCGGACCCGCTCCCGCCAGAAATGCGCGTCGCATCGTGTGTCAACATCGGCGGTGAGAAATCGGAAGATGATATCCGAACGGGAATTGAAGAAACCCAACCCCAGGGACCGGCCTCCGGCATCCGTCACGGCAACGATATCTCCCGGAGCCCGTTTTCCTTCAACAGATGCCACAGCCCCGGAAAAGAGCCAGGGATGACCATGCAACAGAGCCTTTTCCCGGCCGGGCTTGAGATACAGACGGGGATAGTTCATTTTCATGAAAAGCACAGAATCCTTATCTTTTTATATCATTCAGATTATCATTCAGAATTCGACGGAACATATCGACTTGCCGGGAAAAAGACAAGCCGGATTATTCCCGGCGCAACAACCGTCCGCAGGGTTGCTGCAGAAACGCAAATCGACGGCACAAACAAGGGCAGAAACAAGAAGAAGCGAAGGGTTTATCCACATCATTTCCATCTGTCGGGAGGCAACGCCGCTATTTCACCTTTCAACGTTATCACTGTGTTGGAATCATTATCCATTGACACGCAGGGACGTTTTCCGATACTTTACTCTATCTGAAATATAAATTTCTTATTTCTCAAGGAGCAAACCCTTCATGTATGCCGTGATCATGGCCGGCGGCAAGGGGGCCAGATTCTGGCCTCGGAGCCGCGAGCACAAGCCGAAGCACCTTCTGGACATTACGGGAACCCGGACCATCATTCAGGAAACGGTGAGCCGGATCTCCTCCCTGATCCCTCCGGATCGAACCCTGATCATCACGGGCGCCGCTCATGCCGATGAACTGAGACGGCAGCTCCCGGAAATTCCCGCGGAAAATATCCTGGTGGAACCCGTTGGCCGCAATACCGCCCCCTGCATCGGCCTCGCCGCAATCCATATCCGCCGTCGCGCGGGCGACGCCGTCATGGCGGTGCTGCCTTCTGACCATGTGATTGCCGATGACCGGGTATTCCTGGACACGCTGGCAGCCGCAGCCGAAGCAGCCGAGCGTGAGGACGCTCTGGTGACCATCGGCATCAAGCCAACCGGCCCGGAAACCGGTTACGGTTATATCGAAAGAGGAAACCCCGTCGGTCAGATCGGAGGGAAACTCATATACGGCGTATGGTCGATCCGTGAAAAGCCGCCGCTGGAGCAGGCCATGTCGTTTGTGGAAGCGGGAACCTTTTACTGGAACAGCGGCATGTTCATCTGGAAGACCTCCACCATTCTCCAGGCCATCGAAACGCACCTTCCCGATCTGCACGCGGGTCTGCTCAGGCTCGAAGCTGCACTGGGCACAGAACAGTATGAAGTCGTTCTGAGAGACACCTATGAGGAAACCCGTTCCATATCTATCGACTACGGCGTGATGGAAAAAGCGGACAAGGTCCTGGTCATCCCCGGAAACTTCGCCTGGTCGGATGTCGGAAGCTGGGACGCCCTCTGGGAGTTCCTGGAAAAAGATTTCGCGGGCAATGCCTGCCGCGGCGAGGTGATCGCTGTGGAATCGGCCGATTCCCTGGTCTACAGCCCCAAAAAGCTGGTCGCCCTCGTGGGGGTCAGAGATCTGATCGTCGTGGAAACGGATGACGCCCTGCTGATCTGTCGCAGGGGCGACTCCCAGAAGGTCAAATCGATCGTGGACATCCTGGAGGAAAAAAATCTCAAGAATTATCTGGAATAGGCGCCCCACAGCGACGCCAAGCTACTGAACGAAAACCGGCATGCCTTTAACGGGATACCCCCTGCGTTTCAGCAGTTCCATCATCTTTTTTACGCTTGTCCGGTCGTCGTCATAGGTCACAGTAACCCCCTGATCTCCGTAACGCTCGACAAGAATGACACCGTTGATGTTTTTGAGGATAGAACTTACCCTCTCGAAACCGCCTCAGGACATGCAGGCAGGGATATTAAAACGGACCAGGCATTGCGCGGCATCCGCAGGAGCCAATGGAGCAAGGAGAACCAACCCGATCATCATCAAACCGATGCTTCCCTTTAAGAGCCGTCGCCCTGTCAACCATCCTTTCACTTTTCTCTGACCTCCCAGAATCTGATTATCTGTTTCGCCCCGTTTTGTGCGTGAGCCTTGTCTCCTTGAAAGAAAAAGTTTATCCGGAAAGTGGAAGTTTACCACAATCCATCAACGGTGCAATCAGAGAATACACGTTCCCTGTCAAGGTCGGAAAAAATTAAGAGCACAACGGAACCATTGACGAAAGAAGAGGCTTGAAATCTTATGGCCGCCTTGACATCCTTCAGCCAATTCTCTATAAGCTTTCAGGTCAAGCACAGGTCCTTCGGACATGCCAACATCGGAAAAAAAGGAATGCACCTTTATGGGCATCATGCTGACGGAAAAACTGATTCTGGCCTCCGCTTCGCCGCGGCGGGCCGAGCTTCTCCAGCTTCTGGGCGTCGACTTTGAAGTCATCCCCAGCCACATGGATGAAACCTCCAGAAACGATGAAACCCCGCCGGAACACGTCCAGCGCCTTTCCAGCGAAAAGGCGGAGATGATCGCCGCCCTCTTCCCCGATGCTCTGGTTCTCGGCGCCGATACCGTCGTGGTGATTGCCGGCCGGATGCTGGGCAAGCCCGGTAACCCCGGAGAGGCGCGGGACATGCTCAAAAGGCTCAGCGGCCGGGAACACATCGTTTATACAGGCTTCTCGCTGATTCAGAAGAAGAAGGGACGCCGGAGAACCCAGGTTGTGCGGTCCGCGGTGCTCTTTAAAGAAATCCCCGAGGATGAAATCTCATGGTATGTCAGCTCCGAAGAGCCCTATGACAAGGCCGGGGGGTATGCCGTCCAGGGCATGGGGGCGTTCTTCATCCGGGAAATCCGAGGATCCTATACCAACGTGATGGGCCTTCCCCTCAGTGAAGTCGTTGAAACCCTCAAAGACATGGGAAGCCTCACCTTTTCAGGAGATCAACATGATCGAGGAAGCAATCAGGAATAATATCGCGGGAATCCGCGAACGCATCGCCGGAGCCGCAACCCGAACAGGGCGACAGGTCTCGGAGATCCGGCTGATGGCTGTCACAAAAAAAGTGCAGGAAAGTCGGATCCGTCAGGCCCTGGAGGCCGGCATCGATCTCTGCGGAGAAAATTACATCCAGGAAGGCAAAACAAAGATCGAAGCGATCGGCCATCCTCCGCAGTGGCACATGATCGGCCATCTTCAGACCAACAAGGCCAAGTACGCCGTCCGGCTCTTCGATATGGTCCAGTCCGTGGACCGTCTCGAACTGGCCATTGAGCTGGAGCGCCGCGCCAGGGCGGCAGGCCGGGTTCTTCCTGTCCTGATCGAGGTGAACAGCGGAGGAGAACTGACAAAGAGCGGCGTCGCCCCGGAGGAAGCCGAATCGCTGATCCGCAGCATCGCCCTTCTGGAGAACATCGCCATTGAGGGATTGATGACCATGCCGCCCTGGTTTGAAAATCCGGAAACAGCCCGCCCTTACTTCGCCGCTCTGCGGACGCTGCGGGATCGGATTGCGGCGGAACGGATCGACCGGGTTTCCCTCCGGGAACTATCCATGGGCATGACGGATGATTACGAAGTCGCCATCGAGGAGGGGGCCACGATCGTGCGCATCGGGCGGGGAATCTTCGGGGAAAGAAAACCATAAAGGGAGCTATTCATGACAACGAAAAGAACCATCGAGATGGAAGATCGTCACATGCCGGCCTTCTTCAAAAAGATACCCGTATCCATCGAGCGGGGGGAAGGAGTCACCGTATGGGATGAAGAAGGCAACCGCTTTCTCGATTTCACGGCGGGATGGGGGGTCACCTGCCTGGGTCACGCCCATCCGGTCATCACCCGGGCCCTCCTGGAACAGAGCGGGAAAATTCTGCAGGGTCCCATGGCAGGGGCCACCTACTCCCCGGAGCGGGCCCGTCTGTTGTCTCTCCTGGTTTCAATCCTGCCTCCGAATCTGACGCGGATCTTCTTTTCCAACAGCGGCGCGGAATCCAACGATGCGGCCATCAAACTGGCGCGCAAGGTTACGGGCAGGCCTGACATCGCCTCCGCCCTTCAAGGTTTCCACGGACGGATGACCAGCACGGCCGCGACTCTGGTTCGAGCCACCCGACCTGAACAACCGACGGCACTCACCCCGGGCAACCGGTTCGTCCCCTATGGCGATATCGCCGCTCTTGATGCGGCCCTCGACGATCAGGTGGCGGCTGTCCTTCTGGAGCCTATTCAAAGTGAAGGCGGGGTCCGGATTCCTCCAGATTCCTATCTGGGAGAAGTGAGCAGGCTGTGCCGGGCCAATGGCAGCCTCCTCATCATCGATGAAGTCACGACAGGATTCTGCCGCACCGGCCCGATGTTTGCCATTGACCCGCTGAAGATCGACGTCGATTTTCTGACGATGGCCAAGGGCATTGCCGGAGGATTTCCCTTCGGCGCCTTCGCCCTGTCGGAAGAGGTGGCCGCCAGGCTCGAACACGGGGATCACGGCGGCACCTACTGCGGCAATCCCGTCGGCTGCGCAGTCGCACACGCCGTCATTGCCTGTCTGATCGGCTCCAACATCTCCGCCAACGTCAAGGAGATGGGCGTCCTGGCCCTGAAGCAGATGGAGAAATGGAGACAAACCTGGCCTGATGCCGTCGTGGATGTCCGTGGCCGTGGTCTGTTGCTGGCTGTGGAGTTCCGCGATGAGGGTATAGCCTCTCGTATCAACGGGGACTGTTTCAGCCGTGGTCTTCTGATCCGGCAGACCCTGGGTAGTATCATCAGGATTTTCCCGGCCCTGAACATTCGGCGGGAAGAAATGGAAGGAGGACTCGCTATCCTGGAAAAAGCAATAGGAAACGCCGTAACGGCAAGCTGATCAGCCCAGGGCGCCGTTCCAGGTCTCGAAAACGGCCGTTTGCGTCTTCCCGGTAGATGCCCACGCAGGTGAGGACGTGCCAGTCGATGAACTCGCGGCGAATGGTGTCGAAGGTCACCTCGGTCAATTATCAGAAATTTTTAATGAAATTCTGCTCCCACGCCGCGCTGACCCCTTCTACGGTCAATTCCGGTTCCTGCCCGTAATAGCGGGACTGATCGATGATGTGTTCAAGGAGATCCCGCGGGTGGTTTGCGCTCCTCTGAATGCCGAGTTTCTCGTAAATGTCCTGAAGAAATTGAAAAGCCTTGGGATCGAATGCCACGTTTTTCATCTCACATGCTTTCCTGAAAATGACTTCGAAATCCTCCTTTGAGGGATAGTCGATAAAGATCTTGTACCGGATTCTTCTCAGAAAAGCCTCGTCCGCAAGCTCCATGGGTTTGAGATTGGTCGCGAAGATGACCAGTTGATCAAAGGGAATCGAGAACTTCATCCCGGTATGGAGGGTAAGGAAATCGACTCTCTTCTCCAAGGGAACGATCCATCGGTTCAGCAGCATTTTAGGCTCGATCTGTTGCCTCCCGAAATCGTCGATGATAAAGAGACCATTGTTGGCCTTCATCTGGAGAGGGGCGATGTAGAATTTCGAAATGGGGTTGAACTCCAGATCCAGGGTTCTCAGAGTCAGTTCGCCGCCTGTCATGATCACCGGCCGTCTGATCTGCAGCCACCGGTGGTCCATCTTGCCGTCTTCTGTTTCAGATGGTGCGGGGACATGGTTGACTGGGTCGAAAACCGTAATCAATTCCCCTTCAACATAGACTGCATAGGGAACAAAGATGGTTCCGGGAAGGACATTGCCTATGGCCTCGGCGATGGAGCTTTTGCCGTTTCCCGTGGGACCGTAAAGGAAGATCGTCTGCCCTGAAGTCAAGGCCGGCCCCAGGGCTTTCAGGAGATCCGGGTTGATGACCAGATGGGATAAGGCGTTTTTGAGGGTAAGGGGATTCACAACAACCCTCTGGATCGACTGAGTCAGGACTTTTTCCCGGTAATCACTCAGGGAAACCGGAGCGGGTCCGACATAGCGGCAGATTTCCAGAAGCCCCGCGGCCCGGTTTTCACCGATCCCCGTAATGGAGAAACGATAAGTCGCCCGGGCCAGCCCGTCTCCACCTTTTACTTCAAGCATTTTTTCCCTCTGCAGGGTTTCCACTATAGAATCCACGATCGACAGGGGGAGTTTTACTCTTCTCACCATATCGGCCAGCCTGAATTCCCTCAGAGATAAACTGTGCTTCAGAACCAGGTCGGCCAGGAAAGAGGCATCAAGACCGGTATCCTCAATAGTCTTCGGCACAGAAGGGAAGGCATTTAAAAGCTGGTTCAGACGTTCTTCCGTCAGATATCCCAACTCGATGAGGACATCGCCTAGGCCGCCCCCCCTGCTTTTCTGTCTCCGCAGAGCATCTTCGAACTGCTGTTCCGTAATGATTTTTTTCTCCAGAAGCTTCAAACCGATATGTTCCGCGGAAAATCTCGTTTCCATGAGGTATTCTTCGTTTTCGTCAGCCATCTGATCATCTGATCCTTTCTTTTTTTCACGTCGCAAAGATTTGACGATTCATGTGCCTGCAGATGAGAAAAGTGTCGAATTCCCTGATCCTGTTTATAATCCGCGGTCTGACCATGATGTCATGCCCCTGGGAGTGCAATTTTTACCAGTTCCTAACCGGTTAAACCATCCGGACGGAGTAATTTCCTCGATCCGTAATAATCAATGAGCAGGATACATTGACCGCGTCATTATACATGATAAATGACTTCCGGCATAGTTTTGAGAGATGACCTTAATGACTTTCCTTTTGATTTGATCTTCACCGGTCGAGTTCCTTCCGAACCGCCAGCCCGAGGTTTTCCAGGATATAGGGTTTCCGGACGTAAGCTCCGGCCCCGAGTTTCTGCGCTTTTTCCACCCGTTCCGTCCGGGAAAACCCGCTGACGATGATCGCCTTCTGCGCCGGGTTGATTTCCAGAATCCGCTCATAAGTTTCCAGACCATCCATACCTGGGGGCATGATCATGTCCAGCACCACAAGATCCATCGCCTGGGAGCGGAGATAATCAACCGCCGCTTCACCGCCGGGAACCGCGTCAACCCGATACCCGAGCCTTTTGAGCATGCTGAGCGCCATTTCCCTCTGTTCGGGAATATCATCCACCACCAGAATCGACTCACCCCCGCCGGCATAGGATTCAGTGGGTATCACCTTGCCCGCTTCCGTTCTTCCCTCGCTGGTCACGGGAAAATAAATTGCGAAGGTCGTCCCTTTTCCCTCTTCACTATGTACGTCGATGTAGCCGTTATGATCCTTAACGGTCCCCCAGACAACGGCCAGCCCCAGCCCCGTCCCGCTTTTCCCCATGACTTTTTTGGTGTAGAAGGGTTCAAATATCTTGTCCAGATCGTCCGCAGAAATGCCGCTGCCCGTGTCCGATATGGACAGGACGGCGTAATCCCCCTCCTGGATCGAGCTGTACCCCCGGACAGGCATGTCCAGGTAACGATTCTCCGTCCGTATTGTCACGTCGCCGCAACCGGAGACAGCCTCCGCGGCGTTGACAATCAGATTCATCACCGTTTTGCTTAAATGGATGGGGGAACCCTTGATATTCAGGAGTCCCTCCGCCAGATGGGTGCGAATCCGCACATCCGGATGATCGAATTTCAGCATTTCATATTCCGGCGTTTTGATGGAATCGGCAATCACCTGGTTCAGATTGATCACTTCTGATACGACCACCCCTCTCCTGGCCAGCGTCAAAAGATCCTGAACGATCGCCGCCCCCCTCATCCCGGATTGCAGGATGTTTTTCGCATACCTTTTCAAGGGGCTGTCACCGGGAACGGTTTCCGCAAGCAGTTCCGAATATCCCACCAGGACCCCCAGGACATTATTGAGATCATGCGCTACGCCTCCGGCCAGCCTTCCCAGCCCTTCCATCTTTTCGGCGCGGTTCAGACGGTCCTGCAGTTTTTTCAGTTCGGTATTATCCCGGATGCATTCAATGGCGGCAATGATCTCTCCCCGGGAATCCCGCAGAACAGATGCCGATGCGGAGAGATGGAGTTCGCCGGAAGGAAGTGCGGACACACAGGATTGCCCGAAAAGAATCTTTCCCGCTCTGTAAAAGGCCGTGTATTGTTTTTTCGCCTGCATATCCGGACGAAGAGCGTGATCGATGAGAATCGGCCTTCTTTCCCCGTAAAAAGGAAGGGCATACTCGTAGTTGCCCTTGCCGAGCATTTCTTCCGCGCTGATCCCCGTCATTTTTTCTATCGCCTGATTCCAGGCAATGACCCGGCTTTCCCTGTCGATGACCAGGGTTGCGTCGGGAAGAAAGTTGATGATGTCGGCAAGCCTCTGCCTCGATTCCCGCAATTCATCCTCCATCAGTCTGCGCCTGGTGATGTCTGCATGCGTTCCAATAACGCGTAGCGGTTTCCCGTCTGCCGTCCGATTAATGACTGTCCCGCGATCCATAATCCATTTATAAGTGCCGTCCTTGCATAGAAGGCGATATTCACTTTCATAAACCGGCGTTTTTCCGCTTAAATGCGCTTCCAGCACTTCCTGGCAACGTTTCCTGTCCTCGGGATGGACACGTTTTTCCCACTCGTCAGGGGTGTTTCCAACTTCACTTTCTGCATAACCGAGCATTCTCTTCCAGCGAAGAGAATAAAAAACCTCTCCCGTTTGTTTGTTCCAGTCCCAGACACCGTCACCTGATCCTTCCAAGGCAAACTGCCAGCGTTCTTCGCTTTCCTGCAGTGCCTTCCGGGCCAGTTTGATTTCGGTCATATCGATGATGGCCCCTCTCAAACCAACTGCCTTGTTATTCCTGATAATCGGCGCCGATAAAATCCGAACTGGGAAGGTGGCACCGTCCTTCCTCACGGCTGTGTATTCAATTGTGTCGACATCTTCGTCATTAATGCGCCTCTGAATATTGCGCAGGGCTCGTTCCTTCTCCTCGGGGACAATGACCTGCAGGGCGTTAAACCCCGGGCCAAGATCCTCCTGATTATACCCAAAGGCTTTAAATGCAGCCCGATTGGTGGAGGTAATGTTACCCTGTTTATCACACTCGAAGACAATTATTGGAAGAAAATCAACCAGTTGTCTGTACTTTTTTTCGCTGTCCCTCAACTCTTCTTCGGCCTGAGCCTTCTGAATGCAAAGACCAATCTGACCCGCTATCGATTCCAGCGTGTTGCGCGCGTAAGGTGGAATTTTTTCGAGCACATGAGACGCAACATTCAGGCAGGCGATAATCCGGTCCTGACTGCTGATCGGGATGACGGAACACGATTTTATTCCTTCTCTGACGAAGTGCTCCTGCTTCAGGACCCCGTCGCAATCCACTTCTTCAAGATAGCAGGGGCTGCCCGCCATCACAACCCGAGCCCTCTCTGAATCAGCGGAAACATGGTTGATGGAGTCGACAAACTCATCCGAAAGATTCCGGACACAGGCAAGATCAAGACTCTTTTTCCTGGAATCCAAAATATAGATTCCGCCGGAATCAAGACCCGACGCTTGAATGGCGGTATCGAGACAGAGCTGAAGGGTATCCTGGAGCGACTTTGTACCTGCCAGTGCGAGGGACAAATCCCGTTGAGCGACCAGAATATTTTCCGATTGCTTGCGCACTGTAATGTCCCGAACGAATGCCCACATTCCGGATGGCTGGCCGTTCCGGCTTCTGATCAGATAAGTGCGGAGTTCGACAGGGAAGACGGACCCATCCTTCCGTCGTAACTCCTTTTCATAAACCTGGGAAAAATTTTCGGAAAGGACCTGTTCCTGAATGATGACTCTTTCCGTCTCGCGCCACTTCTCAGGTGTCAGATCCAGGTAGATCATTCCCCGCAGTTCCTCAGCCGTATATCCGACCATCTTCATGAAGGCCGCATTGGACACTCGGAAATAACCATCCATATTGATCGCGGCATATCCATCCATGCCCTCATCATGAAGCATGCGATCATAAAGCCGACGATAGCGTTCCTCGCTCTGTTTATGCGATGCAACGGATACTTCAAGTTCCTTAACGCGCTGACGCAGCGATGAAATCTCGTCCAGCAATTGTTCCCGGTTTTCGAACTCCTCGCTCATCGAGTTTTCTCTTTCACAAAACATCCAGCAGATAACCGATGTCTCTTTCGGTATGCTCCGCGGAGATCTGGAACCGGAGTTCCTCATCCCCTCTGGGCACGACGGGATAACCGAGACCTGTCGCCAGAACGTCGCGATCATAAAGCCGCTGAACCAGTTCCCTGGTTTTTGCGGTATCCCGAATCAGGAGGGGAACGATGGGGTGTTCGCCGTCCAGGATTTCGCGGCCGCAATCCCGAAAACCCCGGCGCAGGGAGGCGGCAAGGTCCCGGATTTTTTTCAGCAGACCGATTCCCTCGCCGCTGTCGAGTATTTCCAGCGCCGCAAGGGCGGCGGCCGCTTCCGAAGGAGTAATCGGATTGGAGTAAATGTAGAAGGGAGCGGTTTCCCGCAGGTAGTCGATGACCGTCCTGTCAGACACCACATAGCCACCGTTGACGCCGAGCGCCTTGCCCAGCGTGGCAATGAGGATGTCGGCCCGCGCCGCCGTTTTTTCCTCGCTTCCCCTGCCGGTCTCTCCGAAGGCGCCGACGCCGTGAGAGTCATCAACAACGGAAATCACCCCTTCCTCAAAAAGCTCGGAATAACGCCTGCAGATCGCACAGATTACGTCCAGGGGGGCGTAGTCGCCGCGCATGCTGAAGACACCGTCGGTGACGACGACGACCCTCTTGGCCTTTCCCAGATACTGCTCCAGGAGGCCTTCCAGCCGGGCGGTGTCCAGGTGTTCATAAACCGCTCTGGCGGCGGGCTGGGCCAGACGGACGGCGTTGATGATGCAGTTATGGTTGAGGGCGTCGCTCACCACCAGGGTCTCCCCGGTGACAAGCTGCGGCAGCACGCCCATGACCGCTGCGTAGGCGGCACTGAACAGCATTCCCGCTTCCCGCCCGTGGAAAGAGGCCAGGCGCTCTTCCAGCATGATGTGGGGTTCGAAGGTGCCGCTGATGAAGCGTACCGCACCGGGTCCCGCGCCGTAGCGCCGGACGGCAGTTTCTTCCGCTTCCACCACGCGAGGGTGGGTGTTGAGGCCGAGGTAGGCATTGGCATTCATACGTAGAAAAGCCCGCCCCCCACAGCTCTTGAGAAAATATCTCGGACCGAAGCCGTCGCGGGGCGGCCGGCGGCCGGTGATGATTCTTTCTTTCCCCTTGCGGACGCCGTTTCGTTCCATCGCATCCAGCTTCTCCACCAGCAGGCGTTTCAGTTTATCCTGCGCCATGTCGATCCTCCCCCGCTTTTCCCAGTTTGAATGCAAGATGTTCAATCATTTCCGATGTCGTGGCGGCAAGGTCGTAACGGGGCTGCCAGCCCCATTCCGTACGCGCCGCGCTGTCATCCATGTGCCGGGGCCAGGAATCGGCAATGGCCTGGCGGATCGGGTCCACATCATAGCGGATATCGAAACCGGGCACAAACCGGAGAATCTGAACCGCCAGTTCCTCCGGCGTGAAGTTCATGGCCGTCACGTTATAGGCATTTCGGTGAATGAGCCTTTGATCGTCCGCCTCCATCAGGATCATCGCCGCGCCGATGGCGTCCGGCATGTACATCATGTCAAGCCGGGTATCGGGCCTGAGAAAACAGGTGTAGCGGCCTTCCGTCAGGGCTGCGGTGAAGATCTCCACGGCATAGTCGGTGGTGCCGCCGCCGGGCGGCGTCTTGTAGGAAATAAGGCCCGGAAAGCGCAGACCGCGGGCGTCGACGCCGAAGTGGTGGAAATAATAGTCGCACAGCAGCTCGCCGGCCAGTTTGGTAATACCGTAGAGCGTAGCAGGACGTTGAATGGTCAGCTGGGGTGTGTTTTCCAGTGGAGTGCCGGGACCGAAGGCGCCGATGGAGCTGGGGAAGAAAACGGCGCAGCCGGAAATGCGGGCCGTCTCCAGAACATTGGTCAGCCCCTTCATGTTGATCTCCCAGGCAGATTGCGGGTTCTTCTCCGCAGCAGCTGACAGGAGCGATGCCAGATGAAAAATCGTGTCGATCCGGTACTCCTGCACAATACGCTGCAGTGTTTCACCATCCCGGACATCGAAACTGCAGTAAGGACCGCTTTCCAGGAGCTCCGCATCAGGCCGGCGCCTGTGTCCTGCAGCGACGACTTTGGCTTCACCGTAGGCCTGTCTCAGAGCGAGGGCCAATTCAGACCCGATCTGACCCGTGGCGCCGGTAACCAGTATTCTTTTTATCATGCAACACCACGCTGACCGCGTTTTCCGATTTTGATAATCCGGAGACAAGGTCTTCATCAACTTTTATACACCGGAAAGATATAAGGAAAGCATTATGATGTGTCAATCAAATAATAACCGCAACAGACACGGTATAAGGGGACGTGTCCCGGGCGCAGGCTGAAATAGATGGACGAACCCGGTTGCGGGAAAATATTTCTTGACAAATAAATTTTTACATTATAGCGGCAAAATGTGACAGCTGCCTGGGGGATAGCTTGAACATCAGGATTGGAGATTATGGGAACACAGGAACCAGAAAGAAAGAATTATAAAGCGGAACCTTTATCGTCGAAAAATGCATCTGACAAGTCAACTGAACAATTTTCCGAATCACTGTCGGCTCGCAAAAGAGAGCGGTCTGCAGACCGCGATGTCGGCTATCCTTCGGAAAGAGAGCTCTTCAGCAAAGTTAAATTCGAAGTCTACGGAGAAGAAATGATTTCCAAGGAGGTAAAACAGAGCGGTAACAGCGGCCGGGTTTACTTGCCTCCGGACTGGATCGGGAAAAATTTAAAAATTATACGGATCGACTGAGTGACATCATGGCAGATGAAATCGAGATCAAAGAACTTTCCCTCGAATATTATCCTGAAATTGTGGAGATTCATCGGGCGATCATGAAGGGCAAGGTCTCCCCGTCCTGGATGAAGAGTATTAAACGCCATCTCCGGGAAAAGGATGTTGGCGGCTATGTGGCACTGAAGGACGGCAAGGTGGCAGGAATTATCATTGGCCAGATCCAGGGGCCGAGCTTCGGATTGGAAAAGAGTGGGTGGGTCACTGTTGTCGAGGCTCATCCCCAATTCATGGGGAGCGGCGTAGGCAGAGCCCTTGTGGAAAGCATCTTTCAATACTTCAGAGAAAAGGGCGTGAAGGATATTCACACCGCAGTCAAATGGGATGCGGTGGATATGCTGTCTTTTTTCATAGCCGCGGGATTCGGCCGCTCTGCATTCATCAATCTGCGCATAAAGCTTGATGACGTGATTCCGGACTGAAAAGGTAGTCCGGATTCCAGAGCAGAACTCATTTTCCCCGGCTTCGTTATCGCTCCGCGACGTCTTCATTTTGCGTCTTGACAATAGAACATACGTTCTATTAAAATCCTTCCATAAACGAAAACTGCACTCTTGCCAGAGTCGGCAAAGTCCCTGCCATTTTCTTCCGCGGCCTGGGAGCCGATCTCTTCAGAAATTATGGCGTTTTCGAGTCATGAGGACTTACCGTGAGCGACTTCCTGTTCAGTCTGCATTCATGGCCGCAGGCGATTCTTCACATCGACGGCGATGCCTTCTTTACATCCTGCGAAGAGGCCATTCACCCCGAACTTCGGGGGAAGCCGATTATCGCCGGCGGAGAGCGCGGAATTGTCGCCTGTGCCAGTTATGCCGCAAAGAAAAAAGGCGTCGCGCGTGGCGTCCCCCTCCATCAGGCTCGGAAGATTTGTCCAGAACTGGTGATTCTTCCCTCGGACTATGAAACGTACAGCCTGTTCTCCCGACGGATGTTCAACGTGATGCGGCGCTTTACTCCGCAGGTGGAAGAGTACTCCATTGACGAAGCCTTTGCCGATATCACCGGGATGCGTCGACCCTTGCGGGCTTCCTATGAAACGATCGCAGTCAACATCAAAAACGAGATTGCGAGAGAGCTGGGCATCACCGTCTCCGTTGGCCTGAGCATCACCAAGGTGCTGGCCAAGGTGGCCTCGAAACACAGGAAACCCAACGGATTTACATGCATTCCCGGCAAAAGCATTGCGATATACCTTGAACACCTCCCCGTGGAAAAGATATGGGGGATCGGCCATGCCACCGCCAGTTATCTCCATAAAATGGGGGTCCGAACCGCCCTGGAATTTGCCCGGCTGCCGGAAGTTCTCGTCAAAAAGCGCTTTACAAAACCCGGCGTTGAAATCTGGCGGGAGCTTCGGGGCGACTCCGTTTATCCGGTATGCGCGGAAGAAAAGAGTCTCTACGCTTCCATCAGCAAAACAAAAACCTTTTCCCCGGCAAGCGGCGATGCGGACTACCTGTTCGCCCATCTGATGCGGAATCTTGAGTCCGCCTGCATCAAGGCCCGGAGGTATCATCTGGCGGCAAGCCGGATTGCGGCCTTCCTGAAAAGAAACGATTTCAGCTATGCAGGTCGGGAGATCCGTCTGAATCGCCCTTCCGTTTATCCTCTGGAACTGTCGATCGCCCTGCGGAACCTCTTTATCGATGTGTACCGCCCGGGCACACTCTATAGGTCCACGGGAATCGTTCTCCTGGAACTTTCAGGAGATTCAGGCACCCAATACACCCTTTTTGACGATGTCGTAAGAGCGGATAGGGTGCGCGATATCTACAGGGTCACGGATGAAGTCGGTGCAAAATACGGCAAGCACAGCCTTCACCTGGGGGCGTCTCATTTCATCGAGCTGCTGGGAAGAGGAAAGCGGGGCGAACCCACTGCCAGGGAAAGGACGCGTTTCCTGGGAGAAACCGGACGCAGACACATCAATCTTCCCCTTCTGCATCTGAAGGTATAGAGGGAAAAGAGGAAAAAGGTTCAGCCTCTGTCGTGTGCTCTATCGTGGCTCCTGCCATGGCCTTCATGGCCCCTGCCGTGCCCTTTCCCGCCGTGCTTTCCGCCTTTGATCCCTTCCTGATGCCTGTGATGCTTACGGTACTGAGGCACATAAACATCGTTGTACCAGCTGTCGCGTACGAAATAGACCGGCCTGCCGCAGGCGTTGTATCTGCCGCAGTACTTGTGCCACTTTTTCACTTGGCCGGGAGGAACGTGCATGTAGACAGGCTGCGCGACAATGCCGGCGGGAGGCTGGATCACAACGGGTTGGGGATAGATGATCTCCGGCTGGGGAAAATTTCCGATGTCGATATGGCCGTAAAAACCGGGCTGACCGACACTGACCGACAGGCCGACGCCAACATCATTGGCGTGCGCTGAGGCCGCGACCAGCAGGGTGATCGCGGCAAACAGGATGGAAAGAAAATGCTTCATTTGAGTCTCCTTCGTATTGGGGTTGATACCAGGCCACCTGTTTATCCTGGTTAAGTGCGACCCGGTTTGAACTCTCTGACGGCATTGGCTCGGTCGTTTTAACGCAACATCTTTATTTGCGCCATGCCAGATTTCACGCATTAGGGAAAATATCGCTTTCGTTGTCAAGGAAAAATTTTTTATGCTCTCAGGGACGGCGATCAATCATGCCCCCCGGAATCGAGATAGCGCGGCGCATAAAACCGTTTGCCCCAGATATGCAGGGTCTTGTATAATTATTTAAAAATGTAAACTCCGCAGCGTGAAACATGGGTTTTTTCGGAAAAAATTCGTGCGGGACCGCCAAACGGGATCGGTTGAAAGATCAAGATCCGTTTTGACTGGAAAAGGAAGGGGGCTGCCATGCGATCCTATGATTTAACGGACTTTCTCACAACCTCCGCACTGCTGAACTACCAGTTGAGCGCCAAACAGTTGAACTGGAGCAGTATTATGACGGTTGTCCTGGAGGGAAAACAGATCGCTGATCACGACCAGGAGATATTGCTTAATGTGTTCGACTATCTGAGCAAAGTCTATGGGAAAATGAAAAGGGCTCTGGGGCCTTTGTCCGTTCTGCACCCTCTCAGGGCCACTGCGCTGCTGAGCCATGCATCGAAAGAAGTCGCCTTGCTGGATGTGATCACCTGCCTCCTTCACGATACTTTTGAGGATTTTAAACCCTCCCAGTTCAAGGATTCGGACTGGATCAAACTGGACAATACATTTCAGGCTTTTTTGTCGGAATTGCCTGAAGACCACCAGAAGCGTCTGAAACAACAGCTGCAATGGTTGACCAAAGAGCCTTCGGAAACCTACTATCACTATATCGGTCGTTTGCTTGATCAAGCCGGAGAGACGTCTGAGGTGGTAAGGGTCAAGCTTGCCGACCGCCTGGACAACACGTTCGACATGCGCATTGAGTTGCAGGATCCTCTGCTGGGCGTGGACTTTTTCGAAATCATCTTTCAGATGGCTTTCACCAACACTTGCAGGGGGTATCGACCGGACAGGCCTCATCAGCCCACGGTGATCATGAACGGCGCGGATCGCCTCTACCAGCTCTTTAAAAATATCGTGTTGATGTCACTCATCCGGCAGAAAAAAGCGGGAGCCGGAGATCCCGTGACGCAGGAGCTCTTTGAAGCCCTCGCAAAGGCCAGCATGAAGGAAGCGCAGAGAATTGCCCTGCATGTCTTTGGATACCATGAACCGGATGTTGCAAAGTTCCGGAAACTTCTCATGGAAACGATGGTTTATTCTCAATCGGGGGGATTTGATACGGTAACGCTTCCCAATGAAGCGTCCCGTCTGAATGGACTGCTCATGACCGTATTCGATCAACCGAAGCGCGAAGCCCGCAAGAAGCAGCTCGTGGCCTTATACAGGGACAAGGCGTTTATGATTCAGGTGGCCATCTCCTTTGTAATCATCTTTCTGAACTTCCTCAATGACCCCGATTATTTCATTCACGGCATCAGCGCCGATGGAGTTCGTCCGGAATCCTGACCCCCCTTTGATATAATCGGTTTTTTCAAAGGCGACCCGACACACATTGTCCCGGCCAGGACCGCCGACTCCCGGATGAAGCGGCCGGACCCCATGTCAAATGAAGTTATGACGAAGGCGTTTCAGACCCGGCCGTAGTCGTCTTCCAACCTTTCGATATCATCCTCGCCAAAGTACTCGCCAGTCTGAACTTCAATAAATACGGTGTTTTCCAAACCAGGATTCCAGATGCGGTGCCATGCCCGAACCGGCAGATCGACCGCCTGGCCCGAGGTCAACGCCATGTCCTGGTCGTTCAGAGTCACAACCGCCTGGCCGCTGATCATGTACCAGTGTTCGCAACGCTTGAAATGGCGCTGATAACTCAATCGCTGGCCGGGATAGACGGTGATCCGCTTGACTTTATGGTCTGGAGCATTGGAAAGAATTTCAAAAAAGCCCCAGGGCCTGTGATCCTCAAGGCCGCTCTGTTGGATAATCATTTCATAACCCCTGATGTAATCCTGCACTCTGCAGTCCGCACGGGACGCTTTTCACTAAACCGACAACATCTTACTTCCTGGCACCCTGATATACCGGCATTTATACCTCAACCGGACTCATACTTCCAGCAATTCGTCAGAATGACTGATCAATTTTAAGATAACCGGAAGAAAGTTCTTGAGCAAAGGTAAAGTATCCTCTATAAAGCAAAAAGATAACATGATCAGATATCGATCGTAAAAATATGTGATGGAATCCGAAAATTTACAGTTAGAAAAGGAATAACCAACATGTCAGACAGCAGATTCGACGTTTCATGGACCTGCCTCTTTTGCGGACAGGTTAACGTGGACAATTTTGAAGAAATATTCATGCCGTTTTGCGATGGCTGTAAAAGAGAAATTTTCTGGGAAGATATTTTAACAGACAAACAGATTGATGATTTAAACCAATTAAAAAAGTAACGGGCATGCCCTGAGTCACAACGATTCATAATGAGGACCCGGTTTCCGAGCGCCGATATCGAACCGCCGGAGAAGGGGAAATTTTATAAATTGATTTATATGTCAATCCTGTGATAGAAACCTGTCATGGCAAAGGATAACAGCAAAGAAAATTCGGATCTTCTTCAAAGATTGAAGCTTCTTCTGGCTGAGAGCGACAAACGTCAAAGCATTCCTCCGGAAGAGAAAAATCAGACAAATCAGGCGTCCCTGGAAGAGGCCCTTCACGATATCCTATCTTCCCCTGAGAAGTTAAATCAGGAAAGCCGGGAAGAAGAAGTTCAGGGTATTTCAACAGGTGATCCCGAAATCCAGCAAAGCACCCCCACGGAAGAAATAAATCAGGAAAGCCGGGAAGAAACGACTCCGGAACCGTCCTCACCATCCGGAGAAATCAAGCAGGAAAACCGGGGAGAAGAAGTTCAGGATATTTCCATAAGCGGTTCCGAAATCCAGCAAAGCGCCCCCACAGAAGAAATAAATCAGGAAAGCCGGGAAGAGGCAACCCGGAATATGCCCCTGCCAACTGAAGAAAACGATCAGGAAGGACTTCAAACAGCCCCCCCGGATATCTCAGACACAGAATCCGAAATACGACAGGACGAACCCCCGGAAGAGCTAAAGAAGGAGCCCTTGGGAAAGGTTGAGCTCGACGACCAATTTAAAAATACATTAAAAGAAGGAGTGATTATGCCTCAGGTCGGAAATTATGTCGTAAATTACAAAAACATCATCGTTAAAACTTCAGACGGTTCAGTCATCACGGGAAAAACAAACATCGATGCCTTCGGCAGGTTGACTGAATATCTGAAACAAGGAACGGATAAATTCATAACGGTTTTCTCCGAAGAAGCGGGGGACAAATCCAAACAGGTGACCATCGTCAACAAGGATCATATCATCTGGGCAAATACTTGGGATTAGTTCAAGGCGAAAACGGCTTCTCCACATTCGCAGCGATAGAGCCGAGCCAGCGCATTCCCCGGCGATAAAGAGCACATTTATTTAAACACACTGTTACAGAAGGCCTGTCATTCGGACAGGCCTTTTTGTTTTCCTGATTTCCTTCGGGAATAAAACAGCAGGTATTCCTGATTTTCGCAGGCAAGAAACATTTAAAAATTTTGCTTTTATGGAGGGGTTAAATCGGCCTTTCCGGATGCGGGAGATGCTTTTTTAAAAGGGGTTGCGACAGAAGCTCAGCTTTAAAAAAAGGGTTAACGACTTTTCGTTAACCCCTTGATTTTCTTGGTAGCGGGGAGAGGATTCGAACCTCTGACCTTTGGGTTATGAGCCCAACGAGCTACCGGACTGCTCCACCCCGCGTCAGCATTAAATGAAATTGAAAGGTTTACTTAGCTCAAAAACCTGTCGGCTGTCAAGATAAATTTCTATTTTATATGATCAATGACACTGTATATATTTATTTTTCGTTCTATCCCTTTGATTTCAGTTGATGAATAAACAGGTTCAGCAGAAACGAGATCTCGCACCTGCTGATAGGTTTCTTCACAGATCAAAATCTGATTCTCTTGAGCCAATTTCTCCAACCTTGAAGCCAGGTTGACAGTCGGACCGAAAACCGTGTATTCCTTTTTGTGAGAAGAACCGAAGATGCCCGCCATGGCCTCGCCGGTGCTGATCCCGATGCCGATGTTGAAATATCGATTTCCAGGCAGATTTTCATTCACGGCTTTCATGGTCTCTTTCATGCGGATAGCGCATGACACCGCACGGTACGAATCATCATCATGGGAAAGCGGCGATCCAAAAACCCCCATGATGCTGTCGCCGATATGCTTGTCCAGAGTCCCGTCGCATTCATAAACGATGTTGTCCAAGGGTTGGAAATAATTGTCGTTCATCATGTCTGCAAGTTCCTGCGCTGACATTTTCTCCGCAATTTCAGAAAACCCTCGAATATCACTGAAGAGGACGCTGACCCTCTGTCTTCGTGGCGCAATCGTACGATTTCCCTTCTGAAGTTCATTCAATATCTGCACAGAAACAAAGGATTTCAACCGTTTCTTTATGTTGTATTCACGAACCTTGGCCCGGATTTCAATATTCTCAAAAGGCTTTGTCAAAAAACCGTCGATCCCTGCATTGACGGCAGCAATGGCACTTTCCATGGTCGCGTAACCGGTCAGCATAATCCGGGTAATTTCCGAATTCATCCTGCCGATTTCGACAAGGGTCTGCAATCCGTCCATGCCAGGCATCTTGAAATCAGAAATGACCGTTTCAAGATCATGCTTCCTGTCCGCCACGATTTTCAGGGCCTCTTCTCCGGTTTCTGCCGTGATCACCTCATAACCATCCTTTGCAAGCACCTTGCGCAGAGATCGCCTGACACCCTCCTCATCATCCACAACCATCAGATAGTTCATTTTCACTCCCTGTTTCGCGGTATTTCGATATTAAATATGGTCCCCTTCCCTTTCTCGCTCTCGACCCGAATGGAGCCCTCGTGTTTTTTGATGATTTCATGAGAAATATACAATCCCAATCCGGTCCCTTTTCCTACGGGTTTCGTAGTAAAAAAGGGGTTGAAAATTTCCTTTAACTGATCCGAAGAAATGCCCGTTCCCGTGTCGCGACACTGAACAATGACCTTGTCCGCCAGTCGGTCATATCGGGTGATCAGAGAAATGGTCCCGCGCCGGTCCGGAAGCGCCTCGATGGCATTCTTGATCATGTTGATGAACACCTGCCCCAAGTTGGCAAAATTTCCCTGCACGTTCGGCAGATCCTCTTCATAATTTCTTTCGATGACAATCGGATCTTTTTTGTATTGATTATGGAGGACCCGTAAGGCGTTATCGATAACAGCGGAAATATTGACTGATTCCACATAGTTCTGGGTCTGGCGTGACAAATCAAGAAGACTCCGCACGATGTCGCGCGCACGACGCATCTCCCGGAGTGAAAAATCAAGATCATCCAGCACCTCATTGCGCAATTCGATCTTCACGTTCTCCCACGATCCGATTGTTTCCACTGTCGTCTGCGTCAAACTGTAGGCGCTGCTCAACGGGTTGTTCAGTTCATGGGCCGCCCCGGCAACGAGTTGCCCGATGGCTGCCAGACTTTCCGACCGGATGAGTTGCACCTGTGTCCTCTCTTTCTCTTCCAGGACGCGCCTCAAATCAGCGGTTCTTTCTTCAACCTTTCTTTCCAGCTCGAGATTCATCATGGATATTTTTTCATAAGCCCAGGCATGTTCCATGGCCGTAACACTCTGATTGGCAATGGTCATTAAAAGCTGCCGGTCCTCCTCAACAAAAAGCTCCCCCGATTTTCTCTGACCAAGCGCCATAACCCCCAACAACCGATTACGGGACAGAAGAGGAATTATCAGAACGGCATGAAGACGATCGAACAGCGTGATGACCTCGGTCTGGCGCTCAGGCAGGGAATGCAGTTGCCGATGGACTGCGGCTTTATCCAGGGGCTCCCGACATATTTCGAGAAAATGGACGATGGGGTGATTTCTGTCAAACCCATCCTCCGAAATTTCTTCACATAGATTGTCTGCATGTTGATAAAAATAACCATTACCCGCCGCATTCAGCATGAGGAGATCGACGCGGGATAACTGCAGGACGGAAGAAGTTCTTTCCAGGAGCAGATCGCGAATCTGATCAAATTTAAGCAATGAAGCCATGTCCCTGCTGATCTCCTCCAGGAGTTTCTGGTAATCGTATTTACCCCGATAGAAAAGATTATCGATGGTCTTCTGTACCCGGTCGCGGAGAGGATTGAAAAAAAGGACGATCAGCAGGGCCATGAGGAAGGGCGGCAGAAGGGAATGCCCTCCTCCTGAGGCCAGGAAAAGGGCATTGAAGAGATAAATAAAAAAAATGTAAACAAGCGTCAGAACGCCGGTCAGGATGAAATAGCTGGTTCCCTGACGAATCATGGCTCCCATGTCAAAAAGATCGTATTTCAGGACTCCGAAAGCCAGAAATATGGCAGGCAGAAAACTGAAATTTCCCATTGGGTACATGTCGATCCCGCTGACAGGCAGAATATTCAGGGCAAGAACCAGCGCCGTTATGCCCATCCCGCCGATCAGGTATTTGATTCTGTTTTTCTGATGGTTGTCGTCGGCAGACTTCAGTCCCTTCAACAGGACCACCAGACAGTAAAAAACCGTGAATCCCACTCCCGCCGAAAAGACGTGAAAAACAGGACCGGCCTTGGCGATTGTGCCAAAAGAGTAATGGTGAAAGCCTGCGATGAACAGATCCGAAGAAATGAAGAAAAGCAGCGAAAGGCTGAACAGGTAAGCGATTCCTTCGATCCATTTGCGATGCCCGATTCCGAGGAAGGAATGAACAAACCGGATATAGAGAGGAAGGCTGAAAACAAAAAGGTGGTAGGTCCAGCGGTCGATCTGCAGAGCAAGGATTTTGTCGGAAATGAGATTCACAAGGGCCACATCGGCATTCATGATGGCTCCCAGAAAGCAGATTCCTGCGAAGAGGATATTCGTCTGATTTTTCTCAGCTCTGAGAACGGCAATCAGGAAAATAAACGTTAAGACGAAAAAACCGAGGACCGGCGGCACAATCGCGCCGTAAGAAATCAACAAGGTATTCAAGTGCGCAACTCCAGCGGGAACAGGGTAACTCCAACTCCATATCACAGCACTCCCGGTGTCGGCTTGACGTCAGTTCCTCGACAACGGCCGACTCGTGGGCCACGCCGGCCTTAATTTTGCAGCCTTGAGTTTCTCTCAGATCTGGAATCGGAATATGCAGCCTAATAAGATCTGGAAAATTTATTTTTAAATTTGAATCCTGATTTTTTTCTCTTTGATTTTGATGACGCAGAACAAGCTTTGCAGGATACAAGCCATCCGTTCCTGTATTATTCCCCGGTGGGGTAAAATTAAAACAGAAAGACTGCTACGGCGATGACGGTCGTGTGTCCTCCATTCTTTACAATACTGGACTGGGTAATGTTTCTCGTACTGACGATCTTTCCGCTGATTTTAAAAATCTCCTTTTTTTCATCCCAGCTTTCGTCAATATTGAAATCAATCCCGAGGGTGGAAGCCAGCATGGCCGCGGCAAGGTCCTCCGCATGATCGCCTGCCTGGCGTTCCGTTTGACCGAAAGCGTGATATTCACTGATATATCCATAGGCATTCCTGTCGGTCGGAATTGCACAGCCAATGGAAGCCGCCAGCAAACGCCTCGGCTCATTGCTGCTGCATCGACTCAAGACGCAATAGGTAATGGACCCGGCCTTCAGTTCCTTCAGCCCCATCCCCTGGGAAATGACCTTACAGCCGGGCGGCAATATACTGGACACCTGAACCAGATTGCACTTTTCGATTCCGGCATCCCGAAGAGCCAGTTCAAATGAGTGCAGTTCTTCCTTGTGGGTCCCCACACCTTTGGTAAAAAATATTTTTTTCGGGACAAGGCTGTTCAACTGCTTTCGCTCCTTAATATATCGATGTTCTTTTGATCCCGGGCACAAACCTCCCGATCAAATTTGTGGGCGTGCTAACACATCAATCAAGATAAGTCCAGCATTATGTTCACTTCAGGTGACAAGAAAATTCATTACGAAAAAAGAAAAGTTAGGTTCCGCAACGCGCGCTTTTTTCACCTTTGAAACAATGAAACCTGAAAATTCCATCTTCATAATAGAGATAGGAAAAATGCCGGATCCAGTCCCCCAGAGTGATGGTATATTTTCTCCGCCCCCTGATTTGAAATTCTTTCAGAATCGGTTGGTGGCAATGCCCCAGGATCACAGCGTCAATCTCTCCCTGTATCTTCGCTGCAGAAAAAGCATACAGTATTCCGGAAAGTTTTTCTTCGGAAGGCCGGGATTGGCCCTTGCTCGTGGCTGAACAGGCAGCGGCAATCTTCCACAACCAGGAAAGAGGAAGGCGGCGCTGGAGCTGATAGATCAAGCGGCTCCTCAAAAGTTTTCGAAGCCTCAGATATTGAACATTACTCCTGTCCACCGTATCGCCGTGGGAAAAAAGGACTTTACAGTCATCCAGCATGAGCGTCGTCCAGTCGGTAAAAACCTCCATCCCCAGTATCCGGGTGAAGTAATCGGAAAGGAAGAAATCATGATTGCCTTCCGCAAAATGAACGCGGACCCCCCTATCCCTGACAGCGATCAATGCCAGGATAACCGGCAGAAATTCCGGATAAACCATTTCGCCCCGGCAAAACCAGAAATCGAAAAAATCTCCCCCGATATAAAGATCATCCACGGGAATCCGCCGGCGAGCCGCAGATTCCCTCTTCAAGGGCGAATTGACATCGGAAGGATGAATGAGCAGCGAAAGAAAATTCAGCATTTTCCGATAATTCAGATCACAGCTGTTCTTCAGATGCGCATCGGCGATAAATACCGCTTTCATGAAATCCAGGATGTTCCTTCCGTCTGTTTTTTCTTTCTGTTCAATCGTTTATCTCAAGAAGGCGTTCTTCATTAGCATAAAGGACTCTTCCGAAAAAGATGAATTTTCAGAAATCCACTCCTCCGGCCGGCGATTGCGCTTCCTATGATGTTCGCTTCAGGAGATTCATCTTGACACGGATGGAAATCTTTCGTTACAGATAGCCCCGGAAAGCTTGGAACAGTTATAAGATCGGAGGAACTGAACGTGACAGGAACCTTTGCAAACACGGGGGCCATAATTGCCGGTAGTCTGGTGGGGTTAGTTCTCGGTAAACGGCTTCACGAACGATTCAAGACGATCGTCATGCAGGCGATCGGCCTCGCCGTGATTCTCCTCGGCCTGCAAATGGCCTTCACGGCAAAGGATGTTCTGATTGTCACCGCCTGCCTGCTTGCAGGAGGGATCACGGGAGAACTTCTCAAGATCGAGCAGAGGGTCGAAGCTCTGGGGGAATGGCTGAAAACCCGTTTCCGTTCCACATCCTCAACTTTTGTTCAGGGCTTTGTATCCGCTTCCCTTCTCTATGTAACCGGCGCCATGGCTATTGTCGGCTCTATACAGGATGGTACGATCGGAGATGCGAGAACGCTGTACTTCAAATCCCTTCTCGATGGCATTTCCGCCATCGCCTTCTCAGCCACCCTGGGTATCGGAGTCCTCTTTTCCGCTCTTTCCGTCTTCGTTTTCCAGGGAAGCATAACCCTGCTCGCCTCATCGCTTCTCTTTCTGCAGAAACCCGCAATTCTGACTGCCATTACAGCCACCGGGGGGGTGATCATCATGGCCATCGGTACCAACATCCTGGAGATGACCAGAATCCGCATCGGCAACTTTATACCCGCCCTGTTCTACGCCGTTTTGTGGGCGTACTTTTTTATCTCTTAGAATACCCCCTCCATTTTCTTTCAAAATCATCAGAACCTGGCTCAATCAATACGCCAATCTTTAATCTGCATGTAATCAATATACAGTTACAATGTATCTATATGTTATATTTTATTGACTTTTTTAAGAACTTATGAAAAAAGGCACACATTTAAAAATCAATTGATGCCTCATACTCCGTCGCAGTGAAATGTTTATATTTTATCCCGTTAATCCTTATCAAAACAAAATAATAATTTCTTCTTTTTGCGGCAATGATTTCCTGTTTACCCTCGCACAATTGAAGCATATCGTCTGCTATGCTTTTTAAATCAGGTTGTTTCATCAGCACGAGTTGTCTGATGTTTTGATTTTGGAAGTTACATAACGTAAAGGAGACAGTGGAAGATGATTACAGTACAGGATATCGAAAATGTAATTGCGGCAAGAGGCAATGCCCGTGAGCATCTCATGGCCATACTCCGTGATCTGGAAAACCTTTCCGGCCGGAATGTGCTGGATGTTTCCGTTCTGAACACACTGGCCATGAAGATGGATCTGCCGCAAAGCGCCATTTCGGGATTCACCAGTTTCTACACGATGTTCAGCACTGAAACCCGCGCCAAATTTATTATCCGGGTCTGCAAATCGGGACCCTGTCATGTCATGGGAGCCCGTACAATCTTTGATGTCATTGAAAATCATCTGGGCATCAGGGCGGGAGAAACCACCGCGGACGGCCTTTTCCATCTTGAAGAGTGTGAATGTCTCGGGCTCTGTTCTGCAGCTCCGGCCATGATGGTCAATTATGATATGCATGGAAACCTGACGGAAAGCAATATCAAGGAAATCCTGGACAGTTACTCGGCCAGGGAACCCGCCTTTAAGGCGGAATACGGCCCCGGGATTGAAGGTCGGGCGGTTGTCATCAACAACAGCCAGCAGACCAGACGCCTTCTGGAAAACGTCGGCAAGGTGGATCCCGCCAGCATCGAAAGCTATCTCCAGAACGGCGGTTACGAAGCGGCCCGCAAGGCTTTTGCCGAATACTCACCCGAGCAGGTCATCGGCATCGTCAAGGATTCCGGCCTCAGAGGCCGCGGCGGCGCCGGGTTCCCCGTAGGAGTGAAATGGTCCTTTGTCCCGAAAGGAGAGATGCAGAAATACGTGATTTGCAACGCCGACGAAGGCGAACCGGGAACATTCAAGGACCGCGTTCTGATGGAAGAAAATCCCCAGCAGTTAATCGAGGGCATGCTTCTGTGCGGGTATGCCATCGGCGCGACGCTGGGCTACATTTACGTAAGAGGTGAATACCGGCGCTCCATCGAACGTCTGCAGTCAGCCATCGACCAGGCCCGGGCAAAAGGGTTCCTCGGGAAAAAGATCTTCGGTTCGAACTTCGATTTCGACATCTTTGTCAAGGAAGGCGGCGGAGCTTATGTGTGCGGCGAGGAAACCTCCCTGATCAACTCCATGGAAGGGAAAAGGGGCTATCCGCGCGTGCGTCCCCCATTCCCAGCGGCCGCCGGATTCATGGGAATGCCCTCCAACGTGAACAACGTCGAAACCCTCTCCTCCATTCCAATGATCGTCGCCAGAGGCGCCGACTGGTTTAAATCTGTAGGGACGGCAACCTGTGCCGGAACAAAATTGTATTGCCTCTCCGGCAAGGTCAACCAGACGGGCCTTGTGGAACTCCCCATGGGCGCGACTCTGCGGCAGATGATCGATACCTTCGGCGGCGGCATGAAGAGTGGTTCGTCCTTCAAATTCGCCCAGGTTGGCGGGGCAGCCGGCGGCATCCTGGGTGCGGATCTGATGGATCTCCCTCTGGATATCGATTCCACCATCAAGGCAGGGGTCACCCTCGGCTCCGGCGTCGTTCTTGTCTGTGATCAGGAAACCTGCGCTGTCGACTTCCTGCTCAATGTACTGAACTTCTTTGAACATGAATCCTGCGGCCAGTGCATTCCCTGCAAACTGGGCACTTCCCAGCTCCACTATGTGGCCCAGAAATTCGCTATGAGAGAGGCCGAAGAAAAAGACATCCAATTGATGATCGACACCGCAAAGATGATGAAACTGGCTTCCTTGTGCGCCCTCGGTCAGTCTCCGATTCTGCCTATTGAAACGATGATCCGTAATTTCCGGGAAGAATTCGTCAAACACTGTGATCCTGATTACGAATGTCCCCAGTGCGATGCGTCTCTGCAAGCCTATTATTTATAAAAAATAACGGCATCCGAAAGCAGAAGGCCAAACTGGATATCAACTGAACAATAATTTTCCGAGCTGTGCTCGTTTCGTTGAAACAGAAATAACCAATGGAGGAACATATGTCTTCAATAAACCTGACGGTAAACAATATCGATGTAGAAGTAGAAGCCGGCGCCACCCTGTATCAGGCGGCACAGAAGGCAGGCGTCAACATTCCCACGCTTTGCGCCTGGTTCGACAAGGATCACACCCCGGGAGCCTGCAGGGTCTGCGTGGTCGAAGTGGAAGGCATGCCGAGCCTGGCCGCGTCCTGTGTCTATCCCGCGCAGAACGGCATGAAGGTTTTTACCAATTCGGACAAAGTTCGACAGGCACGAAAAATGATTGTCGAACTGATCCTGGCCAGCCATCCTCAGGAGTGCAATTTCTGTGTCCGTAACGGAAACTGTGAGCTGCAGAAAGTCGCTGAAATGGTCGGCGTCAAGAATATCCGTTACGATTCGGAAGAATTCGACAGAGACCGCGAACTGGACACTTCCAGCCCGGCGATCGTGCGCGACAGCAGCAAATGCATCAACTGCCGCCGGTGCGTCACCGTCTGCGAATCCATTCAGACCGTGGCCGCTCTGAGCCCCATGAACCGTGGTTATGAATCCACGGTTTCTCCTGCTTTCAATCTGCCTCTGAACGAAACCAACTGCGTCAATTGCGGTCAGTGTGTCATGGCCTGCCCGGTGGGCGCGCTTTATGAGAAGGATCAGGTGGACGAAGTATGGAAAGCCCTTCAGGATCCGACCAGGCATGTCGTCGTCCAGGAAGCGCCGGCCATCCGCGCCGCCCTGGGTGAGGAATTTGGAATGCCTCCCGGCTCCCTGGTCACCGGGAAAATGATCGCCGCACTCCGTCGCCTGGGATTCGACAAGGTTTTTGATACTAACTTTACCGCCGACCTGACCATCATCGAGGAGGGGAACGAGCTCCTGAAGCGGGTCAAGGAAGGAGGCACCCTTCCCATGATCACTTCCTGCAGCCCCGGCTGGATCAAGTTCTGCGAACACTTCTATCCGGATCTTCTGGGACATCTGTCCACCTGCAAATCACCCCAGCAGATGTTCGGCGCCCTGGCAAAAACCTATTATGCCCAGGTTTCCGGAATCGATCCCGCAAACATTTTCTCCGTGTCCATCATGCCCTGCACGGCCAAGAAATACGAGGCACAGAGGCCGGAGATGAAGAGCAGCGGATATCAGGATGTGGACGTCGTGCTGACGACTCGCGAGCTGGCCCGGATGATCAAGGAGGCCGGCATCGATTTCGTCAATCTGCCCGATGAAAAATATGACGATCCCATGGGCGAATACACCGGCGCGGCCACGATATTCGGCGCGACAGGCGGCGTGATGGAAGCCGCACTGCGCACCGTTTACGCCGTCGTTACCGGAGAAGAGCTCAGCGATCTGAATATTATGCCTGTCCGCGGTCTTGAAGGAGTCAAGGCGGCAGCCGTTCCCGTCGGCGCCCTGGGTGACGTCAAGGTCGCCGTCGCTCACGGACTGGGAAATGCCCGCAAGCTCCTCGATGAAATAAGGGCCGGCAAGTCGGAATATGCCTTCATCGAAGTCATGTGCTGTCCTGGCGGCTGCGTTGCCGGCGGCGGTGAGCCCATCCCGACGACGGATGAAATCCGCATGTTGCGGGCGGGAGCCCTCTATCGGGATGACGGTGAAGTGCAGCAATACCGTCAGTCCCATCAGAGCCCTCCCGTCAAGGCGGTTTACGAGAAATTCCTCAAGGAACCGCTGGGACACAAATCCCATGAGCTCCTGCACACCCATTATGTCCAGCGGGGTCAGTCGTTGCCGCATCTGGACGCATCGCCGGCCGGTGAAAAGGAAACCGTTGAGGCGATGTGTGAAAAGGACTGAGAACCGGCTATGATTTTCATGCCGGGAGAGCAGTCCGCGAGGCGCTTTGATCCTATCCCTCGTTACTGAAACAGTCATTTAACCAATAACATAGGGGGCAGACCTTATCGGCCTGCCCCCTGCTTTTGGATGCAGCAGCAATACGATTTTTATGGTGAAGAAATGCTTTTCTCTTTTTCCGCCATTGCTGTATCCCCTTTCTTTTGATACAGGTCAGGTTATTTTATACCAAGTCGTCTTCATTCTGCTGACTGTGCCTGCTTCGTCGTCGACACCTCGATGGATTATCGGTACGGCTGCATCGCCTTCTTCCTGCTTCCCTGTGATCTTGGATGCAGGCAATCTTGGTATCAAGGATCAATGAATATGGATGCCACACCTAAGGGAAACCGCCTGCACATAGCCCTCCTGGGGCGCACCAACGTCGGTAAATCCAGCATTTTGAACATGATTACCGGTCAGGATATCGCCATTACATCTCCTGTGGCGGGAACCACGACGGATGTCGTGGAAAAGGCCATGGAACTTCTGCCCCTGGGACCCGTTCTCTTTCTCGATACGGCGGGACTGGATGACGTCTCGAAACTTTCCTCACTGCGACTGAAAAAAACGGAGAAGATTTTTGACCGTGCGGATGTCGCCATTCTGGTCACGGAGCCAGACTTCTGGGGAACTTATGAAGAAGAAGTCCTGGCTGAAATGAACAGACGGAAGACCCCCGTCATCGTGGCTATCAACAAAATCGATCTCCATCGTCCATCAGGACAATTCCTTCGCGACGTGCAGGCAAAAACGCTTCACATCATACCCGTATCCACTATCGATGCCCAAAAGCGCGATTCCTTTCTGGACATCCTGAAGCGGCAGCTTCTGGAAATCGTCCCCAACGATTTCGTGCAGCCTCCGCCCCTGGTGGGAGATCTTATGCCTCCCGGAGGGCTTGCCGTTCTGGTTGTTCCCATTGATTTGCAGGCACCGAAAGGCCGTCTGATCCTTCCCCAGGTTCAGACGATCCGCGATGCGCTGGACAACGACGCAGCCGTCGTTATCGTCAAGGATAGAGAACTGCCGGCCACCCTGTCCCTGCTGAAACGGACGCCGGATGTCGTTGTCTGCGATTCTCAGGCTGTTCTCAAGGTTTCCGCCGATGTGTCCCCAGAAATCCCCCTGACCACCTTTTCCATCCTTTTCGCACGCCAGAAAGGGGATCTCGTCACGGCAGCCGAGGGGGCTGCGCACATTGAAGCTCTGCAATCCGGGGATCGGGTGCTCATTGCCGAGGCCTGTTCCCATCACCCTCTGCAGGATGACATCGGTCGGGTAAAGATCCCCCGCTGGCTGAAGCAGTATGTGGGAGGAGACATTCAAACGGACGTTTCTGCAGGAAGGAATTATCCGGATAACCTCCAGGATTACAAACTGATCATCCACTGCGGCGCCTGCATGCTGACTCGGCGGGAAATGCTCAGCCGGATGCAGCAGGCCCGGGAAGCCGGTGTCCCGATCACCAACTATGGTCTGGCGATTTCCTTCACCCAAGGCATTGTTCGCCGGACCCTCTCCCCCTTTCCTTCCGCTCTTCTCGCCTTCGACCGGAAGATGAAAGAGCATCGGTTGCAGTAACACGGCGACTTGCTGATCGAAATCCCTTTCCATAAACATCCCCCAAATCACGTCAACATAAACCTTTAAGACGTTCTCCTCATTCAGCGACCAAGGCCTTTTTGGTACGATTTGCGATAAAGCAAATTTATCGAGCTTGTTCAGAAGGCAGCCGTTCCAGTCTGCCTTATATCCTCGTGTTGGGACGACCGTTCACCCCTATCCCTTTAACCAGGCTGTGCTGCGCGATATCCCATGGCACCTCTATTGCTTGAACACATCAGACATCCCAGGATAATGGAATGAGGAAGGGCGAGGATTATGGAAAAAATTCTGTTGGTGGATGATGAACAATTTGTACTGGATGGATTGAAGCGCCAGCTTCGCAGGAAGTATGCTATCCACACGGCGGACGGTGGGGAAAAGGGTCTGCAGCTGATTCAGTCGGACGGTCCCTTTGCTGTGGTTGTATCAGACATGCGCATGCCGGAAATGAATGGAATTGAATTTCTGACCCAGGTCCGCCGTGTCGCTCCGGATAGCATCCGCATCATGCTTACCGGGTACGCGGACCAGAAGACCGCCATCAATGCCATCAACGAGGGGGCAATTTTCCGCTTCCTCACTAAACCCTGCTCCCTGGAAAATTTAACGGTTGCTCTCGACGCGGCGCTGGATCAGTATCGTCTGATTACGGCAGAAAAGGAACTGCTTGAAAAAACACTCAAAGGCAGCATCAAGGTCCTTGTAGACATTCTGTCCCTGTCCGCCCCCGCCGCTTTCAGCCAAGCCACGCGCCTGAGGAAATACGCAGCCCAGATCGTCGCCAGGCTGGAGTTTCCCGACTCGTGGCAGTACGAAATCGCCGCGTTGCTGTCTTCCATCGGATTTGTCAATATCCCGCCCGAAACAATCACGAAACATCTTATCGGGGAGAAGCTGACGGGTCGTGAACAGGAAATGATCGACGCCGTACCTGAAACGGCGGGAATGCTGCTGGCCAACATCCCCCGCCTGTCCGCGGTCGCCTTGATGATCACCCGGCAGAACACCCCCTGTTCCGAGCCCATGGCTTTCAAAAACGGCGATTTCCACGAAGCTGTTCGCATCGGGGCAAATCTTCTCAAGGTGCTTACGGACTTTGACATCCTCCTGATCCGAAATTACGAACCGGAAGAAGCCATCAGGATCATGTCAGAACGGATCGGCCTTTATGATCGCACCCTGCTGAATATGCTCGCCATTCTGGATTTACCCCGGAGAGATCAGGGAGTCCGCAACATCCGGATCGACGACCTCCGCGAGGGCATGATCATCGATGCAGACATTCGGAATACACATGGGATATTGGTTGTCCCTAAAGGATATGAAGTCAACGAATCTACATGCCAGCGTCTCAAGAATTTTCTTATCCGCCAGACGGGAGCGGAAACCGTCCGTGTCCTGATGCCCGTTTACGCAGAAGAAGAGAGTCAATAAATGTCTGATATTCCGAACAAGCCTTCCTTTAAACTGGAAGCGGAACTCTTCATGCAGGATTCCAGGGGATGGGAAACGATATTTGACACCCTCTCGGAGCTGACTTTAGTCACGGATTCCGGGAAAAGAGTGGTTCGCTGCAACCGTGCCGTCATCGTCCGGCTGGGCATGTCCTATCGGAAAATTATCGGGCAACCCATTGATGTCCTTTTCTTCGGCAGCGAACTCCCTGAAGTCGATCCTTTTGCCGAAGGTGTCCGTGAAGTCCACATCCCTGGAATTTCTGGAGATTTTCTCATCACCAGCAATCCCATCGGCGGAGGCTTGCTCCCCCAGGGAATGGTCCACGTTATGATGGATATCACCGAGAGGAAAAGAGCGGAAGAGATGGTCAGGGAACGGGAATCGATCTATCGTATCCTTGCCGAACATTCCTACGCCGGGGTTTATGTGGTTCAGGACGGCAGATTTCGTTTCATCAACAGCAACGCCGCATCCTATGGGGGCTACACCCGGACAGAGCTGCTGGGCCGGAGCACGGACATACTGGTTCATCCCCGGGACAAGGAAGAGGAAAATAAAAATGCCGGGGACATGCTGAAAGGCAAGAGAACGACCCCTTACGAGTTCAGGATCGTGACCAAGGATGGTGAGATACGGTGGATTATGGAAACCGTCACCTCTATCACATATGAAGGAAAGCCGGCAATCCTGGGAAATTCCATGGATATCACGGAAAAGCGACAGAGGGAGATGCATGATTTTCAATCCCAGAAGCTGGAATCGGTGGGTCTGCTGGCGGCGGGAATCGCCCACGAGATCAATACCCCCATTCAGTTTGTCGGCGACAACATTCATTTTATGAACGACGCCTTCCAGGATATTTTCCCCCTCCTTGCACTGCATGATGATTTTAAAAGCCTGGATACGGCGAATCCTGCCGAGTGTGCCGCCCTGCGAAACCGGATTCTTGAAAAAACGAATGCCATGGATCTGGATTATCTCCGGGAGGAAATCCCCCATGCCATTGAACAGGCACTCGACGGGATTCAGCGGATGAGCCATATCGTTCAGGCTATGCGAGAGTTCTCCCATCCCGGAGGAGCGGAAAAGACGAATTTTGACCTCAACAAGGCTATCGAATCCACGATCATTTTAACTCGAAACGAATGGAAATATACCACGGAACTGACGACTTCGCTCGCCCAGGATCTGCCCCCGGTAAGAGGATATCCCGCAGACTTGAATCAGGTAATCCTGAACCTGCTCATCAATGCGGCCCACGCCATCCAGGCCAGATTGCAGAATGAGCCGGACGTAAAAGGTGAAATCGAAGTGTCAACGCACAGAACCGGCGATAAAGTGGAGGTCTGCATCCGCGACACGGGGACAGGGATTCCCCCTGAGATCCAGTCGAAAATCTTCGACCCGTTTTTTACGACCAAGGAGGTGGGAAAGGGTACGGGACAGGGGCTGGCCATCGCCCGTAATATCATCGTGCGCAAACACGGCGGCCGGATCTATTTTGAATCACAGGTCGGAAAGGGAACCACGTTCCATATTCGCCTCCCCCTTGAAGGATATTAATTTCAAGCGCATGACTCCGGCGGTACCACATATGCTGATTTTTCTGCAGAATCAGCGCTTTATGTTCAGGGGCAATTCTGCTTTGCCTGCCATTCAATCCCCTTCTCCCGTCGCTCCCTGATTAAAAACCCTCCGGGGTAAAACCCCACCTGTTCAGCTATTCCTTAACTGTCCGGATGAACATATCCATGGCAAGATTTAGTTTGATCAACATTTTAAACGCATCTCGCATTCCCAGGGCAAAAGGAAGCTTCATCCAAGCCGGGATTTTATCGATCAAAGACCGCTTAAGCTGATTCTCCTCCTCTGTCGCACGTGTTCGTTTATCGCCCGGTCATCGGCCTCGCCTCCGGGCATGATAGCTTTACTGCCCCTCTCCCCCCTGAAGTCGCTTTACCGAATTTTACCGGCTCGGCCGATGCTTATGCCGAGTCCTTCCGCCAAGACCTTGTTCCTTATCCTCTGTCTGCGAAGACGAATAACTTGCGTCCTGAATCTCAAACTGCCATATTTCAGTACCGTGACAATAAGCTTCGGCGTATAACGCCAGCCGCTTGAACGACTTGTTATATGGGCCGGCCAACCTACTTCGATAAAATTGAGTTTATATATTCTTTCAAAGCCACTGCATTATTATGATCTGATTCTTTGGCCGCAAATAGAAGAGTTACTTCGCTCTTTTTGACATAACCCAGCAGCTCATTTACGGCTTCCGTGTCAGCCTCAAGTTCAGCGAAATACCTTTTCTTGAACTCCGGCCACTTTTTAACATCATGCTGAAACCATTTACGAAGCTCATTGGAAGGCGCTGCAGATTTGAGCCAGACATCGATCTTTGCTTCCTCTTTCGAGATCCCTCTCGGCCAAAGCCTATCTACCAATATCCTCAAACCATCTTTCGGATTTGGCTGATCATAAACGCGTTTGATAAATATTTTCATAGTTCAACAAAATTAATCACGATAGGATAGTGTCAAGGCAGTACACTGATTTTGCCTTAATAACCTCTATAAGTCAATCCAAGGACACTGGAATTCTTAATCAAAGTGGGGACAAACCTAGACAAAAAACGAGGGGTTAAGCTTTTTGCCTAACCCCTTGATTTTGGTGGGCGATGCGCGATTCGAACGCGCGGCCTTTGGTTCCGGAGACCAACGCTCTATCCTACTGAGCTAATCGCCCCTGTGGGTTGGTTATTTGAAACAGAAAATCTGCCATCTGATAAAGATGAGCGGTTTGGAAGGGCACTTTTTGGCATTTTTCCTGTAATCTGTCAAGGTCATATTTTATCAGGGACGGGTTCCTCATCGGGTAACACGCGGTAAGATCACAGGTAAAAGAAGTAAATATGAAGACTCTTTTAGGTAATGGTTGAAGTCAAGGATCAATTCTGTTAGATTCACCGATTATTGGTGACTTATCCATTATATGTACAAGAAGTGCCCGGAAGCGTATCTATTTAATAACAAACTATTTTCATTAAGGAATCCTGAATCCTGTTCCGGTATTTGAACAGTTTGCTGAATTGATTGGGGGTGTGATGACGAGTCCAGTAAAAATTTTCACTACACATAGGTTAATGGTTTTAATGGTCTGGCTGGGGCTGATATGTATTTTCTGTCTGCCGTCCAATTCCCTGGCCGCCAACAGAATCCTGAATATCCGTCATTGGGTCGCGCCGGATCATACCCGAATAGTCATCGATACTCGTGAGGCAGCCCGTTATCAGGTTGTAAAGGAAGGCCAGGTGCTGTCCCTTTATTTCAGGAACTGCGACATGCAGGAATCCATTCCCAATGCGATGCTCCTGAAAAAAAGAGGGATTGAGAAAATTCTGCATGAGCCCGTCGGCAGCCGCAGATACAAAGTGGATTTTTTCCTTGATGAGAAAGTGGAAACCACTGTTTTCAATTTAAAAAAGGTGGAAGACAAGCCTTATCGTATCGTTATCGATATTAAATTCCCAGATGTCGAAAAAAAGGAAGTCGAGGAGAGAGCGCAGGCCAGGGTGCAGCAGAGGCATAGAATAATCGTTATCGATCCCGGACATGGCGGCGACGATCCTGGGGCTGTTGGCAATGAGGGAACTTACGAAAAAGACGTTGTTCTGGAAATCAGCAGGAAGCTCAAGGCTTTCTTGAATCAGCAACAGGGATATCGTGCTTTTCTGACGCGGGAAGGAGACTATTACGTCCCATTCAAGAAAAGGATGCAGATTGCAAGAGAATACGGCGCGGCCATGTTTATCAGTGTGCACGCCGATGCCGCACCGAACCGGGAGGCAAGGGGCAGTTCGGTTTATTGTCTTTCCCTGGGCGGGGCCAGCAGTGTGGCTGCAAGGATTATAGCGAGCAAGGAAAACCTCGCCGACCTCATCGGCGGTTCTCCCAATGGGGAATCCAGTGAAGCATCCGACCCTATCATTCTCAACATGTGCCAGACGAACACATTGAATTTATCCAAGAATTTTGGAACGGTCCTGTTGGATAGTCTGGGAGGGGTGGGCCATGTGAAATTCAGGGCAGTCCAGGAAGCCGATTTCCGGGTTTTGAAACTTCCTGAAATTCCATCCGTTCTTGTAGAAACAGCATACATATCCAACCCGGAAGAAGAGGAATTGTTAAAAGATTATGCTTTTCAGCTGAGAATTGCAGAGGCCATGGGAAAAGCCATCTGCAATTTCGAACCCTCCATCCCGCTGACGCCATCCATAACACCAGCCGTTCTGGTCCGCAATGAACACGATACAAAAAAGGCTGAACCCTTTCAAAGTCCGCTAGCACCGGTGAGCAAAAAAGTATCCCTCCATGAAGCAAAGGATGAAAATCCCCCCACCATCCTATTTCATAAGGTAAAAAGAGGAGAAACCCTGCAGAAAATAGCCCTCCGATATGATATCCCCCTTGCCGATCTGGCCCGATTAAACACCATCCGGATTCAGGACCCTCTTCTGGCGGGAAAGAAGCTGAAGATCGCAAAATTAGCCAACGCCGAAACTTCTGAGAATGAAAGGACGGCAGCGAATAGAAATCCTGTCTCACCCCGGATACCGGAAAAGGAAAAGAACCAGCCTTCCCTCCATAAAGTGCGGCGGGGAGAAACCCTGGATGCCATAGCGCGTCAATATGGGACTTCGCTTGCAAATCTTCTCAAACTTAATGGAATGACGATGAAAGATCCTCTCTTCGCAGGCGCTACGATAAAATTGAAGGGTGACGAGACCGCCAATCGCGGCGGGGAGGATGGAGCCGGCAACATCACAAGGGGAATCGCAAAAAATTCTCAGGCTGTCAGGTCATCGTTACGGGTTGCCTCTGTGTCCTCTTATGAAGTCAAAAAGGGCGACAGCCTTGATTCCATTGCCCGGAAGCATAATACAACCCTGCCCCTCCTTCTGAAGATCAATTCCATGAAGAAAACCGACAAGTTGCTCGCGGGAACGAAAATCAGGGTTCCCGAATCAGTGGCTGGCAAAGAATTAAAAGAGGCGAAAACTCTATCGTCCGTGGCAAGACCCGTCGCCAGGAAGAAGAAAGGCGAACTGATTACCTACAAAGTGAAACGGGGCGATACCCTGGATACGATCGCCCGCAAGTATAAAACTCGGATCGATGTCCTACTCTCACTGAATAACATGAAGCTGACCGATCCTTTGTATGCCAATCAGCCCTTGAAGCTTCCCGGGGATTCATCCTTTTTCTAAGAGGTGAAGAAACAAGAGGGACATGATGAGAATATCGGCATGGAACCGGCGAATTCTACCGGTAGTCGTTATTTCAGTCGGCCTGCATCTGCCGGCCTTCACCGTTTCTGCTCAGGACATTTTTTATAACGGTGAACCTTTTAAAACACAAACGAAACTGACACCGACGGCCCCTGCGGCTGCGGCTCCTGTTCCGAAAAACAATTTCCGCAAGCCGACTGATCTCCTCGCCGGGGATAGAATGACTACAGATTTTGAGCCACGAGTCCTGCCGGAAGGAAAACATGATAAGCAGGAAAAAGAGGATTACTGGGCCACTTATGACTTGGGTATTTTTGCTCTTTACCTGTCCACTCTGCGCAATCGGATAATGGAACACAATATCAGTGGCCCCATGATGAGTGAGAAAAGCCGCTTTGAGGTAATGCGCTCATTAACTTCGGACTTTTCCGATCTGTCTTCACGGGAAAGATTTCAATCTATCGGTGAAATTTTTGAACCCGAACTGAAACTGGGGATTGAGTTCTGAAAGGATAAGCATCAGCGCTTATGATGATAAAGATTCAGGATGGTTTGTACGCCTTTCTCTGGCAAAGCAACAGAGAAAATAACTGCAACACGTTTCTGATTCATGAAGAAAAGACAATCCTCGTTGATCCGGGATATCGCCACCTGTTTAATCATGTGGAACGGGGACTTGCGACTCTGAATCTTTCACCGGAACAGATCGACGCAGTCATTGCAACCCATGGTCATTCCGATCATCTGGATGCCGCGGTGGATTTCAGTCGGCAAACCTTGTTCATGATGGGGCAGGAAGAATACCGGTATTTCAGCAGACTGGCCAGTCCTTCTTTCCCGATCCCTGAGCCGGACATCCTGCTGCAGGAGGGAGAATTGGATATCGGCACTGTGAGATTTCAGGTCATTTCAACGCCGGGGCATTCTCCAGGTTCGCTCTGCCTGTACTGGCCGGAACGAAAGGTGCTCTTTTCCGGTGATGTGGCTTTTGATCAAGGCATCGGCCGTTCCGATCTTCCCGGCGGCAACGGTAAACTGCTGAAGGAAAGTCTGAGAAGAATCGCTCAACTGGACGTGGAATATCTTCTGCCGGGTCATGGCAACGTAATCGCAGGCAGGGAGGCGGTCCAGGCCAATTTCCGGATGATTGAATCCTGCTGGTTTAACTATCTTTAAGAAATGACGCGGAATGTATCTGCTTGAGATAGAAGTTTTTCAACTGCCCGCGCTCCTCGTTCCACTGCGGATCACGCTCCAGATTCGGGGTCACCGCGGAACCGGAAATCTGCCGTTGTTTCAGATTGCGTTTCGCCTCTGCTGTCTTTTCCGTGGACTTTTCCTTAAGCTCAGCCTGGAACCGGTTTATCATGTCCCGAAGCGAAGCAGTATCGCGATGCAGAACCTTTTCAAGAATCTGAAAATGGATTTCGTTTTCTCCATCCGGGTCGATTCTTCCAAGGAGTTCCTGGATAAGATCGGACATCAACTCCGGCTCTTTTGCCTTTTCCCTCTCAATATCGGCCTGAAGTCGCGAAATATCCACAGTCCCATCGACGCACTTCTGCACCCATCCTTTGACCCTGCCTCTGAGCTCCTGTGAATGAAGGGCCTTTTTTTCTTCATCCGTCATGGTCAAATTCCGGGTCTTTTCCATGATTAAATCCAGCGTGCTTTTAATCTCGGCCATTTTCATTCCCCTTCCCTGTTCTTTTTTTCTGCTACGGCATCCGCCTGCGACTGTCAAGAATTTTATCTCTTCAGTTCGGCCCCAGAGCTTCTTTGTTCTGGCCAGGGCTTGCTTCCATTTCGAAAATCGCTTCGCAGGGTTTGGATATCCTGTTATTTCTCCGTCTTCTCCAAAGTATCCGAACGGATTAACCGGTTCTCTTATTGATCATACCATGACGGCGGGTAAGGATACCGCGAAAATGCATAAGTAAACACTCCATTCAAAATAAGAGATTTTACGGTTTTACTTTTTGATGAAACAGCTTAAAGTGAGTTAAGAATTTTTTTGAAATCGAGAAGCGCGGTCAGCTTTTGCCATCTGATCCGGCAGTATGGTGACGAAACAGGATGAACGTTCATGAAATTTAGGAAAGGAATGCATGCGAAAGAATTCTTTCAAAATCCATAACCATTCAAATGATTCATAAGGAAAGAAAGGATGGAACGCTATGGACTTAAAAACTTATTTCGATGAAACAAAGGGAGCCGGCATCCTGGCTACAGCGGACTCAGCCGGGAAAATCGATGCAGCCGTATACAGCAGGCCCCATGTCATGGAGGACGGGCAACTTGCCTTTATCATGACGGATCGCTTGACCCATGCAAATCTCCAATCCAACCCCAATGCCGTTTATCTTTTTATGGAAGAAGATAAACGATGGAAGGGAAAGCGCCTTTACCTGAGCAGAACGAAAGAGGAAACGGATTTGGAAAAGATTCAGTCCCTGATGAGAAGAAGAAAACCTTCGGATATAGAAAAGTATAAGGAGATCAGGAAATTTCTCGTTTACTTCAAGCTGGATAAGGAACTGCCTCTCATCGGTGAAGGGGAGTAACATCCGAAATCGCCATCGACACCGGAAATAAAATATCCTGTGCGTCAGCCTGCCAAAGAAACAGGGGGCGTTTCCGATGTGATGGGCTGATCCGGTAGATTAAAAAGAGCGCCGTTGTAATCAACGGCGCTCCATCAAAACATTCCTTAAAATAAAATTACAATTATGCCTTCGAAGGCTTTTTGTAGCTGAGGGCGATCACAAAGCCGGCAATCAGAAGTCCCGCGGCCACATACAGGGCGATCGGCTTAATCGCGGGGTTGGAGAAAACGAGAGGCCCGGCCACGCCGGCACAACCCCAAGCCGTCAGCATCATCCCATAGATCCTGCCGATATTGGCCGGTCCGAAGGAATCCGCCGCAAAAGCAGGCATAGTGGCGAAACCGCCGCCGTAGCACGCAAGAAGATAGCAGGCGGCCACAGTATACAGCGTCACATTGGCGACCTGCGGCAGATAGACATAAAGGGCTGCCTGGGTGGCAAACATGATCATGAAGACGCCTTTCCTTCCGATCAGGTCGGAAATACTGGCCCAGAAGAGGCGCCCCAATCCATTGAAGATGGCGGAAATGGCCACAATGGAACCACCGGCAACCGCCAGGGCTTCGGGAGTAATTCCGGGTGTCGCCTTCTTGATCACATCCTGCGCCATGGGAGACAATTGAGAAATCAGTCCCAGTCCGGCGGAAACATTCAGGAACAGCATGGCCCAGAGCATATACCACTGTGGACTTTTCAGAGCGTCGTTAAAGGTGAAAGAATCCGCGGCGGAAACACCACCGGAAGCAGCGGGGGAATAACCTTTGGGCAGCCAGCCCGCCGGCGGGTTCTTGTAGAACTGGGCCGCACCGGTGACCGCAATCAGGAAGATGACTCCCCATATATAAAAGGTTTTGGCCATCCCCATGGAAAGGATCATACCGGGGGCGATTTTTCCCATGAAAAACGCGCCGGCGCCGAATCCCATGACGGCCAGACCTGTCACCAGACCTCTCTTGTCAGGGAACCAGCGGATGAGTGTGGCGATGGGGGTGACGTAGCCGAAACCGTTACCCAGACCGGCGATAACGCCGAAGCCGAGCCAGAGCAGGGGGAGACTCCCCACCTGATCAGCAAAGCCTGCAATCAGGGTTCCAATGCCGAACAGAATGCCGCCGATCGTAGCGACAAACTTGGGCCCTTTCTTGTCCACCAGCATGCCGCCGAACGCGGCGGAAATGCCGATTACCGCCATGAGGATCATCATGGTAGCCTGGGTGCTGGGCTCGCTCCAGCCATGGACGGTCATCAGGGGTTTTTTGAATACCGACCAGGCATAGACGGTACCCAGGCAGAGCTGCATGACAATGGCAGCCCCGGCGATAATCCATCGCTTGCTTTCTAAATTCTCATTACTCAAATTTTATTCCTCCCTTTAAAATATAAAATTCCCATCGTAAAATAGGTTTTTCCCATTTATAGGCAAAGGGAAATTAATTCAAGAAAAATATTCTTTCCCTTTGCCTATGACCTGATCTCAGTGACCCCGATAGTAGTGGGCCAGCGAGTTGGCGCATTCCGGACAGCATAAGGAGGGATCGCAGTGTCGGAGGAAATCTTCCCGGAAATATTTCAGCATCGTCGTGATGGGAAGAATGGGTGACTGCCCGAGTGCACAAAGGGAGTTTTTCATCAGTTTCGCCTTCTCCACCATGAGGTCCAGATCGCCCGGAACCGCGGTTCCACTGGCGAACTTCCGGGCCAGATGATGAAGCTGGCGGGTTCCCACGCGGCAGGGGACGCACTGACCGCAGGATTCATGTTCGAAGAAGTTGAGGACATCGAGGAGAAAATCCACCGGACAGG
>Ga0067045_1002629_pt1 | contig 75485 bp, 69 predicted proteins | sample TerdegcTABiofilm_FD_59184 | JGI IMG/M metagenome (GOLD analysis project Ga0067045, IMG submission 59184) | Combined Assembly of (Gp0054472, Gp0054536) Wastewater bioreactor microbial communities from Singapore -Terephthalate degrading... | reverse complement strand
CCTTCCAGCTGGTGACGGGCCGCAAGTGGCTGGGCACGGCCTTCGGCGGCGTCAAGGGCCGCAGCGAACTGCCCGGCATGGTGGAAGACGCCATGGCCGGCAGGATCCAGCTCAAGCCTTTCGTGACCCACACCATGCCCCTGACCGGCATCAACGAAGCCTTCGACCTGATGCACGAAGGCAAGTCGATCCGTTCGGTGGTGCACTACTGAGCTACTGAGCGGCGCCTCACCCCGCAGAAAAAACCGGCCCTGGTGGCCGGTTTTTTTTCAGGCCGTGCGGAACACCCGCACCACCTGCGCCAGCCGGTCGGCCTGCTCGGTCATGCTGGCCGCTGCGGCGGCGCTCTGCTCCACGAGCGCCGCGTTCTGCTGCGTCATCTGGTCGAGGTTGGCAATCGCCGCGTTGATCTGGTGGATGCCGTCGGCCTGCTCGCCCGTGGCGGCCGCGATGTCGCCGATGATGTCGCGCACCCGCACGACGCTTTCGACGATTTCCGACATCGTCTGCCCGGCCTGACCCACCAGTTGGCTGCCTTCGGCGACCTTGTCGACCGAGGCACCGATCAGCCCCTTGATTTCCTTGGCCGCCTCGGCACTGCGCTGGGCGAGATTGCGGACCTCGCCCGCCACGACCGCGAAGCCGCGACCCTGCTCGCCGGCGCGGGCCGCTTCCACGGCCGCATTCAGCGCCAGGATGTTGGTCTGGAAGGCGATGCCGTCGATCACCCCGATGATGTCGTTGATCTTGCGCGAGGACTGCTGGATCGCGTCCATCGTGGCGACCACCTGGGCCACCACCTCGCCGCCCTTGGCCGCACTTTTGCCGGCGGCGTCGGCGAGCTGGTTGGCCACGTTGGCGGAATCGGCCGACTGCTTGATGGTGCCGGACATCTGCTCCATCGACGCCGCGGTCTCTTCCAGGCTGGACGCGGTCTGCTCGGTGCGGGCCGACAGGTCCTGGCTGCCGGTGGCCACTTCGCGCGCGGCGACGGTGATGCTGTCGGTGCCCTGTTTGACGTCGGTCACCACCCTGGCCAACTGGTCGCGCATGCGCGAGAGCGCCTTGATCATGGCGCCAAACTCGTCTTTGCGGGTGTCGTCGATGTGGGCCCCCAGATCCCCGCCCGCAATGCGCTCGGCAAAGCCGATGGTGTCGTCCAGGGGCGCACGGATGCTGCGGATCAGGAAGAAGGCGCCGCCCACCAGCACCCCGATCAGGCCCAGCACCTGCGCCGCGGCCAGCTCCAGGCTCAGGGTGCGCTCGGCGGCCTGGCTGACTTGGAGCTCGGCCAGGATCTGTTTTTGCAGGTCGGCGAATGCCTGCAGCGCCGCCAGGTACGGCGGGATCAGCGTGTTGAACCGGGTGTTGATCTCGGCGATCGCGCCGGCACTGTCACCGGCGTCCTTGAGCCGGTTGGCCTGGGCCAGCGAGTCGAGCACACGCTGGCGGCGTTCGGTAATCTGGTCCAGCTGGGCCTGCTCGGCCGGACTCGTGTCCATCGCCTGCAACTGTTTCTGCAGTTCGGAGATGCGAGCCGAGCCGGCCGGAATCAGGGTCTTGTAGAGCGCGGCGATGGCCGGATCGGCCGAGAGCATCGAGGCCTGCACCCGGGTCACCGTGACCTCGGTCTGGCCCGTCCATTCGATGGCCAGCGCCGTTTTCTGCGACAGCCGGGACATCGCGACTTCGGCGGTCTGTGTCAACCGCGCCGAACGCCATCCGGCGGAGGCGATGGTGGCGATGAGGGCCAGCACGATGAGGGCGACGCCGAACCAGAGCTTGGCGCCAACGGACAGATTGCGGGTGACGTTCATGGGGCTGAAGGTGGGGCGCGGTCCAGGCAGGACCGCGGGGCCCCGGCAATGCGCCGGTACCTTCCGGTATCGACGCCGCCCCTTCCGGACTTGAGGGGGTCAGGCCCTCTCAAGCACTTTTTTTCATAGCAGTCCGACGGCCGACGTGGCGGGCTGCCACGTGGGGGTATCCAGGTGGCGGGCCGCATCGGTCTGCAGCGCATCGAAATGGTGCTGGATGGCTGCCAGCAACGGCCGGTCGCTGGTCGGGTCCAGGCCGGCATACGCTTGGCCGTGGTAGTCGCCTTGCCAGGTGAGCACGTCGGTCAGCGACTGGCGGCGGGCGAACAGCGCCCGGATCGTGGCGCATTCGGCGTCGTCGCTGGCACCGGGATGGTGCAGCGCGTACCAGACCGCCAGGGCCGCCCCCAGGGCCAGGCCCGGGGCCTCGATGCCCTGGGCCTGGGCCATCGCCAGGCTGCCGAGCACGCGCTCATCGCGCTGCAGTTTGCGCAGCGGGTCGCGGCCCACCCGTTCGCAGGGGTCCTTGAACGCCTGGGCGCAGCGCTGGCGGAAGGTGGCCACCAGGTCCGGCAGCCGGTCTTGCTGGTCGGGGTAGGCCGCAGCCAGCGCCGGTTGCAGCTCCTGCGTCAGCAACCGGTCCATCAGCGCCTGTACGCGGGCATCGCCCATGGCGTGCCCGATGGTCGGGTGGCCCAGCAGGGCCGCGTACCAGGCGATGACCGCGTGGGTGCCGTTCCACAGGCGGTTCTTGAGGGTCTGGAGTTCGGCGATGTCGGCCACCGTGTCGATCTGGCGCAGGTGCTCCAGCAGGTCGCTGCCCTGCTGGGCGTACAGCGCCATGTCGGTTTCGCTGTTGAACAGGATCAGGTGCAGCGCACCCAGCGCGCTGGCGGGCTCGCCCGCTTCGCGCAGGTTGCTGACGATGGGTGCCATGGTGTCGGCGTGTTCGGCGCTGAATGCGCCGAACAGGGCCTCGGTGTTCATCGGGTTCTCGCGCACCTGCGCCACGTTCTGCGCGTACAGGTCGTGTTTGATGCGCAACTGCCGCAGCAGGGCCTCTTCGGTGAGCTTGGCCACGATGCGCGTGACCACGGTTTCGGTGAACTCGGTGCGATCGAGAATCTGGCGCGCCTCGCGCGGCGGGACCAGGGCTTGCAGGGCGCGGGCCACCTGGTCGCGCACGAACTGCGCTCCGCCGACCTTGTTGAGCACGACCAGCACCGTCAGGGCCTGCCCGCGGGTGCGGTAGCGCTCCACCAGACCGGCCGCCACCGCGTCGGCCTGGCTGGCGATGGCCTGCTCGGGCAGGCACAGGGCCACGATCTCGCAGTCGCGGTACATCTCGGCGATGGCCTCGGTGTCGGCCGCGTCGATCATGCGCATGCGCTCGATGGTCTGGTCGAAGGCCAGGCTGCCGTAGCGCACGCTGTACTTGCCGAAGGCGTTGACCGCCTCGCGCAGCAGGGCATTGCCGGTGGACGCGATGATCTCGCCCGGGCGCGTGTAGCCGTCCCAGTGCGAAAACACCTGCGCCAGGTAGCCGCCGCCCATGGCACCGAAACCGTGGATGCCGGCCTTGAGCAGGTTGACCGCCTGCGGGAACGGTTCGGTCACCGCCGGCATGCGCAGCTTGGGTGTGATCGCGGCCAGATCCCGCAGGAAGCCGCGCAGGTTCGGGTAGCGCGCAAAGGCGCGTTCGGCCACCTCGGGACGGGGCGGTTTGATGTCTTCGACCAGGATCACCACGCCGCCGGCGTCGGCGGCCGAGCGCACGCCGTTTTCCGAGTCCTCGAACATGAAGCAGCGTGCCGGCTCGCTGTTGAGCGCGGCGGCGGCTTTCAGGAAGATTTCCGGGTGGGGTTTGCCCCGCACGACCTCGTCGCCGCAGACCAGCAGGTCGAAATACTTGAACACGTTGGCGTTGATCAGGTATTCCTCGGCGATGGCGCGGCGGCTGGAAGTGGCCACCGCCATCTTCAGGCCCGAGCGGCGCAGGCGTTCAAGCACCGGCAGCAGGCCGGGTTTGATGGGCACGCCGTGGGTGCGCACGTGCGACAGCTCCAGCTCGTCGGCGCGGCGACGGATCTCGGCGTAGGGGAAATCCGCTCCGTAGTGCTGTTGGGCAAGTTCTTCAGCCTTGACGGCGCTCAGTCCCAGCGAACCGATGAGCACCTCTTGGGTGAAGGGCTTGCCGAACAGTTCTTCGGCCGCCTGGGAGAGGGTCTGGAACCGCAGGCGTTCGGTGTCGAACATGGTTCCATCCATATCAAAAAGCGCACTTTCGACCTCGTTTCCTTTGAACTGGATCATCCTTGGGGGGCTCCTTTCCTTATGTTGCAGTGCAAAAAGGCCATTTTGGCCCAGGATGACAGCAGATACCGTGCCAGGTGGCGAATGCACCGGGTAAACGGACAGGAATGGAACGCCCAGGCCGGCGCCCCCGCCAGGGCCCCGGCGGGGGCAGAAAGGCCCGCGCGTGTGCGCGTCAGAGCGCCTGTGCGTGGTGGCGCAGGTGGTCTTCGATGAAGCTGCTGATGAAGTAGTAGCCGTGGTCGTAGCCGGCGTGCCGGCGCAGCGTCAGGGGCTGGCCCGCCTGGGCGCAGGCGGCTTCGAAGGCTTCGGGGTAGAGCTGCTCGGCCAGGAATTTGTCGGCCAGGCCCTGGTCGATCAGGATGCCCGCAGGGAAGGGCGCGGCCGTCTGCGCGGCCATGAGCGCGCTGGCGTCGTGGGCGGCCCAGGTGCTTTGATCCTGGCCCAGGTAGCCCAGAAAGGCCTTGTGGCCCCAGGGGCAGCGGGTCGGCGCGCAGATGGGGGCGAAGGCCGAGACGCTGCGGAACAGGCCCGGATGGCGCAGCGCCAGCGTGAGCGCGCCGTGCCCGCCCATGGAGTGGCCGGTGATGCCCAGGCGTTGGGCGTCCAGCCCGAATTCGGCGGCAACGCCGGGGATCAGCTCCTGGATCAGGTAGCTCTCCATGCGCCAGTGGCCGGCCCAGGGGTGTTCGGTGGCGTCGAGGTAGAAGCCGGCGCCGACGCCGAAATCCCAGTGGTGGTCTTCGCCGTCGAGCCCGGTGCTGCGCGGGCTGGTGTCGGGGAACAGCAGTGCCAGGCCGAGCGCGGCCGCCACGCGCTGGGCACCGGCCTTCATGGTGGCGGTTTCTTCGGTGCAGGTCAGCCCGGCCAGGTAGGTCAGCAGCGGCACCTGCTGGCCTGCCAGCGCCTGCGGCGGCAGGTACAGCGCGAAGCGCATCGGCAGGCCGATCTCGTCGACGGAGAAATGCTTGTAGAAGCGCTGCACGCCGCCGAAGCAGCCGTGTTCACTCAGGAGTTCCAGTCGTTCCAGTGCCATGGGAGGGGTCTGATGAGGGGGCTGCGCGGCAGGCCCCGGGGTGAAAAGGGATGGCCGCATGGTAGCGGCGGCCGGGGTGCGGCGCGGCCGGCGGTGGCCATAATCCTGCCAGCCCTTCCGTCTTTGCCGTTCCTGAAAGCTTTTCGCCATGCGCGTGCAATCCCAGCCCACCCAGCCTTTTGCCGGCCAGCAGCCGGGCACCTCCGGCCTGCGCAAGAAGGTCACCGTGTTCCAGCAGCCGGGTTACCTGGAGAACTTCGTCCAGGCGCTGTTCGACGTGCTGCACGGTGTCGACCAGCCGGCCAGCGGCCAGACGCTGGTGCTCGGGGGCGACGGGCGTTTTCACAACCGGACGGCGATCCAGACCATCCTGCGCATGGCCGCTGCCCGTGGCTACGCGCGCGTGCTGGTGGGGCAGGGCGGCATTCTGTCCACGCCGGCCACCAGCGCGGTGATCCGCCGCCGTGGCGCGGCCGGCGGCATCATCCTCTCGGCCAGCCACAACCCCGGCGGCCCCGATGGCGATTTCGGCATCAAGTACAACGTCGCCAACGGCGGCCCGGCGCCGGAAAAATTCACCCAGGCGGTGTACGAGCGCACCCAGGTGCTGGAGCACTACCTGACGGTGGACGCGCCCGATCTGCCGCTGGACGCAGCGGGCGCGCAGGCGCTGCTGGCCACCGAGATCGAGGTGATCGACCCGGTGGCCGACTACGCCGCGGTGCAGCGCGCGCTGTTCGATTTCGACGCCATCCGTGCCCTGTTCGCGCGCGGTTTCCGCCTGCGTTACGACGCCATGTGGGCGGTCGGTGGACCGTACGCGAAGGCGATCATCGAAGGCGAGCTGGGCGCGCCGGCGGGCACGGTGGTCAACGCCGAGCCGCGCGAGGACTTCGGCGGCCTGCACCCCGATCCGAACCCGGTCTACGCCGACGATCTGGTGGCGCACCTGATGGCCGCCGACGCGCCCGACATGGGCGCCGCGTCCGACGGTGACGCCGACCGCAACATGATCCTGGGCCGCGGCTTCATCGTCTCGCCCTCCGACAGCCTGGCGGTGCTGGCGGCCCATGCCGATCGGGTGCCCGGCTACCGAGCCGGCCTGGCCGGCGTGGCGCGCTCCATGCCCACGTCGACCGCGGTGGACCGCGTGGCGAAGGCGCTGGGCATCCCGTGCCACGAGACGCCCACCGGCTGGAAGTTCTTCGGCAACCTGCTCGACGCGGGCCAGGCCACGCTGTGCGGCGAAGAAAGCTACGGCACAGGCTCGAACCACGTGCGCGAGAAGGACGGGCTGTGGGCCGTGCTGTTCTGGCTCAACCTGCTGGCGGTCACGGGCGGCTCGGTCGAATCGCTGGTGCGCGGCCTGTGGCGTGCGCACGGGCGGTGTGTGTATTCGCGCCACGATTACGAAGGCATCGCCACCGAAAGCGCGAACGCGCTCATGGCGGCGCTGCGCGAGCAGTTGCCGTCACTGGCGGGGCAGACGGTGGCCGGCCAGCGCATCGCCTGGGCCGACGACTTCGCCTACACCGACCCGGTGGACGGCTCGGTCAGCCGCCAGCAGGGGGTGCGCGTGGTGCTGGACGATTCGTCGCGTGTGGTGTTCCGGCTCTCGGGCACCGGCACCGAGGGCGCCACGCTGCGCGTCTACCTGGAGCGCCACGAACCCGACGCCACGCGACACGATCTGCCGGTGCAGCAGGCCCTGGCGCCGCTGGTGCAACTGGCCGAAGCGGTGGCGCGCATCCGGCACCACACCGGGCGGGACGCGCCCAGCGTGACCACCTGATGCGGTATCAGCCGCCCGCCGCGCTTTCGTAGACCAGCACGGCGGCGGCCAGGTCTTCCAGCGCGTAACCGACCGACTTGAACACCGTGCGCTCGCTCGCCTGGCGGCGCCCGGTCGCCACGCCCTTGCTCAGCGTGGTCAGCGTGCCGCGCACCTCGTCGGCACGCAGCACGCCGTGCTGCAGGGGCGCGATCAGGTCACCGCTCTTTTTCAGCGCCTCGTCGGTGTCGACGAACACGCGCGCGCCGTCGAAGCAGGCGTCGTCGGCCTCGCGCATGGCCGGGGTGAAGCTGCCGATCAGGTCCAAGTGGCTGCCGGGGGCGAGCCAGGCGCCGCGCACCACCGGTTCGTTCGAGAGCGTGGCGCAACTGACGATGTCGGCTTCGCGGCAGGCCTCGGCCAGGTCCTGGCGGGCCTCGGCGGCCAGGCCCGCAGCCTGCCATTGCGCGGCCAGCGCCTGTGCCTGCTCGGGGCGGCGGGTCCAGACCGAGACCCGTTCGATGCCGCGCACCGCGCGCCAGGCGTCGGGCAGCAGGCTGGCCACCCGGCCGCCGCCGACCACCAGCAGGTGCCGGGCGTCGGCGCGGGCCAGGTAGGAGCCGGCCAGCGCCGAGGCGGCCGCCGTGCGCCGCGCGGTGATCTCGTCGCCGTCGATCTGCGCCAGCGGCACGCCCGTGCGGGCGTCGAACAGCAGGTAGCTCGCGTGCAGGCCCGGCAACTGCCGGGCCGCGTTGCCGGGCGCGATGTTGACGATCTTCACGCCGTAGTAACGGCCCGGCAGCCAGGCCGGCATGATCAGCGACGTCAGTCGGCGGTGCGCGGCTTCGGTGCCGGCTTCGGCCAGCGGGTTCACGATCTCGTGCACATGGCGTGGCGGCACCTCGCCGCCGTTGGCGAAACGCTCGCGCAGGGCGTTGACGAGGCGGTCGAAAGGCAGGGCGGCGCGGGTGGCCGGGGCATCAAAAAACTGCATCCCCCGATGGTATCGGGGCGGCCGGCCTGTTCAGGCCGTGTTGGCAAAGACACGGATTGGGGCCGGGCTGATGCACATCAAGTCTTCCCGGTTCACCGGGGGCAGGCGATCCCTGTATTTCGGTTACAACCCCGGGACGATTTTTGTGGGTGCACGGGTGAACGAGGTGAAAGTGGGGTGGCGCGCGCGCCTGGAGCGTGCGGCGCTGCGGCGGTCCATGGTCTGGGCGGTGTTGGGGTTCACCGTGGCGGCGGTGCTGCTGCTGTGGGGGCTGAATCTGCGACAGCAGGCGCAACTGCGGGCGCAACTGCTCGACGGCGCCAGTCAGCGCAGCCTCCAGCTGGCCGACGCCGTGGCCGGACAGACCGAGGCGATTCTGGCCATGCTCGACCTCACCCTGCTGTCCCTGCGCACCCAGTGGCAGAACGACCCAGCCCACTTCGACGCGTTGGCGCGCCAGGCGCTGTCGGTGTTGCCCCCGGGCCTGGTGTCGCACCTGACCCGGGTCGATGCCGACGGTTCGGTCCGCTACAACACCCTGGGCCAGGAGTCGGGGACGTTCGTCGGTGATCGCCCGCACTTCCAGGCCTTGCGCGATGGCGGCGACCAACTGGTGGTCGGTGAGCCGGTGCTGGCGCGGCTGGGCCATCGGTGGGTGATCACCGTGGGGCGGCCGCTGTACCGCGACGGCCGCTTCGACGGTTCGCTGCACCTGCTGGTGCTCACCGACCACCTGTCGCACAAACTCGGCCGCGCGGCACTGGCCGGCAGCGACCTGGTCGGGCTGGTGCACGCGGACGGCCCGCTGATTGCCCGCACGCTGGCGCCCGAAGCGATCCAGGGGCGCCGTTTGCCGCCCGATCGGCCGTTCTTTGCGAACCCACAGGCCACGCAGGGCACGTTCCGGGCGCTGGATGTCGTGGACCAGGCGCCGCGCCTGTTTGGCTGGCATCGCCTTTCCGGAACCGGGGTGGTGGCGGTTGTGGGTCTTTCGGAAGCGACGGTACTGGCGCCGCTGGCGCCTGGGCGGCGGCAGTCGTTCTGGCTCACTGTGGCCCTGTCGCTGGCGCTGCTGGCAGGCGGAGGGGCCATCGCCTGGCTGCTGTGGCGCCTTGAGCGGGGCCAGGCCGCCATCCACCAGAGCCAGCAGCAACTGCAGGCGGCCCAGCGCATGGCCCGCATCGGTTACTGGACCTTTGATCTGGCGTCGCAACGCCTGACCTGGTCGGAGGAGGTCTATCGCATCTTCGGGCGGACGGCAGCCAGTTTCGAGCCCCGCCTGGATGCCTGCATGGCCTGCCTGCATCCGGACGACCGCGACTGGCTGACGCAGGCGTGGCAACGTACGCAGCGCGAGCGTCTGCCGCTGGATGCGGTGCTGCGCATCGTGTCCGCCGATGGCGCTGTGCGGCACATCCGGTTCCAGTGCGCCACGGATGACCTGGGGTCAGGGCCGTTGCGGTACCGGGGTACCGTGCAGGACATCAGCGAGTTGCGCGAAGCGCAACTGGCCTTGCAACGCCTGAACACCGAGCTGGAGGCCCGTGTGCAGTCGCGCACGCAGGATCTGCAGGATCTCAACCGCGAACTCGAAGCTTTCACCTACAGCGTTTCGCACGACCTGCGCACGCCGCTGCGCAGCATCCACGGGTTTGCGTCCCTGTTGCAGGAGGGCGAGGCCGATCGACTCACGCCCGAGGGGCGCGACTTTCTGCGCCGCATCCAGGAGAGTGCGCGCCGCATGGGCCTGCTCATCACCGATCTGCTGTCGATGGCCCAGCACAGCCGGGCCGTGCTGTGCCACGACCGGGTGGACCTCAGCGAACTGGCCCGTTTGATCGCGGCCGAGCTGGCGCGCACCGATCCCGGCCGCGAGGTGCATTGGGTGATCGAAGCGGGCATGGTGGTCAATGCCGACCCGGTGCTCATGCGTGCGGTGTTGCAGAACCTGCTGGGCAACGCCTGGAAATACACCGGTCTGCGACCGCAGGCCCGCATCGAGTTCTTCCGCGGCGCCGAGGTCGGTGGGCAACTGTGCTTCTGCGTGCGCGACAACGGCGCCGGTTTTGACATGGCCTATGTGGACCAGCTCTTTCAACCCTTCAAGCGGTTGCATGCGCACCACGAGTTTGAAGGCACAGGCGTGGGGCTGGCCACGGTGCAGCGTGTGATTCAGCGTCACGGGGGCCGAGTCCGGGGCGAGGGGCAGGTCGGTGTCGGCGCGCAGTTCTGCTTCAGCCTGCCACACGCACAGACGGTGTCCGCGGCGCCCAACGCCGGACAGCCGCTCGGGTATTGAGGGCCGTGGCAATCGGGGTGGGCGATTTTCGGGACAATCGACCGGTGACACCGATCTGGTGTGCCGTGCGTGCGGGGGCCAGCGCCTGCCGGGCGTGGTGTTGTCTGCCGGTGCGGGCCTGCATGCAGGGCGCTGCCGTTTCGCTCCCGCGGAGGAGCCCCGATCCATGACCCTTGAATTGCTGGGTGCCTTCGGCAAGAGTTTCCTGTTTGTGTTCGCCGCCTTGCTGCCGATCCTGAACCCGGCCGCAACGGCCCCGATCTTCCTCGGGTTGACTGAGGGGGCTTCGGGCCGTACACGCGCGCTGCTGGCCCGCCGCATTGCCCGCAACCTGGTGAGCCTGCTGCTCGGCTCCATGCTGGTGGGCAGCTACGTGCTCGACTTCTTCGGCATCGCCCTGCCCATCGTGCGGGTCGGCGGGGGGCTCATCGTGGCGGCCATGGCGTGGCGGTTGCTCAACACCACCCACGCCACGCAGGACAGCCGCACCGAACTGGCCGAGGCGTTCACGCCCGAACAGGCCCGCCGCCAGGCGTTCTACCCGCTGACCTTCCCGGTCAGCTGCGGTCCGGGTTCCATCGCGGCGGCCATCACCGTGGGCGTGTCGCTGCACGACCCCCGCCTCACGCTGTCGCTCGCCCGCATGGGCGGCGGCGCATTGGCCCTGGTGGCCATCGGCGCGCTGGTGTACCTGGCGTTCCGCTACGCGGAGCGCCTGCTGCGCCCGCTGGGCGAGGCCGGCACCGTGATCTTCCTGCGCCTGACGGCCTTCATCCTGCTGTGCCTGGGCGTGCAGATCGTCTGGGACGGCGTCAGCGAACTGGCCCTGGGCCTGATGGCGCAGGCCCGGGCGGGCTGAGGCGCTCAGGCGCTGCCGAAGGCGTCGTCGAGCGACAGGCTGCTGCGCTGGCCGACGTCGCGGCGGTGCGCGTGCAGCCAGCGGTCGGCGGCTTCCAGGCCGCGGTCGAACAGGCCCGAGAGAAACGGCCACTGGGTCTGGGTCTTGCTGCTCGCGCCCAGGGCGGCCAGCGCCTCGCCGCCTTCGATGCGGTGGATGCGCAGCCGGTCCAGCCGCTGGAACAGCGGGTTGCGGTAGGTGTGGCCGGGGCCGTTCTCGCTCGCCAGCATCTGCTTGAGCAGCACGATGAAGCGCATTTCCTTGAGCAGCGAGGCGTTGAAGGTCACTTCGTTGATGCGATCGAGGATGTCGTCGACCTTCACTGGCAGCTCCTGGCGCAGGCTGGGGTTGATCTGCACCAGCAGCAGGTCTTCCGCGGGGCTTTCGCGGATCAGCGGCAGCAGTGAGGGGTTGCCCGCGTAGCCCCCGTCCCAGTAGGCCTCGCCGTCGATTTCCACCGCCTGGAACAGCAGCGGCAGGCAGGCCGAGGCCAGCACCGCGTCGACGCTCAGCTCGTGCTGGTCGAAGACCCGCAGCGCGCCGGTGCGCACCTGGGTGGCGGCGATGAACAGCCGGGTCTTGTCGCAGGCGCGCACCTGCTCGAAATTCACCGTGTCCTGCAGCACGTCGCGCAGCGGGTTCAGGTTCAGCGGGTTGAGCTGGTAGGGCGAAAACTGGCTGCCGACCAGGGTGGCGGCCTGGCGGACCGGTTCGGACCAGGCCGCGATCCAGGGGTTGTCGGGCCTCATCAGGGCCGCCAGCGGGCCCATTTCGATGGCGTGGAAGGGCGAGGTCTGGGCGATGCGGCGCCAGAAGTGGCCCAGGGCTTCGCGCGCGGCTTCCCGGCCGCCTTTCATCAGGCCGTCGGCCATGACCACCGCGTTCATGGCGCCCGCGCTGGTGCCGCTGATGCTGGCGATCTCCAGCGTGTCGTCCTGCAACAGCCGGTCGAGCACGCCCCAGGTGAAGGCGCCGTGCGAGCCGCCGCCCTGCAAGGCCAGATCGATGAGCTGGCGGGCCGGCCGGGCAGACCGGCCGGCGGTGTGTGACGCAGAGGAGGCGGTGGAAGTCATGGCGAAATTGTGCACTGCAACATGAATCCCGGGCGGCGCGCGGGTCTTGGCCAGAGTGTCTGGGACAATGCAGGCCTTTCGCCGTCCCCTGCCGCCTTGGCGGCCTTTTTTCCGCATGTCCGACGCCGCCGCCGACCGCCCTTCCGTGAACGCCACGCCGCCCAGCGGTCCGCTGGCGCGCGAAGCGCTGGCGCTGGGCGCGTTCGACCATGTGGTGGCGCGCATGCCGGGCTTCCGGGTGCGTGAGGGCCAGCGCGAGATGGCGGCCCACATCGCCGAAACCCTGAGCGTGGTCGACTGGCCGCCCAAACCCGAAAAAGGCGAAGAGCCGCCTCCCATGGGTATCCGCGCCGTGGCCGTGGTGCAGGCCGGCACGGGGGTGGGCAAGTCGGCAGCCTACGCGGCCACCGTGATCCCGCTGGCGCTGGCCCAGAGCCGGCGGGTGATGATCTCCACCGCCACCGTGGCCCTGCAGGAGCAGCTCATCGCCAAGGACCTGCCCGCGCTGGCGCAGGCCCTGCCGCAACCGTTCGCCTTTGCCCTGGCCAAGGGCCGGGGGCGCTACGTCTGCCGCCTCAAGCTCGACCAGATGGTCGGCGGCGACGCCAGCACCGCCGACCTGTTCGGCGACGACGCGGCACCGGCCGTGCCCAGCGACGCGCTGGAGCAGGCCTGGGCCGAGCAGTCGCGCACCTACACCGAATGGACGCAGCAACTCGACGCGGGCGACTGGGACGGCGACCGCGACCGCCTGGCCGAACCGCCCGACGCCAGCCTCTGGTCGCCCGTGGCGGCCGAACGCCACACCTGCACCGCGCGCCACTGCCCCAGCTACAACGGCTGCAGCTACTACCAGGCGCGCGCGCGCCTGGCGCAGGCGCAGGTGATCGTGGTCAACCACGATCTGCTGCTGTCCACCCTGGGCCTGCACGCGCTGCCGTCGCCGTCGGACTGTTACCTCGTGTTCGACGAGGCCCACCACCTGGGCGCGGTCGCGCAGGGCCAGTTCACCGAAAGCATGGACCTCATGCGCAACGGCTGGCTCGACAAGCTGCCGCGCGCGGTGAGCGACGTGGCCGGTGCCATCGGCCACCACCCCACGCTCGATGTGGCCGAGGCCGCGCGCGAACTCAAGACCGCGCAGGCCGACCTGGCGCGGCTGGCCATGGCGCGCCTGAGCGAATCGCCCGAATGGCTGGCGCTCACCGGGCGGCAGGCCGGCATGCGGCCGCGCAATGGTCGCGACGCTGAGGCCGGCTTCGAATTCAACGTGCCCAAGGCCACCGAACGTTTTGAAGGCGGGGCCATTCCCGAACCCTGGCTGGCCACGGTGGGCCTGATCGCCGGCCGCGCCGGGGCGTTGCTCAAGACCTTCGAGGCGCTGGCCACCGAACTCAAGGCGCTGGCGCGCGACGACCCTTCCGACGCCGCACGCTGCGCCCAGCTCTACAGCCGCATCGGCACCTTCGCTCCGCGCCTGCAGCACCTGGCGGCCACGGCCGAGCTCTGGCTGCAGGCGCCCGAGGCCGGCCAGCCGCCGCTGGCCAAGTGGCTGGAGGCGGGCATCCAAAACGGACTGGTCACGCTGACCGCCCACGCCTGCCCGCTGCAGCCGGGCAGCCTGCTGCGCAGCCACCTCTGGGGCCAGGTGCGCGCGGCGGTGGCGACCTCCGCCTCGCTGGTGACCTGCGGCGGTTTCGATCACTTCCTGCACGAAAGTGGCTTGGCCTGGGACGACGCGGTGGCCGTGCGCGAGGTGCAGAGCCCCTTCGACCACGCGCGCCAGGGGCGACTGGTGGTGGTCCCCACCGACGCCGACCCGCGCGACGTGGACGGCTACACGCGCGAAATGCTCGACCTGCTGCTGGCCGATCTGCGCGAAGTGCGGCGCGGCGCGCTGGTGCTGTTCACCTCGAAGGCGCAGATGAAGCGTGCGCAGGAACTGCTCGAACGAGGCCAGCACCGCGAGCTGCGCGAACGGGTGCTGGTGCAGGGCGAGGCTTCGCGCACGCAGTTGCTCAAGCGCCACGCCACGCGCGTGGCCGACGGCGAAGCGTCGGTGCTGTTCGGCCTGCAGTCTTTCGGCGAAGGGCTCGATCTGCCGGGTGAACTCTGCGAATGGGTGTTCATCACCAAGCTGCCGTTTGCTTCGCCCAGCGACCCGGTGGGGCAAGCACGCGCCGACTGGCTCAAGGCCCAGGGGCGCGATCCGTTCAGCGAGCTGGTGGTGCCGGCCACCGGGGCGCGCCTGCTGCAATGGACCGGCCGCGCCCTGCGCAGCGAGACCGACGAGGCGGTGGTGGTCTGCTACGACGCCCGCCTGCTGCGCCAGGGTTATGGCCGCCGCATGCTCAAGGGCTTGCCGCCGTACCGGCTGCAGCGCCGCGAGGCCGGCGGTATGCTCGTCGACATTTCGCGATAAGGGGCCCCATGCTGTACGCCATCCTCAAACTGTTGCACGTGTTCGCCATCGTCGTCTGGGTCGGTGGCATGGTGTTCGCGCACGGTTTTCTGCGGCCCGCCGTGCTGCAACTGGCGCCGCCGCAGCGCCTGCCGCTGATGCACGATGTGCTGCGCCGGTTCTTCACCGCGGTGAGCGTGGCCGTGGTGGTCGTGCTCGGCACCGGGCTGTGGATGATCGGCCGCGTGGCCAAGGAAACGGTGCAGGCCGGCCTGGGCTTCAACATGCCGCTGAACTGGACCCTCATGGCCACGCTGGGCCTGATCATGATGGCCATCTTCGGCCACATTCGCTTCGCGCTGTTCAAGCGCCTGGCGCGCGCCGTGACCGCGCAGGACTGGCCGGCCGGCGGCGCCGCGCTGGCGGCCATCCGCACCTGGGTGGCGGTGAACCTGGTGCTGGGCGTGGTCACCATCGCGATCGCGTTGCTGATGGTGTGAGCGGCCTGGGGTCGCGCCGCCGGCCCGTTACCGCGGTGCCGGCAGGTCGTTGCCCCGCAGGCGCTGCCACAACCAGGGCAGGGCGCTGTCCAGGTCGGGCCGCTGGCTCACCTGCACGCTGGGGCTGCTGCCCGGCGCCCGGGCCGGCCCGAGGTCGAAATTGAACACGTAGTCGGGCTCCTGGCCCATGCGCAGGTCGGTGATGCGCAACTGCCCGGCCGGGGTGACCTGCAGCCGGTACAGGCCCTGGGTGAACGCGGCCAGGCGCGCCACGGGCGCCACCGCCGCGTGTTTGGCCATCAGGTCGGCGCCGCGCTCGTGCGCGGTCCAGCGCATCGTGGGGGTCGCGTCGAGCAGCGAACGGTAGCCCTCGTGGTAGTGCGTGGGCGTGACGGCCACCACCCGCCAGAGCACGGTGTTGAACGGCGTGGGGGTGACCAGCAAGCGCTCGGCCGCCACGCCCTGCTGTCGCAGCGAGGCCTGCGCCGCCTGGGTGACCGCGTGCTGTGCCCACAGGCTCCAGCCGATGTAGAGGGTCGACAGCGCCAGCCCGGCGAGGTTCCAGCGCCGGCCGGTGGCGGGGTGGCGGGCCACCAGGGCCGCGATCACCCCGACCAGCAGCGGCACCGTGTAGAGCGGATCGATGATGAACAGGCTGCCGACCGCGTAAGGGTGGTGGGTGAACGGCAGCAGCAACTGGGTACCGTAGATGGTCAGCGTGTCCAGCAGCGGGTGGGTGATCAGGGCCAGCCACAGCGCGAGCCACCAGCGCGGGAACAGCGCGGTTTCGCGGTGGATGCGGTTGACCAGCAGGGCCAGCAGCGGCGCGCCCACGCTCAGGTAGAGCAGGGCGTGGCTTTCGGCCCGGTGCAGCACCATGTTGAGCACGGCGTCGCCGTGGTCGATCAGGGCGTCCAGGTCGGGCAGGGTGCCGGCCACGGCGCCCCACAGCGCGGCCTTCCAGGTGGCTGTGCGCCGCCCCATGACGGCCACGGTGACGGCCGAGCCGAGCGCGATCTGGGTCAGGGAATCCATGGCCCGAGCTTAAGGGCGGGCCCCCTGGCCGCGCTGGCGCGGGGGCTTCAGGGGCGGACCACCAGCGGGAAGTCGGCCTGCAGCCCGTCGGGGCCCGGCGTGAACGGCCGGGTCAGCGCCGCCTGGCCTTCCGGGCCCAGCCGGCGCCAGAGAACGTCACGCGCATTGCCGGGGTCGCCCTGCACGTAGAGCTGGGTGGTCAGCAACTCCTGGCGGTCCAGCCGCACCTTGGCGTGGATGTGCGGCGTGCGGCCGGTGTAGGGCACGGGGCGCAGCGTGCGGAAGCGGTAGCGCCCGTCGCGACCCAGGGTCACGCGGCCGAAGCCCTGGAAGGCCGGATCGGCCCGGTTGCCGTCGCCAGGGTGGTGGTAGTGGCCCAGGTGGTCGCACTGCCAGATTTCCACCACGCCACCGCTCAGGGGCCGGCCCCGGGTGTCGGTCACCGTGCCCGTCAGCCAGGTGAGCTGCCCGGGCGCTTCGGGGGCCGTGCCGTTGCGCAGCAGGTCGAAGTCGGTGTCTGCCGGCAGGCTCACCGGGTAGAACGGGCCTTCGGTCTGGCTCGGGGTGGGGTTCAGTGCGTTGGGGGTGCGGGCCAGCGCCGGTGTCAGCCAAGCGGGGGCGGCGAGGCAGGCGCACAGCCCGGCGGCGCCCGCCAGCACGCGCCGCCGGGCGGGTGTGGCCGGGGCAGAACCCGGGAGCGGGGGGCGCTGGGGCATGGCAGGCCTTTCAGGTCGGGCCTGCGCTCCGGGCGGCCGGATGGCCGACGTTCAGAGGTCCAGCGCGATGCGGCAGACGCTGCGGTCGTCGCGCTCGCAGGCATCTGCTTGGAAACCGAGCGAGCGGGCGAGTTCCAGCATGGCGCTGTTTTCCTGCAGCACCGTGCCTTCGACGCGCCGCGTGCCGCGCTGGCGCAGGTGGTCGAGCAGCTTGCCCATGAGCCGGCGGCCCAGGCCGCTGCCCTTGAGGTCCGAACGCACGATCACCCCGAATTCGGCGACGTCGTTGTCCGGGTCCACGTGGGCACGCACCGCACCCAGGGTTTCCTCGCCGCCTGCCGGCAGCGGCCGGGTGGCGATGAAAGCCATCTCGCGCGCGTAGTCGATCTGCGTCAGCCGCGCCAGTTCGCTGTGTTCGATGCTGCGCCGGCTGTGGAAGACGCGCAGGCGGATGTCTTCCGGGTCGAGCCGCTCCAGGAAGGCCAGGTGCTGGGCCTCGTCCTCCGGGCGGATCGGCCGCAGCGTGAGCGGCCCGCCGCGCCAGTCAAGGGTCTCGACCAGCTCCACCGGGTAGGGCCGGATGGCGAAATGCGCCGCGCCCGCGGGGCGCTGAGCCGACACCCGCACCCGCGCGTCCAGCGCCACCGCGCCTTCGTGGTTGGCCAGCAGCGGGTTGATGTCGAGCTCGGCGATTTCGGGCACCTCGGCCAGCAACTGCGACACCGCGACCAGCACGCGCGCGATGCCGTCAAGGTCGGCCGCGGGTTCGTCGCGGTAGCCTTGCAGCAGTTTGTGGATGCGCGTGCGGGCGATTTGCGCCCGGGCCAGCGGCGTGTTCAGGGGCGGCAGGGCGAGCGCGCGGTCGGCCAGCACCTCGACGGCGGTGCCGCCGGCGCCGAACAGGATCACCGGGCCGAACACGCGGTCGACACTGGCGCCCACGATGAGTTCGTGCGCGTGTTTCTTGCGCACCATGGGCTGCACGGTGAAGCCCTGCACGTCGGCGTCGGGGCGCAACTGGCGCACGCGCGCCAGCATGCTGGTGCAGACCTCGCGCAGCTCGTCGGCGTTGCCGATGTTCAGCCGCACGCCACCCACGTCGGACTTGTGGCTGATGGCGTGCGAGAGGATCTTGATCACCACCGGGTAGCCCAGCGCATCGGCGACCGCCACCGCCTCGGCGGCACTGGGGCCGACCACGCGCGTGGGCACCACGGGCAGGCCGGCCGCAGCCAGCAGGGATTTGGCCTCCGGCTCGGTGAGGATCTCGCGGCCGTCGGCCAGCACGGCGTCGACGATGGCGCGGATGGTCGGCAGGTCGGGGGCCAGCGCCGCGTCGCGGGCGGGCGGGGTTTCCAGCAGTTCGGCCTGGTGCAGCCGGAAGGTGCGCAAAAAGGAGAAGGCGCGCACGGCCTCTTCGGGCGTGTTGAAGTCGGGCACGCCGGCGTCGCGGAACCGGCGCCGCGCCTCGGCCACGGCGCGGTCGCCCAGCCAGCAGCCCAGCATGCGGTGCGGCGCCTTGGTTACCTGGGGCAGCAGGGCTTCGGCGATCTGTGTGCTGGGCACGATGGCGGTGGGGGCGTGGATGAACAGCACGGCGCTGGCGGTGTCTTGCGCGAGCGCTTCCATCGCCGCCACGTAGCGCGGGGCGGGCGCGTCGCCGATGATGTCCACCGGGTTGGCACGCGACCAGTTGCCCGGCAGCACCGCGTCCAGGCGCCGCAGCATGGCGTCGTCCAGCGGGGCGAGCGGCACGTTCAGCGCGGCCGCTTCGTCGGCGGCCATCACGCCCGCGCCGCCCCCGTTGGTCAGCACGATCAGTCGCTCCGACGGGCCGTCGCGGAAGCGCGCCAGCGTTTCGGCGGCCAGGAACAGGTCGTGCAGCGTGAGCACGCGCAGCATGCCGGCGCGCGCGATGGCGGCGTCGAACACCGCGTCGGAGCCGGCGAGGGCGCCGGTGTGCGAGGCCGCAGCGGCCTGCCCGGCGGCCGAGCGCCCGGCCTTGACCACGATCACCGGCTTGTTGCGCGCCGCCGCGCGCGCGGCCGACATGAATTTGGGGCTTTCGTCGATGCTCTCGATGTAGAGCAGGATGGCGCGGGTCTTCGGGTCGCTGCCGAGGAAGTCGAGCAGGTCGCCGAAGTCGACGTCGGCCCGCTCGCCGAGCGAGACGAAGTGCGAAAACCCGATGCCGCGCGCGGCCGCCCAGTCCAGCATGGCCGTGACCAGGGCGCCCGACTGCGAGACAAAGGCCAGCTCGCCCGGCTGGGCGCCGATGTGCGCGAAGCTGGCGTTCAGGCCCAGGTGCGGCACCAGCATGCCGATGCAGTTGGGCCCGAGGATGCGCAGCGTGTGCCGGCGCGCGGCGTCGAGCATGGCCTGCTTGGCGGCCTTGTCGAGGCCGGCGGTGACGACGATGGCGGCCCGCGTGCCGCGCGCGCCAAGCTGGCGGATCAGCGGCGCCACCGTGTCCGGCGGCGTGCAGATGACGGCCAGATCCGGCGCTTCGGGCAGCGCATCGGTATTTTTGTAGGCCTTGTGCTGGCCCAGGTGGCTGTATTTGGGGTTGACCGGGTAGAGCCGGCCGGCAAAACCGCCCTGGGCAAGGTTGCGCCAGACCGTGGCGCCCACGCTGGCGGCGCGCTCGGAGGCGCCGAACACGGCCACCGAGGCCGGGGAAAACAGGGCGTCAAGGTGGCGGATGCTCATGAGTCGGTCTTTCCGGGTTCCCCCTTTTTGGACGACATGAAGGCGACCAGGGCCAGCCGCATGGCTTCTTCCACCGACATGTCCACGGGCGTGGTCCAGCTGCGAGGCACGAACACCGTGTAGCCGCCGATCATGTAGCCCATCGGCAGGTAGACGGCAACCTGGTCGCGCTCGCCCAGCTGCCCGGGCAGGCCCTTCATGTTTTGCCGGGTCACCAACCCGATGATGCCCATCTCGCCGCCGGGCACGTTGAGCACCACCACCTGCTGGGCGTCCTGTTCGTGCGGCGCGAAATAGTCGGCGAAGTTCTTGAGCGAGGAATAGATGCTCTTGACCAGCGGCAGGTTGGTGAAGGGCAGCTCGATCAGGGACAGCAGGCGCCCGGTGATGGGCTGCGAGACCAGGAATCCCAGCGCCAGGATCAGCAGCGCGCCCAGGGCGATGCCCAGGCCCGGCAGGTAGAACTCGCCCGTGAACGGGCGCAGCAACTGCATGGCGGTGTGCTCGGCCCACGAAACGAGCAGGTAGAGCACGTACACCGTGATCGCCAGCGGCAGCAGGGTGATGAGGCCGCGCAGGAAATACTGCGACAGGCGGTGTGCCGGGGGATCGGCCGGGGTGGACGAAGGCGGGGGTGTCATGGTGCAATCAGCATAGCAGCCGCTGGCGGCGAAATCGAGGCAAGCCGAGACCCGGTCTTGCATTCCGCCCAGCCACCCCCAGTTGTGCTTTCCTGCATTCTTCGGGAACGCCGGGCCCGCGCCCAGGCTCCCACATGGCATGAACACAGTTTCCGACTTCCTCGGCCGCGTGTTGCGCGGTCTGGTCCGCCTGGCTCTGGTGCTGGCTGCGGGCGTTTTTGTGCTGAGCTTTCTGCTGGCCGCCGTCGTGGTGGTGCTGGGGATGTCGCTGTGGTCGCTGATCACGGGGCGCAAGCCGGCGCCGGTGGTGATGTTCACCCGCATGCGCGAGCAGTCGCGGCGCTATGCGCAGGGCGTCTGGCCGGGGGCGGCCGCGTCGGGCGACGTGCTCGACGTGGAGGCCACCGAAGTGCAGGACGGTGGCGCGCGCCCCGATCGGCCGCTGCAGCGCCTGCCCTGAGCCAGCCCTTCCTCAGTCCGCTGCCGGCGCCGCCCGGCGCTGCAACGCCAGGTCGTAGAGCCGGTTGCGCGGCGCGCCGGTGATGTCGGCGCACACCTTCACGGCCGTCTTGACCGGCAGTTCGGCCAGCAGCCGGTCCAGCGTCTTCAGCGTGGCCGCATCCAGGGTGTCGTCGTCCGCGCGGGTCGGCGCCGGGTGGAGGATCAGGGCGAACTCGCCGCGCTGCCGGTTCGGGTCGGCGTCGAACCACGCCGGCAGCGCCGAAGCCGGCATCTGCGCGACCTGCTCGAACTGTTTGGTCAGTTCCCGGCCCACGGTGACGGCGCGTTCTCCCAGCACCGCCAGATCGGCCGCCAGGGCCACGATGCGGTGCGGCGCTTCCAGCAGCACCGTGGTGCGGGGGTCGGCGGCCAGCGCCTGAACGGCCTGGCGCCGCTCGGTCGATTTCGGGGGCAGGAAGCCGGCAAAGACGAACCGGCTGTCACCGCCTCCCAGCCCGGCCACGCTCAGCAAGGCGGTGACGCTGCTGGCTCCGGGCAGCGGCACGCAGCGCAGGCCGGCGGCCGCCACGGCGGCACACAGGCGTGCCCCCGGATCGCTCACGCCTGGCGTGCCAGCGTCGCTCACATAGGCCACCCTTTCCCCCGCTTGCAGGCGCTGCACCACGGTCTGTGCCGCCTGGGCTTCGTTGTGTTCGTGCAGGGCCAGCAGCGGTTTGTACAGGCCGTAGGCCTGCAGCAGCGCGGCGGTGTGCCGGGTGTCCTCGCAGGCGACCGTGTCGGCCAGGTCCAGCACTCGTAAGGCCCGCAGGCCGATATCGGCCAGGTTGCCGATGGGGGTCGCCACCATGTACAGCGTGCCCTGCGGATAATGCTGCGATCCGGCCAGCTCACGGGCAGCGGCCAGCAGGGAAGGGGAGGTAGGGGGCAATGTGGAATTTCCGGAAAACGGCGGCCACCACGACCAAGCAACGGGGCGACGCGGCCGAAGAGGTCGCTCTGGCGCACCTGCAGCGGCAGGGTTTGCGGCTGGTGCAGCGCAACTTCCGCTCGCCCGGCCGGGGCGGGGGTGAGGTCGATCTGATTATGCGCGAGCCCGACGGCACGCTGGTGTTTGTGGAGGTGCGCCAGCGCTCAGGTGCCAGCCGGGGCGGTGCGGGCGGCAGCATCACGGCGCTCAAGCAACGGCGCATCGTGTTTGCGGCGCGGCACTTTTTGCACCGCCAGGGGTCTGAACCGCCATGCCGTTTCGATGTGATCCTGCTCGACGGGCCTGCGGCCAAAGGTCAGGCGCCTTCGATCGAATGGCTGCGCGCAGCCTTTGATGCTTCTGCAAGCTTTTGATACACCGACGCTCGCTATCATCCATGCCATGCTTTTGCAACGCATCCAGCAACAGTTCATCGACAGCGCGGACCTGAAGTACCAGTGTGCGCAAACCCTTTCACCGGCCGTGGAGGCGGCCACCGGCGCCCTGCTGGCCTGCGTGACCGGCGGCGGCAAGGTGCTCGCCTGCGGCAACGGGGCCTCGGCCGCCGCCGCGCAGCATTTTGCGGTCAGTTTTGTCGGGCGCCATGAGCGCGAGCGCCCCGAGCTGGCCGCCTTGTCGCTGGCTTCGGACGCGGCCCTGATCACCGGCATCAGCACCGATTTCGATGGCCGCTCAGTGTTCGCGCGCCAGGTGCGCGCGCTGGGCCAGTCCGGCGACGTGTTGCTGGTGCTGTCCACCAGCGGCAATTCGGCCAATGTGCTGGCGGCCGTGGAAGCCGCGCACGAGCGCGACATGACCGTGGTGGCGCTGACCGGGGCCCGCGGCGGCGGCCTCGTGCAGACGCTGCGCGACACCGACGTGCACGTGTGCGTGCCCCACGAGCAGCCGTCCCGGATTCTCGAAGTGCACCACCTGGTGCTGCACTGCCTGTGCGATGGCGTGGACGCGCAATTGCTGGGGGTGCCCGATTCCTTGACCACCGAACAGGAGCTTGCCTCATGAAAACCTCTTTCTCCCCGAGCCGATGGACCCTGGGCCTGCTGGGCGTCGCGGCGCTGTCGGCCGCGCTCTCGGCGTGTGCCCCGCTGGTGGTGGGCGGCGCCGTGGCGACGGGCGCGATGGTGGCCGTGGACCGGCGTTCTTCCGGGGCGCAACTGGACGACCAGGCCATCGAACTGCGTGCTGCCAGCCGCATCCGCGACCAGATGGGGTCGCGGGCCCGCATCAATGTGACCAGCTACAACCGGCGCGCCCTGCTCACGGGAGAGGTGGCCAACGAGCGCGACAAGGCGCTGGCCGAGCAGGTCGTCAAAGGGGTGGACAACGTGGCCGGTGTCTTCAACGAACTGGGCATCACCAACAGCCCTTCGCTCAAGGAGCAGGTGGCCGATACCGTGCTCACGGGCCGGGTCAAGGCCGGGCTGGTCGACACCAAGGGCCTGTCGGCCTCGGCCTTCAAGGTGGTCAGCGAGCGGGGCACGGTGTACCTGATGGGCCGTGTGACGGCCCGCGAAGCCGATCAGGCCACCGAGGTCGCGCGCACCACCCAGGGGGCGCAGCGCGTGGTGCGGGTGCTGGAAATCATCAGCGACGAAGAGCTGGCGCGCATCCAGTCGTCGTCCCCCAGTACCAGCAACTGATGCGTGCGTGGGCCGGGTCCACCGGCCCGCAACGCATCAGCGCAGGCGCTTGATCAGGCTGGACGTGTCCAGCCGGTGACCGCCCATGGCCTGCACGTCGGCATAGAACTGGTCGACCAGCGCGGTCACGGGCAGACGGGCGCCGTTGCGTTTGGCCTCGTCGAGCACCAGACCGAGGTCCTTGCGCATCCAGTCCACGGCAAAGCCGAAGTCGAACTGGTCGGCGACCATGGTCTTGCCGCGGTTGTCGAGCTGCCAGCTCTGGGCGGCCCCCTTGCCGATCACGTCCAGCACGAGGTTCACGTCCAGGCCTGCCTTCTGGCCGAATGCAATGGCCTCCGAGAGGCCCTGGACCAGGCCGGCGATGCAGATCTGGTTGACCATCTTGGTCAGTTGCCCGGTACCGCTGCCGCCCATGAGGGTGAAGGCGCGGGAGAAAGCCATCGCCACCGGGCGGGCCGCGTCGAAGGCGGCGGTATCGCCGCCACACATCACGGTCAGTGCGCCGTTCTGCGCACCGGCCTGGCCGCCCGAAACCGGGGCGTCCACGAAGGCCAGCCCCAGATGCTTTGCCGCACCGTGCAGTTCGCGCGCCACGTCTGCCGAGGCGGTCGTGTGGTCCACGAAGATGCCACCGGGTTGCAGGCCGGCGAAGGCGCCGTCCGCGCCCAGCGTGACCGCGCGCAGGTCGTCGTCGTTGCCGACGCAGCAGAACACGATGTCGGCGCCCATGGACGCCTCGCGCGGAGTGCCTTGGGCCGAACCGCCGAACTCGGCCACCCAGGCCTGGGCCTTGGCCGGCGAGCGGTTGTAGACCGTCACCGCATGCCCGGCACGTGCCAGGTGCCCGGCCATGGGGAAGCCCATGACACCGAGCCCGAGAAAAGCGACTTTCTTCGGCGCTGTGGATTCGTAGGTTTTGGTGGCGATGCTGCTCATGGATGGGGTCTTCGAAAAAGAAGGGACGTTCACCAAGAAACGCTGCGCAACCGGCTTCGCCGGGCCGCAGGCATGGGGCCCCTTGAGGGGTGACGCGCCGCAGGCGCGGCGCAGGGGATCAAACGATGGTGAGGTGCTCGGTGCCGGCGGCCAGGTCCAGCGTGCGGGCGCGCTGGCTGTAGAGCTTGATCTGCAGCCGCAGGTCGTTGAGCGAGTCGGCATTGCGCAGAGCGTCTTCGAGCGTGATGATGTTGGCCTCGAAGGCTTCGTACAGCGCCTGATCGAAGGTCTGCATGCCGATGTTGGTGCTCTTCTTCATGATCTCCTTGATCTCGGCGACATCGCCCTTGAAGATCAGATCCGCGATCAATGGGGAGTTGAGCATGATCTCGACCGCTGCGTAGCGGCCCTTGCCGTCCTGGCGCGGCACCAGCCGCTGCGAAATCAGGGCGCGCAGGTTCAGCGACAGGTCCATCAGCAGCTGGGGGCGGCGCTCTTCAGGGAAGAAGTTGATGATCCGGTCCAGGGCCTGGTTGGCGCTGTTGGCGTGCAGCGTGGCCAGGCACAGGTGCCCGGTTTCGGAGAACTGGATCGCGTACTCCATGGTGTCGCGATCACGGATTTCGCCCATCAGAATCACGTCGGGTGCCTGCCGCAGCGTGTTCTTGAGCGCGATCTGCCAGTTGTCCGTGTCCAGTCCCACCTCGCGCTGCGTGACCACGCAGTTCTTGTGCGGGTGCACGAACTCGATCGGGTCTTCGATCGTGATGATGTGGTCCTGGGTGTTTTCGTTGCGCCAGTCGACCATGGCGGCCAGCGAGGTGGACTTGCCCGAGCCGGTGGCGCCCACGAGGATGCACAGCCCGCGCTTGCCAGTGGCCACTTCCTTGAGCACCTGGGGCAGGCCCAGCACGTCGATGGTCGGCAGCACCGCCGGAATGGTCCGCAGCACCATGCCGATCTTGCCCTGCTGCACGAAGGCGCTGACCCGGAAGCGCCCGATGCCGGGCGGCGAAATCGCGAAGTTGCACTCGTTGGTGCGTTCGAACTCGGCCGCCTGTTTGTCGTTCATGATCGAACGCGCCAGCGCCAGGGTGTGGGTGGCATTCAGGGGCTGCGGCGAGACCTTGATGACCTTGCCATCCACTTTGATGGCGGGCGGAAACTCGGCCGTGATGAACAGATCGCTGCCGCTGCGGCTGAGCATCAGCTTGAGCAGGTCGTTGATGAACTTGGATGCCTGATCGCGTTCCATGAGAGGGCCTTTGCGCGGACTGAAGCGGAAACGGATGACTGCTGCGGGGACTCAGGTGGCGGGCGAGTGGCAGGGGCTGGGCACGATCAACCCGGGAAGTTTTCGGGAATCTTGGCCTTGCCGCGGGCTTCGGCCGGGCTGATGACGTTGCGGCGCACCAGGTCGGCCAGGTTCTGGTCGAGCGTCTGCATGCCCATCGAGTTGCCGGTCTGGATGGCCGAGTACATCTGGGCCACCTTGTTCTCGCGGATCAGGTTGCGGATGGCGCTGGTGCCGATCATGATTTCGTGCGCGGCCACGCGCCCGCTGCCATCCTTGAGCTTGCACAGCGTCTGCGCGACCACCGCCACCAGCGATTCCGACAACATGGCGCGGACCATGTCCTTTTCTTCGGCGGGGAACACGTCGATGATCCGGTCGATGGTCTTGGCCGCGCTGCTGGTGTGCAGCGTGGCGAACACCAGGTGGCCCGTTTCGGCCGCCGTCATGGCCAGGCGGATGGTTTCCAGGTCGCGCAATTCACCGACGAGGACCGCATCCGGGTCTTCCCGCAGGGCCGAGCGCAGGGCGTTGGCAAAACTCAGGGTGTGCGGACCGACCTCGCGCTGGTTGACCAGGCACTTCTTGGATTCGTGCACGAATTCGACCGGATCCTCGATGGTCAGGATGTGGCCGTATTCGGACTCGTTGAGGTGGTTGACCATGGCCGCCAGGGTGGTGGACTTGCCCGAGCCGGTGGGCCCGGTCACCAGCACCAGGCCGCGCGGGCGCAAGGCCAGATCGGCAAAGATCTTGGGTGTGTTGAGCTGCTCCAGCGTCAGCACCTTGCTGGGAATGGTCCGGAACACAGCGCCAGCGCCCCGGTTCTGGTTGAACGCATTGACGCGAAAGCGCGAAAGCCCTTCGATTTCGAACGAGAAATCCACCTCCAGGAATTCTTCGTAGTGCTTGCGCTGGCTGTCGTTCATGATGTCGTACACCATGGCGTGGACCTGCTTGTGGTCCAGCGGCTCGACGTTGATGCGTCGCACGTCGCCGTGCACCCGTATCATGGGCGGCAAGCCAGCGGAAAGGTGCAGATCGGAAGCCTTGTTCTTGGCAGCAAAGGCAAGCAGTTGGGTGATATCCATCCCGATTCCCGTATGGCGTGTTGGTGCGACAACCGATTATGACGACGATTGAGGGCAATCTCCAGCAAGTTCGCGGTGCGATCGCCACAGCCTGTGAACAGGTTGGCCGGACTGTGGACAGCGTCCGACTCCTGGCGGTCTCCAAAACCTTCGGACCCGATGCCGTGGTGCAGGCCTGGCGTGCCGGGCAGGACGCCTTTGGCGAGAACTACATCCAAGAAGGGGTGGAAAAAATGCTGGCCGTGCGCGAGCAGTGCCCGCAGGCGCTGCTGCAGTGGCACTGCATCGGCCCCATCCAGAGCAACAAGACCCGCCTCGTGGCCACGCATTTCGACTGGGTTCAGTCGGTGGACCGGCTCAAGATCGCCCAGCGCCTGAGTGAGCAGCGCCCACCGGAGGCACCGCCCTTGCAGGTCTGCCTGCAGGTCAATGTCGACGGGGGGGCGAACAAGGCCGGCGTGGCGCCTGACGCGCTGGAGGCGCTGGCCGAGGCCGTGGCACCGCTGCCCCGGTTGCGCCTGCGCGGGCTGATGTGCATTCCCGAACCGGCCGAGACCCGGGACGCGCAGATGGCCGTGTTCCAGCGCGCACGGGCGCTGTTCGATCGGCTCAACGAGCGGGGCTACGGGCTGGACACGCTGTCCATGGGCATGAGCGAGGACCTGCCCGCAGCGATTGCGGCCGGGTCCACCCTGGTGCGAGTGGGGCGCGGAGTGTTCGGCTTCCGCGCGCGCAAGACCACCGGCTGAGCCGGCGGGCATCGGCCTTCAGCTCAGCGCACCACCGGCTTGATGTTGCCGCACTGGGCGTTGAGCCAGCGGCCCGTGCCTTCCACGGTGGTGTTCATGGTCTTGCCGGCTTGCGCGGTCTTGACCTGCATCTTCATGTCGTAGCCGGTATCGCCACGGAAGGTGTAGGTGCCTTCGCCCGATGACTGCGGGTCCTTGCAGGCGAAGCTGAGCTTGACCGTGTTGCCGGTGCGGGAGTGGATCTTGGTGGTGCAGTCGCCTTCGGCCTGCGTGGGCAGATCGTTGCGTGCGGCCATTTCGGGCGTGATGCAGATCTGCATGGCCATGGCGCCGCCGGCCCCTTGCCCGATCTTCAGCCCCTGCGAGGCCATCATGTCTTCCATCTGCTTGCGTTGCGCCGGGGGCAGGCTGGCCAGTTGCTGGCGCATCTGGGCCATGGCCTGGTCCACTTCGGGGTTGCCGCCGACCTTGGACTGGATTTCCCACAGACCGGGTTTGGTGGTCTGGGCCATGGCGGTGGCGGACAGCAAGGCCAGCACGGGCAGGCTCCGGCGGAGCAGGGAAAGGCGCATCGGGTTCTCCATGAATCGGCGAAAGGAAAGACCGCATTGTGTCTTGCCCTCCGGTGCGTGCCTACCCCCCGGTTGGGGGGCTCAGAGCGGCAGCCGGCTGCTGTTCTTCACCTCTTCCATCACCGCATAGGTGCGCGTCTCGCGCACACCCGGCAGTTCCCACAGCACCCGGCCGGCGAAGTCGCGGTAGGCGGCCATGTCGGCCATGCGGGTCTTGAGCAGGTAGTCGAAGCCGCCGGCCACCATGTGGCACTCCATGATTTCGTCGCGGACCTGAACCGCCGCTTTGAATTCGTTGAACACGTTGGGGGTGGTGCGGTCGAGCAACACCTCGACGAAGACCAGCATGCCGCGTCCGAGCTGGAGCGGGTTCAGCCGCGCCTCGTAACCCAGGATGTAGCCGTCGCGCTGCAGGCGTTGGGTGCGTGCCAGCACGGCGGTGGGCGACAGCGCCACGGCCTCGGCCAGCTTGAGGTTCGAGATCCGCCCGTCAGCCTGGAGAACTTTCAGGATGCGTAGGTCGATGCGGTCAATTTCTGGGGTGTGGTCAATCATGGGTGGTGAATTATCCTGTCCCAACTAAAAAAACAGCGAAAAATTCATTGATGGGGTCATCAGACTGTCGGTATTCGCTGTTCCATCCCGCTCCGGAGAACCCCCATGCCTCGCCGCATCGACCGACTGCCTTTTCCCTACCGGCCCGAAGCCGAGACCGTGGCCCAGCGCCTGGCTGCCTTGCAGGGGGCGCTGGACTGGGCGGCGGTGGCCCAGGCGGCCGCGCCCTGGGTGCGGGCGGTGCGCGAGAACCCGCCGCCTTTCTGGGCCATGGAAAGCCTGCTCAAGGAGTACCCGATCTCCAGCGCCGAAGGGCTGGCGCTGATGCGCCTGGCCGAGGCGCTGCTGCGGGTACCCGATGTCGAAACCGCCATCGCGCTGACCGCAGATCAACTGGGCCGGGCGGATTTCGACGGTGCGGCGCACGCCACCGCCGGGCCGGCCCCTGTTGGCGCGGGCCTTCTTGGGCAGCCTGGCGAAACCAGGGGAGGGGGGCAGGTCTCGGCGCTGGCGCGGCTCTCGTCCAGCGCCATCGCCTTGTCCAAACACTTCCTGCCCGAGTCCGGCCACGAACCCGGCCTGATGGCCAAGCTGGGCGCGCGTACCGTGGTGGCGGCCACGCTGCGGGCCGTGCAGTTGCTGGGCCGGCAGTTCGTGCTGGGCCAGACCATCGCCGAGGGCATGAAGGAGGCCGCGGCTGCGCGCAAGAATCAGGCAAACCTGCGGGTGCTGCCGGGCCGTGCCAAGGCGGAACAGGCGTTTGCGGGGAGCAGCGACCCACGCACCGGTGGCGCAGGGGGGCTCTGGTTCAGCTACGACATGCTGGGAGAAGGCGCGCGCACCGCGGCCGACGCGCTGCGCTACCAGGCCAGTTACGCGGACGCCATCGCGGCGATCGCGAAGGGGGCCGATCCCGCACGCCATCCGTCGCAGAACGACGGCATCTCGATCAAGCTCAGCGCCTTGCACCCTCGCTATGAAGACGCGCAACACGGTCGCGTGATGGCCGAATTGGTGCCGCGCGTGTGGTCCTTGTGCCAGGCTGCGGCTGCGGCCAACCTCAACCTGACCATCGACGCCGAAGAGGTCGACCGGCTCGAACTGTCGCTGGAGGTGTTCGAGGCGCTGGCGGCGCGTGTGGCCCAACACTGCCCGCAGTGGCCTGGCCTGGGCCTGGCGATGCAGGCTTACCAGACGCGTGCGGTGGAGCTGATTGATCACGTGGCTTCGCTGGCCCGGCAATACCGGATCCGCTTCATGTGCCGGCTGGTCAAGGGAGCCTATTGGGACGCCGAGATCAAGCGCGCGCAGGAACAGGGTTTGCCGGCCTACCCGGTGTTCACCCACAAGCACCATACCGACGTGAGCTACCTGGCGTGCGCCCAGGCACTGCTGGGGGCTCCCGACGCGATTTTTCCGCAGTTCGCCACCCACAACGCCGGCACCATCGCGGCCATCCTGCAAATGGCCTCGCGCAAAGGGGTGCCGTTCGAACTGCAGCGCCTGCACGGCATGGGCGAAGGCATCTACCGCGAGGTCCTCAAGAACCCGCTGGTGAGCTGTCGCGTCTACGCCCCGGTGGGCGCGCACCGCGACCTGCTGGCCTATCTGGTGCGCCGCTTGCTGGAGAACGGCGCCAATTCGTCTTTCGTGCACCAGTTGGCCGACGAGTCGGTGGGCATGGACGAATTGCTGATCTCGCCGCTGCGGCTGGAGCCGGACGGTTCACTGCCGCTGCCGCCGGAGCTGTACGGTGCGGCGCGGGCCAACAGCAGTGGCCGCGACCTGGCCGTGGTCGTCCAGCGCGACGAACTGTTGGCGGCGCACGCGGCCTGCACCGTGCCTGTGGTGCCTGAGGCCAAGGCCGATCAGGCAACCGACGCGGTGGCACGTGCCATCAGCGCCTTCGCGGCCTGGAACCACACGCCGGTGGCGCAGCGTGCCGCCGTGCTGCGCTTCGCCGCCGACACGCTGGACGCTGCGCTGCCGCGCTTTGGCGCCCTGCTGGTCAAAGAGGCGCACAAGACCTGGGGCGACGCCGTGTCCGAGGTGCGCGAGGCGGTGGACTTTCTGCGCTACTACGCCAACGAGGCCGAGCGCGTGATGCCGCCACAGACCTTGCCAGGCCCCACGGGCGAGAGCAACACGCTGCGCCTCGAAGGCCGCGGCGCCTGGGTCTGCATCAGCCCCTGGAACTTCCCGCTGGCGATCTTCGTGGGCCAAGTTGCGGCGGCGCTGGCCACCGGCAACACCGTGTTGGCCAAGCCGGCCGAGCAGACGCCGGCGGTGGCGCTCGAAGCCGTCAAACTGCTGCACGCCGCCGGCATCCCGCCAGACGCGCTGCAGCTGTTGCATGGCCCGGGCGAGACGGTGGGCGCCGCGCTGGTGGCCGCACCCGGCGTGGCCGGCGTGGTGTTCACGGGCTCCACCCAGGTCGCCAAGATCATCCAGCGCGCGTTGGCGGCCAAGGACGGGGCCATCGTGCCGCTGATCGCCGAAACCGGCGGCATCAACGCCATGCTGGTCGACAGCACGGCCTTGCCCGAGCAGGTGGCCGACGCGGTGGTGCAGAGCGCCTTCCGCAGTGCCGGGCAACGCTGCTCGGCGCTGCGTCTGCTGTGCGTGCACGAGGCGATCGCCGACGGCGTGATCGAGATGATCCAGGGCGCGGCGAAGGAACTCGTGGCCGGCGATCCGTCGCAGTTGGCGACCGACCTTGGGCCGGTGATCGATGCCGAGGCCTTCGACAACATCCAGCGCCACCTGCTCCGTCTCCACGGCAGCGCCCAGGCGCTGCTGCCCAGTACCGATGCGGTGCCTGTGCTGCCCAATCTGGTTGCGCCCCAGATGTTTGAAGTGAACGCCATTGCCGACGTGACCGCTGAAATCTTCGGCCCGGTGCTGCAGGTGGTGCGCTGGCGCGGTGAGCCGATGGACGTGATCCGCCAGATCAACGCGCTGGGCTATGGCCTGACGCTGGGCATCCAGACCCGCATCGACAGCCGCGCGCAGGCGCTGGCCGCGGCGGCGCGGGTGGGCAACGTTTATGTCAACCGCAACATGATCGGCGCCGTGGTGGGCGTTCAGCCCTTCGGCGGCGAAGGCCTCAGCGGCACCGGACCCAAGGCCGGCGGGCCCAATTATCTGTTGCGCTTTTGCGCCGAACAGACGCTGACCATCAACACCACCGCGGCGGGGGGCAATGTGACGCTGCTGGCCGCAGGCTGAGCCGGTTGCGCGCGGGGCGCGCTATCAGACCAGATCGCCGTAGCCGGTGTTGCGCACCCCGGTGCCCCCTGAGGGCGGGGCGGTCTGGTTGACGTTCACCCAGAACTCGCAGACGTGTTTCATTGCGTTGAGAAACTGCGCGAATTCGGTCGGCTTGGCGATGTAGGCGTTGGTGCCGGCGTCATAGGCGCGCTGCAGGTCGCTGGGCTCGGTGGAGGATGTGAGCACGACCACCGGAATGTTGTGCAGCGTGTCCGAACCCTTGATTTCCTTGAGCACGCCGATGCCATCAAGCAGCGGCATCTTCAGGTCCAGCAGCACCAGGATCGGGTCGCCCACGGGCCGTCCGCTGAAGTGGTCGCGCCGGTGCAGGTAGTCCAGCGCCTGCATGCCATCGGACACGTGCGTGACCCGGTGGTCCAGACCATAGCGCGCCAAGGCCAGCTTGGTCAGTTCGGCGTCGTCGGGGTTGTCTTCGACGAGCAGGATGGCTTCTGCGTGATGGTTCATGGTCACAGGGAGGCAAGGAATGAGTCTGGTGCGCTGTCCGAAGAAGGGGCGCTCTCGAAGGGCAACGAAAAGTGGAACACGCTGCCTTCCCCGAGACGACTCTCCGCCCAGATGCTGCCACCGTGACGCTCGATGATGCGACGGGTCAGGGCCAATCCGATGCCCGTTCCCTCGAATTCCGACGCGCGATGCAGACGCTGGAACACGCCAAACAGTTTCTGTGAGTATTTTGTATCAAAGCCCACGCCGTTGTCACGGACATAAAAGGTGTAGCCGACGGCTGGATCAACGCTCCAGCCGATTTCGATGCGGGCGCAGGCGCGGGGACGGGTGTATTTGTAGGCATTGCCCAACAGATTGGCCCAGACTTCGCGCAGCAGCAGGCCGTCGCCCTGCACGACCGGCAGGTCGGGGGCGATCACCCATTCGATGGTGCGACCCTCCGTGTCGTGGGCGAGCTGCGCCACCACGGCGTCCACCAGCAAGGCAAAGTCGACCGAGGTCATGTTCACCGCCGCACGGCCGAGCCGGGAGAACGCCAGCAGACCATCGATCAGCTGGCTCATGTGGCGCGCCGAGTTGGCGATGGTGTTCAGGTACTTGCGGGTGGCCTCGTCGGTGCGCCCGTGCAGATGCTCTTCCAGCAGGCTGACGAAGCTGGAGATGTGGCGCAGGGGCGAGCGCAGGTCGTGGGAGACCGAGTAGGAGAACGATTCGAGCTCCTTGTTGGCCGCCAGCAGTTGCTCGGTGCGTTCGGCCACGCGGTTTTCCAGCTCGTCGTTGATGTTGCGCATGAGGTCGTCCAGGCGCTTGGCGTCCGTCATGTCGCGGTTGATCCGGGCGAAGCCCTGCAACTCGCCACTGTCGTCCCGCAAGGCGATCAGCAGGGAGTGCGAAAAGTAGCGGGTGCCGTCCTTGCGCTCGTGCCAGCTCTGGAGCTCGTGCTGTCCGCGCGAAGCCGCCAGGCGCAGCATCTGTTCGGCCTTGGCGTGGGACGCCTCGGGGATGGTGCCGCGAAACAGCACCGAATAGTGGCGGCCGACGACTTCGGTCGGGGAATAGCCTTCCATGCGCTGGGCGCTGTCGGTCCAGTCGGTGATGCGGCCCTGGGCATCGAGGAAAAAGATGCAGTACTCGCGCAGGTTGTCCACCATCAGCCGGAAGCGTTGTTCGCTCTCCAGCAACTCGGCCGAGCGCTCGCGGATGCGGGTCTCGAGTTCGATGTTCAGGTGTTTGACGCGCTCTTCGACCTGTTTGCGGGCGGTGATGTCGATCAGCTGGATGAACACCCCTTGCACGGCGTCCTTGTGCAGGTCGGGCAGGTAGGACGCACGGATGAACATCGGCGCGCCGTCGACCGTGGTGCGCCAGGTCTCGAAATGCTGGGGCTCGCCCCGCAGCGCCGCTTTCAGCCGGGGTTCGACCTCCTGCCAGACGGTGGGCGACACGCACTGGCTGATGTGCAGGCCGGTGATCTTTTCGGGATCCAGGCCCAGCAATCGGTGGTGCTCAAGGTTGGCAAAACGGAAGCGCAGGGATGCGTCCAGGTAGGCGATCAACCCCGGGACGTGGTCGGTGATCGTCTGCATGAAGCGCTGCTGGTCACGCAGCGCCGCCTCGGCGGCCTTGCGGGCGGAGATGTCGACCACCGTGGTGTTGCTGCGCAGGAATTCGCCTTGCAGGTCGCGAACGGCCGACGAGGACAGCAGCGCGTGAAAGATGCTGCCGTCTTTGCGGCGTACCGCGTATTCGACGTTTTCCACCGGGACACCGGCAATCAGCCGCTGCAGGCGGTCTGCCAGCAAGGCTGCACGCTCCGGAAGCACGATGTCACGGAAGGACAGCCGGCCGATGACTTCTTCGCGGGTGTAGCCCAGCCAGCCCAGTTCGGTGTCGTTGATCGAGACGAAGACCCCGTTCCGGTCCAGCGAGTGGTAGCCGCAGGGGGCGTGGTCATAGAGCGCCTGCGACAGGGACAGCGCCTCGTGCAACTGCCGGTTGATGCGCTGCACGCTGTCTTCCGAGGCTTTGCGCTCGGTGATGTCCAGCATCTGGATGATCAGCCCCTGGACCTCGCCGTCCTGGCGGTACGGGGTGTATTCGACGCTGGCGTAGAAGCGGTGGCCGTCGGGGAAAGTGCGTTCGCCTTCGAAACGCTGCGATTCGCCCCGCAGGGCGGCTGCCAGGCGTTCCCGTGCGGGCTCGTAGTCGCGCGCCGGAGCGATCTGGCTCAGGTGCATGCCCACCAGATCGTCGGGTGAACCGCCGGTCCAGCGCGCGTACGCCGCGTTGGCGAAGCGGCAGTTCAGTTCGCGATCGAAAAAGGCGAGCTGGACCGGCACCGTGTTGGTCACCGCTTGCAGAAAGCTGCGCTGGGCGTGCAGGGCCGCTTCGGCTGCCTTGCGGGCGGTGATGTCCAGCAAGGTGCTGTTGGTGTGGAGGAACCGACCTTGCTCGTCGTACACGGCGGTGCTGGAAGCCAGGGCCACGAACGGGCGTCCGTCTGGCAGTTTGAGGCTGACTTCTTCGGGGTCGAGCCGGCCTGTGCGCATCAGCTGTTCGCGCCGCGCCTCCTGCTGTGCCAGGTATTCCGGCTGCACCAGGTCGTGCGCACAGAGCTTGCCCTCCACCTCTTCCCGGGTGCGCCCGAGCCAGTTCAGCGCGGTCTGGTTCATCATCTGGACCACGCCGTGCACGTCCAGCGAGTAGTAGCCGCAGGGTGCGTGGTCGTAGAGTGCCCGGGCCTCCGACAGGGTGGTCTGCAGGCGTTCGTTGGCGAGGGCCAGCTCTTCGGTCCGCTCCTTGACGCGTTGTTCCAGTTCGGCATTGAGGCGGCGCACCTCGTCCTGGCGTTCGTGCTGCTCGGTCACGTCGCGCGAGACGGCCAGCAGCATGACCGGCGAACCGTTGGCATCGAGGATGGGGGAAATCAGCGTGTCCCACCATTTGCCGCGCCCCTTGAACGTGGGCGCGAAGCCGAAGAACCGCGCATGTTCGCCGCGGCGGGCGCGTTTCACCGCATCCAGGGCGACGTCGTGGCCATCGTCGGGCCACCAGGTGGTCCAGTCGGATCCGCGGACCTGTTCAAAATCGTCGACCTCGACCAGCTTGCAGCCCTGCTGGGTCATCTGGAGCAAGCGCGCATCCAGATCCAGCACCTTGGTGCAGTCGGGGCTGCTGGCGATGATCTGCCGGTTGAGCTGGTCCTTGATCTGGGCGTCGGCCTCCAGCGTGCGCAGCCGCGAAACGTCCTGCACGAAGCCCAGGTGGCCAAACAGCTGTCCCCGGGCGTCGCGCTGCGGTACGTTGCGCACCAGCACGTGGCCGATGTCGTTGTCCGGCCGCTGGATCCGGAACTCCACATTCAGGCTTTCGCCCTGGCCAATGCCCTTGGCCCAGTGCGCCCGCACCTGGTCCACGTCGTCGGGGTGCAGGCGGGCGAACCAGCCGAAATTGGGGAAATCGGTGGCCTCCAGCGCGAAGATGCGGCACAGGGATTCGTCCACGTGCGTGAGCATGCCGACCGCGTCGGTGCGGAAAACCCCGATGGGAAAGACGCTGGCCAGGGCCGAAAACAGGGCTTCGTACTCCAGCTGTGCCTGCGAGGCCGGCTTGACGCCCAGGCCCACGACCGGCAGGTCGGCATCGGGTGTTTCGGGGGCGAGCTGGCGGGCGTACTGCTGGCGCAGCAACTGGTTTTCGTGCCGCAGGGCTTCGATTTCCTGCAGGAGCGCAGCCTCCCGGGCGGACGCAGGAACGTCTCCGGCCTTGGCGGCAGGGCCACCGTAGAGAGGGTACAGCGCGCTCATCGCGCCAACTGTACCCCAGCGTCGGAACGGGGTCTCTCGGATTTAGCCGTCAGAAACGGGGCAGTTCTGGAAACGCCAACTGCCCGCCGCGCACGAGCATCTTGCCGTATTCGGCGCAGCGGTGCGTGGTCGGAATCACCTTGCCAGGGTTGAGTAGTTCTTTGGTATCAAAGGCGTGCTTGACGGCGAACATCAGCCGGTTTTCTTCGGCGCTGAACTGCACGCACATGCTGTTGAGCTTTTCCACGCCGACGCCGTGTTCACCCGTGACGGTACCGCCCATGGCGACGCTGGTTTCCAGGATGTCGGCGCCGAACAGTTCGCAGCGGTGGAGCTGGTCGGGATCGTTGGCATCGAACAGGATCAGCGGGTGCAGGTTGCCGTCGCCGGCGTGGAAGACGTTGGCGCAGCGCAGGCCGTACTTCTGTTCCATCTGGCCGATGGCGATCAGGATGTCGGCCAGGCGTTTGCGCGGAATGGTCGAGTCCATGCACATGTAGTCGGGGCTGATGCGGCCCGACGCCGGGAAGGCGTTCTTGCGGCCGCTCCAGAAGCGCAGGCGCTCGGCCTCGTCCTTGCTCACCGCGATGGCGGTGGCGCCGCAGCCGCGCAGCACCGCGCTCATGCGGCCGATTTCCTCTTCCACCTCTTCGGGCGTGCCGTCGCTTTCGCACAGCAGGATGGCCTCCGCGTTCAGGTCGTAGCCGGCCTTGACGAAGTCTTCGACCGCGGCGGTCATGGGCTTGTCCATCATCTCCAGACCTGCCGGGATGATGCCGGCCGCGATGACCGAAGCCACCGCGTCGCCCGCCTTCTGGATGTCGTCGAAGCTGGCCATGATGCAGCGCGCCAGCAGGGGCTTGGGCACCAGCTTGACGGTGACTTCGGTGGTCACCGCCAGCATGCCTTCGCTGCCGATCACCAGCGACAGCAGGTCCAGGCCAGGCGTGTCGAGCGCGGTGCCGCCGAAGGTCACGGGCTCGCCCTCCACGGTGAAGCCGCGCACCTGCAGCACGTTGTGCACGGTCAGGCCGTACTTCAGGCAGTGCACGCCACCGGAGTTTTCGGCCACGTTGCCGCCGATGGTGCAGGCGATCTGGCTGCTGGGGTCGGGTGCGTAGTACAGGCCGTGCGGCGCGGCCGCCTCGCTGATGGCCAGATTGCGCACGCCGGCTTGCACGACAGCGGTGCGCGAACGGGGATCGATCGACAGGATCCGGTTGAATTTGGCCAGCGACATCGTCACGCCCAGCGCGTGCGGCATGGCGCCGCCCGACAGGCCGGTACCGGCGCCCCGGGCCACCACCGGCACGGCCAGCGCGTGGCAGGTCCGGAGCACGGCCGCGACCTGGTTTTCGGTTTCCGGAAGGGCCACCACCAGCGGCCGTTCGCGGTAGGCGGTCAGGCCGTCGCACTCGTAGGGCACGGTGTCCTCGGGTTGCCAGAGCAGCGCGTGGGCGGGCAGCACGGCCTGGAGCGCGCGCACCACCTCGGCCTGGCGGGCGGCGCGCTCGGCGCGGGTGACTTCGGCAGGGGCGGCGGCAGCGTTCATGCGCGGCAGTGTACGGGCGGAAGCCGGTGGGCGCATTGAAGAAACTTGCAGCGTCGTTTGAACGCGGTTGTGCGCGCGGGTGCCTGCCGGGTCTTGAAAAACCGCTGTCGGTTGCTATCTGGAGAGCACGGGGCGGGACCGAACCAGCCCCCAAACCCACCCACCGTTTTCAGGAGTCCAACATGAACCCTCTGATTGCCCGTTCCGGCCTCTTCGACGACTTCTTCAAGGACGTCGCCCCCGGCTTTTATGTCCGCCCGCTGCATGGCGATTCGCTGCCCTCGCCGTCGCAGATCAAGATCGACGTCAAGGAAACCCCGTCTGCCTACACCGTGGTGGCGGAGGTGCCGGGCGTGGCCAAGGAAGACATCCATGTCACGGTCGAAGGCAGCGTGGTGACACTGCGTGCCGAAGTCAAGCAGCAGGACAGCCAGGCCCAGGACGAGAAGGTGCTGCGCACCGAACGCTATTACGGCGCCGTCGCCCGCAGCTTCCAGCTGGCGACCGACATCGACAATGAGCGGGCAAAGGCGAAGTACGAGAACGGTGTGCTGGCGCTGACGCTGCCGAAGAAGGTGGCACTGGCCGGCCAGCGCCTCAGCATCGAATAACCCCCGCGCCGCGAGGCTTCAGCTCAGAGAATTTTTGAGCCACTCGGCAAAGGCGGCGCACTCCCAGCGGTCCATCGTGCCGGCGCGCCAGCACAGGTAATGGGCATGCGGGCTGGGGACGTGCCGGGGATAGAGCGGCACCAGCGTGCCGTTCTCCAGCCAGGGCTGGGCCAGCTTGAGGCGCACCAGCGCCACGCCCATCCCGGCGGCGGCGGCGTCGCACATCAGGCCGATGTCGTTGAACTGCGAACCGTCGACGGGTTCTGGCCAGTCCAGGTCGTGCGCGGCGAACCAGGTGCGCCAGGGCTCCAGCGGGCTGCGCAGCAGCGGCAGGCCTTCGAGGTCGGTGGCGTCGTCAAACGGGCCCTGCTCGCGCGCGAACACCGGTGATGCCAGGGGCGTGACCTCGTCCTTCATCAGGCACAGGTGTTCCACGTCGGCGTAGCGCCCGGTGCCAAAGCGCACGGTGAGGTCGGCGTCTTCGGCCACCACGTCCAGCAGCGGGATGCTCACCTGCAGCGTGAGGTCGATTTCCGGGTAGGCATCGGTGAATTGGCGCAGGCGCGGCAGCAGCACCGAGCGGGCAAAGGTCGGCGTCACCGCCAGGCGCAGCTTGCGCCGGCCCGGCGAGGCCGCTCCGCTGGGAAATTTCTGCAGGATGGCCAGGCCTTCGCGCACATGGGCCAGGTACTCGATGCCCTCGGTGGTGAGGGAAAAGTCCGCACGGCCGAAGAGCTTGGTGCCCAGGATCTGTTCCAGCTGGCGGATGCGGTGGCTGACGGCGCTGGGGGTGACACACAGCTCTTCGGCGGTCTGGGTCACGCTGCGCAGGCGCGCCAGCGCCTCGAAGGTCAGCAGGCACTGGATCGGCGGAATCCGGATCGTCACGGCAGCGCCTCAGGTGCGGCGTGCCGGCCCGCCCCGAAATCGGCCAGCCCTCCCGCTCGGCGGGAAGCCGCTGCCAGGGCCGCGTCGGGGGGCGTGTGGTTCACTTGAACACCACGGTTTTGTGGCCGTTGAGCAGCACGCGGTGCTCGCTGTGCCACTTCACGGCGCGGGCCAGCACCTGGCTTTCGGTGTCGCGGCCCACAGAGGTCAGGTCTTCCACAGTGTCGGTGTGGTCCACGCGGGCCACGTCCTGCTCGATGATCGGGCCCTCGTCCAGGTCGGCCGTCACGTAGTGGGCGGTGGCACCGATCAGCTTCACGCCGCGGTCGTGCGCCTGGTAGTAGGGTTTGGCGCCCTTGAAGCTCGGCAGGAAGCTGTGGTGGATATTGATCGCCTTGCCCGAGAGTTCGCGGCACAGCCGGTCGCTCAGGATCTGCATGTAGCGCGCCAGCACCACCAGATCGGCGCCTTCGCTGCGGATGATCTCCAGTTGCCGCTCTTCGGCCTGGGCCTTGCTGTCCTTGCCCACGGCGATGTGGTGGAAGGGCACGTTGTAGCTGGCCGCGAGCTGGTAGAAGTCGCGGTGGTTGCTGACGATGGCACGGATGTCCAGGCGCAGCAGACCACTCTTCCAGCGGAACAGCAGGTCGTTGAGGCAGTGGCCTTCCTTGCTGACGAAGATCACGGTCTTCATCGGCGCGGCCAGCGGGTGCAGGCCCCACTGCATGCCGAAAGGCTCGGCGAACAGCTGGAGCTGCAGGCGCAGATCGTCGGGCGTGAGCTGGGCGCAGGTGAACTGCACGCGCATGAAGAACAGCCCGGTGGCGTGGTCGTTGTACTGGGCAGCTTCCTCGATATTGCCGCCGCGTTCCAGCAGGAAGCCCGAGACCGCATGCACGATGCCGGTGCGGTCCTGGCAGGACAGGGTGAGAACGTAGGATGGGTTCATGGTGGGGCAATTGTCGCAGCACCGCCCGGCAGCTGGCGCCCGATGCAGGTGGTCCAGCGCGCGGTTGCGCGTCACCACGCACAGCCACGTCAGCGTTCTGGCCGGCGGTGCGGTGGTTCCGGAGGCCGTCTGCCACAGCTGGGCAAACACGCCCTGCACCACATCTTCTGCGGCAGAGCGGTCCTGCAGTACCTGCGCAACGGTGGCCAGCAGAACGCCCGCCGTGAGCCCTTGGAGCGTTTTGAAGGCGGCGCGATTGCCCAGATCCAAGCGGGCGCGACCAGGGCCTCGACCTCTTGATGTGTTTCCATGAAATGCCGGATGGATGAGAGACAGGCGGGCCTGTCAGAGGCTGGGCGGGCCAGCAGACCGCTGGGCGCAATTTGGCGTAGATTGCTCGTGGCCCGCAAAAGCCGGCTTGGGCAGCCAGACCGGCGCTTCTTCAGTACGCGTGGGTGGTCTGGGCGGTCGAGGCTGTGGGGGCGACCGGGCGGATGATGTGCCAGACGCCGCCGCTGCCGTCGCCCGCTTTGTCATCGGCCTGGGCGTTTTGGATGCAGTCGTGCGAGACTATTTTTTCGGGAGGGCGTCAACGGCTGCTGTGGCCCCCGGGGGGCGGCGGCAAGTTGGTACCATGGCCTGCTTACCGGCGACGGACCGGAACGGTCGCGCCCGCCGTCTTGTGTGTGTGTGCTCAGCTCTGGAGACCTGACATGGCCCTCATGGATTTTCTGAACCGCCAGTTCATCGACGTCATCGAGTGGGTCGACGACTCGCGCGACACCCTGTCATACCGCTTCCCGGATGACGACAAACAGATCAAGAACGAAGCCCAGCTCATCGTGCGCGAGAGCCAGGTGGCGCAGTTTGTCTATGTGGGCCAGTTCGCCGACACGCTGGGGCCCGGGCGCCACACGCTCAAGACCGAGAACATCCCGATCCTGAGCGACCTGCTGGGCTGGAAGTACAAGTTCCAGACACCGTTCAAGGCCGACGTCTACTACGTCATCACCCGGGTGTTCACGGGCAACAAGTGGGGCACGTCCAACCCGGTGATGATGCGCGACGCCGATTTCGGCGTGGTGCGGGTGCGGGCTTTCGGCACCTACGACTTCAAGATCGTCGACCCGGTCAAGTTCCTCAAGGAAGTGGCGGGCACCGACCACCATTTCCGGCTGGACGAATTCAACGACGTGATGCGTTCGCGCATCGTCAGCATCTTCAGCGAAACCCTGGCCAAGGCCAAGGTGCCGGCGCTGGACGTGGCCACCCGCTATGGTGAACTGGGCGCGGCGCTGCTGGAACCGCTGAACGTGGCCATGCGCGACCTGTACGGGCTGGAACTGACGGCTTTCGTGGTCGAGAACGTTTCGGTGCCGCCGGAGCTGGAACAGGCCATCGACAAGCGGGGCGCCATGACCGCCATCGGCGACCTCAACGACTACGTCAAATACAACATGGGCAACGCGCTGGCCGAAGGCAAGGCCGGGGCGGCGGGTGTGGGGGCCGAACTGGCGGCCGGCCTGGCCATGGGGCAGGCCATGCTGCAGGGCGGCATGGGCGCGGCCCAGGCACCGTCCCAACCCGGGTTTGTGCCGGGGGCGGCAGCGGCGGCGCCCGTGGCCGCTGCCACGCCGGCCCTGCTGACGCCGGAGCAGGTGGCCGAGGTGCTGGGCGTGGCGCCCAGCGACGTGTTGCAGGAGCTGGAGGCCGGCAACCTCAAGGGGCGCAAGATCGGCACCCAGTGGCGCGTGACCCAGGCCGCGCTGGACCAGTTTCTGCAGTGAGTCTCAGGCGCTGTTTCGGCACAGCGGTGGCGCGTCAGACCGTGATGGGTGATGCATGCAGTTGAGTGAGATCTCGGCGCGGGAAAAGCTGGCCTGTCCCGCCTGTGGCGGTGAAGCCCAGTGGAGCCCGGCCAAGAAGGCTCTGGTGTGCGCCTATTGCGGCACCGAGTCGCCTTACGAAATCCGCGCCGACGGCGAGATCGTCGAGCACGACCTGGTGGCGGCGCTGCAGGCGATCCCGGCCAGCGCCCGGGGTTGGCAGGACGAGCGGCGCTCGGTGCGCTGCCAGCACTGCCAGGCCATCAGCGTGTTTTCGTCGGCGCAGCAGGGCAAGGCGTGCGACTTCTGCGGCTCCACGGCGCTGGTGCCGTTCGAGGAGGGGGACGATGTCATCCGGCCCGAGAGCCTGCTGCCGTTCGACATCGACCAGCCGCGCGCACGCGACCGGCTGCGCCAGTGGTACGGTTCGCGGTTCTGGGCCCCCAACAACCTGGGCAGCAAGGCGCTGACCGACACCTTGCACGGGGTCTACCTGCCTTACTGGACCTTCGACGCCGACGTCAGCGCCGACTACACCGCCGAAGGCGGCACCTATTACCAGGACCGCGAAGGCAAGCGCCAGGTGCGCTGGTTTCCCGTGGCGGGCCGGGTGCAGCATTTTTTCGACGACACACTGGTCTGCGCCTCGCGCGGGGTGCATCCGCGGCTGATCCAGGCGGTGGAGCCGTTTCCCACGGCTTCCGAGCGGCTCAAGGCCTACGACCCCGGCTACCTCAGCGGCTGGACGGTGGAGCGCTACCAACTCGACCTGGTGGCTGCGGCGCAACGGGGGCGCGAGCGCATGATGGAGGCAGTCCGCCGCCTGTGCGGGCAGGACATCCGGGCTGATACGCACCGCAATCTGCGCGTGAACGCCCACTTCGACCGGCAAACCTTCAAGCACGTGTTGCTGCCGGTGTGGCTGGTGGGCTACCGCTACGGCAGCAAGGACTACCAGGTGGTGGTCAACGGCGCCACCGGCCAGGTGGCCGGTGAATACCCCAAGAGCTGGGTCAAGATCGCACTCGCGGTGCTGGCCGGCCTGATCGTGCTGGGGATCGTCTTCGCGCTCGAAGGGCGCTGAGGCCTCAGCGGCGCATTTGCTGGCGCAGCTCGGCGCAGTGGTCGCGGGGCGGTTGCGGCGGCGTGCGCCAGACGCGGTCTGCGGCCTGCGCTTCCGGAGTGGTGAGCGGTTGGTCGGTCTGAGCCAGCGAAACAATCACCCGGTACGGGCTGTCCGGCGGCAGGTGCCGGGGCACGCCCAGGTCGCGCCGGACATGGCCGTTGCCCGCCACCAGCAGCACGGTGGCTCCCGCGCGCTGGGCGCCCCGGGCCGTGTCGGCCATGGTGCGGTCGCGGGCGATCTGGATGCGGGCCATGGGCGCGACCTGCGCCTCGGGCAACAGGCCGCAATGGCCTTCGCGGAGGGCGTCGCGCTGCTGCTGCAGGGCCGCAGGGTCGAGGGTGCTGTCGAGCGTGGTGTCGCTCATCGCCGGGCGCATGCGTTCGCGGGGCAGGTTGCCGCCCAGCACCGGCACGTCGGCGCGCACCGCCGCCATCACCACCGGGCCATAGACCGCCCAACGCCAGTGGCCGCTGTTGGCCTCGTCGGCCCAGCCCAGCGCCTGGCGTACCCGGGCTTCGTCGGCGTCCCGGGGCAGGCCGGTGGTCTGCCGGCCCTGCTCCAGCATTTCCAGCACCACCGCCGCGAGCACGCCCTGTTGGGCCAGCCGTTCGACGGTCTGGCGCTGCAGAGCCTGATGCTCGGGCGCGTCGTGCTGTTCGCCCAGCAGCAGCACCGGCGTGGGCATCAGGCCGCCCAGGCGGCCGGCGTCGGCCAACGGATCGGGTGCCGAGGCACAGCCGCTGCCCAGCGCGGCCACGCAGGCCAGTAACATCAGCACTTTTCGCGTATTCATGCGCGGAATACTACGGCCAACCACGCCGCGCCCGAACAGGCCGTGGGCCGCCTTCCGATCTTGACCGCTTCCGCCCCTGTGCCCCACCGCCCCTGGGGCATGCCCTTTCTGGTTCGCGTGCTGCTGACGCTGGTTCTGGCGTACGCGGCGGCGCGCCTGTGCGTCTGGTGGCAGACCCCCATTCCCTGGATGATCGGGCCGCTGGTCGCGACCTCGGTGCTCTCCGTGATCGGCCTGCCGACCACGAGCTGGGTGCCGCTGCGCAATGCCGGCCAAGGGGTCATCGGCGCGGCACTGGGTCTGTATTTCACCCCGGCGGTGGGGGCGCTGGTGGTCGGCCTGTGGTGGGCCATCGGTCTGGGCATCGTCTGGGCCCTGGCCCTGGGGCTGGGTTTTGGCGCATGGTTACGGCGTGTGAACGGTCCGCGCATGGCCGCGCTCAGTCCGTCGCAGCGTTTTTCCACCACCTATTTCGCGGGCGCGATCGGCGGGGCTTCCGAAATGACCTTGCTGGCGGAGCGGCATGGCGCCCGTACCGACCTGGTGGCCTCGGCCCACAGCCTGCGGGTGCTGCTGGTGACGCTGGCCGTGCCTTTCGCCATGCAGGCCTGGGGGGTGCACGGTCTGGACTTGTCTCTGCCGTCCGCGCGCGACGTGCTCTGGCCCGGCCTGCTGGGGCTGGGCGGCCTGGCGCTTGTCGGGGGCTGGGCCATGCAGCGGGCCGGGCGGGCCAACCCCTGGTTCATGGGGGCGCTGGTGGTCACCATGGGCGTGACGCTGACGGGCGTCACGCTTTCGGCGCTGCCCGGCTGGCTCACGGCGGGGGCGCAACTGGTCATCGGTGTGAGCCTGGGGGTGCGGTTCACGCCGGCGTTCGTGCACACGGCGCCGCGCTGGTTGGGCTCGGTGGCGCTGGCCACCGTCGCCATGATGCTGCTGTGTGCGGGGTTCGGGCTGCTGCTGGCGAGGCTGACCGGCCTGCATCCGGCCACGCTGGTGCTGGGCACCTCGCCCGGTGGTATTGCCGAAATGGCGATCACCGCCAAGGTGCTGCAACTGGGCGTGCCGGTGGTGACGGCGTTCCAGGTGTGCCGGCTGGTGGCGGTGCTGGTGCTGGTCGAACCGGTGTACCGGTGGTGGTGCGCGAGATCGGCCGGCTGAGGGGCCCAAAAACGAAGCCCGGCAGGGCCGGGCATTCAAGAAAGGCGATGGAGGCCGTTGCCGAAAGGGCGGTGGCTGACCACCTGCGGGCGGCACAGGGGCTCGCAACGCGGGAGCGTCTTCAGTGCATGACCACCGGCATCTGGGCCAGGGTGGCATAACCTTCGAGTGTGTCTTCCACCTCTTCCTGCGACGGCATGTCGTTTTGCCAGGCATTGATCTGCTGCTGGAACAGCTCGGCCCACGAGCCATCGAGGTAGACCTCTTTGCCCGAGCGCTTGTCCACGATTTCAAAACCGTGGCGTGGCATCTGCGGGCCTGCAGGTGCGGTCTCGCCTTCGGCCGGGGCATTGGCCAGGATATGGACCACGGCAAAGGCTTCTGAGTCGTAGAGCATGTGCATGGCTGAAAAATCCTTCAAAGAGAGCCTGAGCGGCTCTGTACTTTTTATATCGGCAAACGGCCCACCTTCTGCAGGCCCGATGGGTTTTAGATGGTTCCACCGCCCAAAGATTCAAGATGCGTGTGTTTTTCGGCACATTTCCGGGCTTGGCGGTGCCAACAGGGGGCTGCGCCATCACCAGTGGCCCGCGCCTCAACGCTGTGCCGGCGGTTCGGGCTGGACCGCGATCGGGGGCAGTTCGGTGAGCTGCTGGTCCGCCACATCGCCGTTGCGGCTGGTGAGCCGGATGCGCACCGGCAGGTGGCGCAGGCTCGGGGCCAGCCAGATTTCCACGCGCTGATCGAATTCCTTGCGGGGGCTGCGCAACAGCTTGCGGGCCCGAACGGTGCCGGCCGGCAGCGCCAGGTCTTCTTCGGGCCCGACTTCGAATTGCCAGACTTCGGACGATGTGGTGTCGGTCACCGGCAGGCGCACGATCTGCCCGGTTCCCAGCGCGTCGGGCCGCGCGTTGAGAAGCAGGCCCAACTGCAGAATGACCGACACGCGGTCCTGCGCGCCGGGCAGCAGGGGGGCGTCCGGGGTGTTGCGGCTGTAGCGGATGCGGCCTGCGGTGCGGTCGAAATGGGCCGCAGTCTCGCTGCGGCGGCGGTCGGCGAAGCGTTCGGGTTCCAGCCCCGCAGGGCCGATACGGCCCGTGCTTTCCTGCTGGCGGCTGCCCACCAGAAAGGCGCTGATTTCCGTGCGCGCGGTGTAGCTGCCGCCGTCGTGCTGCCACGCCAGCACGCTGCCAGCGTGGTATTGGAAGCCCTTGCTCTGGCCGCTGACGGTGTAGCGCAGCTCGGTGCTGCCGGCCAACTGGTTCGCCAGATTGCCCGCCGAGGGCAGCAGGTTGTGGGCGTCGGGAGCGCTGTCTGCGCGCAGGCTGGCCGTGGGTGAAGGCGTTGCCACGGGGGCCGGCGGGGCGGTCTGTGGTTCCGGGGAAGGGGTGGGTGCCGGTGCTTCGGCCACAGCGGGGGGCGGGGGAGGCGCTGGCGCGTCGGCCACGGCGGGCTCTGGAAGCGGCTCCGGTTCAGGGATGGTTGCAGGGGCTTCGACCACGGCGGGCGCGGGCGGTGGTGGCGGTGGGGCCTTGCGCGGCGCTGGCGCTGGCGCTGGGGGAGGCGGTGGTTCGGGCCGCGGTTCTGGCAGCACGATCCAGCGCACCGTGCTTCGCTCGACAGGCAGGGGGGCGAGCGTGGGCACCGTGGTGGGCGTGCCGGCGGCGGGGGTGGGGGTGTTCGCCTGATCGCTGCGCGCAGGCAGGGCGTCCTGGGCGTTGGGGCTGTTCCGGCTGGAAAAGCTCCACAGCGGTGCCCCGGCCAGTCCCCACAAATGGGCCAGCAGGACACCGCCGCCCAGCAGCGCCAGCGTGCGAGCGCCCGGGCCGGGCGCCAGAGACGGGAGCGGGGAGCGGCTCGCTGGCACGGCGGATGGCCCGACTCTGGTCATGCCCCCGGGCCGCGGTACCCCAGGTCGGCGCTCAACTGGGCCGTGGCGCGCAGCAAGGCCTGCGCCGGCCCACCGTCCCAGCGGGTGTCGAGCGTGGTCACCGATCCAAGCACCACGATGCCCATCGCCAGACGGCCCTGTGCGTCGAACACCGGGGCACAGAAGCCGCCCACGCCTTGGAGCAGGCTGTTGACCACGCGCGACAGGCCGTGCTGGCGGGTTTCGTCCATCAGGGCCTGGACATCGGCCTGGGAGCGGGGCACATCGGTCAGGTAGTCGTTGACCGGGAGCTTCTTGAGGCGCGCCAGTTCGTCGCGAATCATGGGCGGAATGCGCTCGCCATCGCGCCCCTCATGCTTCATGAAGGCGGCAAAACAGCGCCCCGTGGCCGAAGTCAGCAGCGGCATCACATCGCCCAGGCGCAGGGTCACGGGCACGGTTTGGGGGGCTTCGGCCCAATGCACCATGGTCGGCCCCTGGTTGCCCCAGACGGCGATGGCCAGCGTGTGGCCGGTTTCGGCCAGCAACGCCGGCACGCGCTCGCGCGCCAGCTTGACGGCATCGATGCGCGACAGGCTGGCCAGGCCCAGGCGCAGCGCGGCCGGGCCGAGGTCGTAGCGCGTGCTCACCGGATCCTGCATCACCAGGCCCATGCGCTGGAAACTCACCAGATAGCGGTGGGCCTTGGCCGAACTCATGCCGGCGCTGGCGGCCAGGTCGCGCAGCATGAGGGCGCCCGGCGCGTCCGAAAGGGCGCGCAGCAACTCGAAGCCCACCTCCACCGACTGGATGCCTGCCCGCAGGTGTTCGGTGTCGTCAGCCTGTTCACCGGACGCGGATGCCCTGGCGCGGGCGCGGGTTGTTGAAGACGGGCTGGCAGGCATCAGGGCTTTGAACTAGAATGCAATTCTTACGGATAGGTTAACCGATTTCACTATTCGTAATTTCATTTATGCGTGATTCGGTCTACGGGCGCCTCGGTCACATGCGCGGGCGTCGTTTTCGTTTCTTCCTCAGCGGCAACAGGAGACAGGCATGAAACTCGCCACCTACAAGGATGGCTCTCGCGACGGACAACTGGTGGTGGTCTCGCGCGATCTGAGCACGGCACATTATGCGACGGGCATTGCCCAGAAGCTGCAGCAGGCCCTGGACGACTGGAACTTCATCGCCCCCCAGTTGCAAGACCTGTACGTCACCCTGAACAACGGCAAGGCGCGCCACGCGTTTCCGTTCGATCCGAAGCAATGCATGGCGCCGCTGCCCCGTGCCTACCAGTGGGCCGACGGCTCGGCCTACATCAACCACGTCGAGCTGGTGCGCGCCGCGCGCAACAGCGAAGTGCCGCACAGCTTCTACGAAGACCCGCTCATGTACCAGGGCGGCAGCGACGACTTCATCGGCCCGAACGATGACGTGGTGGTGCCCAGCGAGGACTACGGCATCGATTTCGAGGCCGAGATTGCGGTCATCACCGGCGACGTGCCGATGTGCGCCACGCCTGAGCAGGCGATCGACGGTGTGCGTCTGCTGATGCTGGCCAACGATGTGTCGCTGCGCAACCTGATCCCGGCCGAGCTGGCCAAGGGTTTCGGCTTCTTCCAGAGCAAACCGGCCACGGCCTTCAGCCCGGTGGCGGTCACGCCCGATGAGCTGGGCGATGCCTGGCAGGGCGGCCGCGTCAACCTGACGCTGCAGAGCACCTGGAACGGCCGCAAGGTCGGCATGTGCGACGCCGGCCCCGACATGACCTTCCACTTTGGCCAGCTGATCGCCCACATTGGCAAGACGCGTAACGTGCGCGCGGGCTCCATCGTGGGTTCGGGCACGGTGAGCAACCGGGGCGTCGAGGTCAACGGCAAGAAGGACTGGCCGAAGGGCTATTCGTGCATCGCCGAGAAGCGCGCCATCGAAACCATTCTCGACGGCAAGCCGTCCACCGGCTTCATGAAGTTCGGCGACACCATCCGCATCGAGATGAAGGGCCCGGACGGGCAGAGCATCTTCGGCGCCATCGACCAGAAGATCGCCCCGCTGGCGGCATAAGCCGCCACGCTCCGCCGCTGCCTCCCAGGAGGGGCGATCCGGCGGGGCGGCTCTTTGCCGGCGCGAGCGCCCCGTCCTCCTCAACTGGCGTAGAGGTCCGCCAGCGAAGCGAAGCCCTTGACCTCGATCGGGTTGCCGAAAGGGTCGCAGAAGAACATGGTCCACTGCTCGCCCGGCTGGCCCTCGAAGCGCACCTGCGGCGGCAGCACGAAGTCGACACCGGCGGCGGTCAGGCGGTCGGCCAGCGCGCGCCACTCGGTCAGCAGCAGCACCAGGCCAAAGTGCGGCATCGGCACCATGTGGTCACCGACCTTGCCAGTGCGGGTGGTCTTGAAAGGCTCGCCCAGGTGCAGCGAGATCTGGTGACTGAAGAAGTCGAAATCGACCCAGGTATCGGTGCTGCGGCCTTCGGTGCAGCCCAGTACGCCACCGTAAAAGTGGCGGGCCTCGTCCAGGTCGGTGACGTGGAAGGCGAAATGAAACAGGCTTCGGGTGGTCAGCAGGGTGTCGGGCATGCGCGCAGGATATCAGCGCGGGGCGGGCGTTTTTCGTCCCTGGCGGAAAAGCCCGGCTCGGCCACTGGGCCTCAGTAGCCGGGCGTGGGCGCGCTGCGGCTGGCCTGCTCGATCTTGTCCTGGCAGGCCACGCAACGCAAGGCGACCGGGTTGGCGTGCAGGCGCGCGGTGGCGATCGAGGTGCCGCAGTCCACGCACAGTCCGTAGCTGCCATCGGCCACGCGTTGCAGGGCCGCGTCGATGGCGATCAGTTCGGCCGATTCGCGCTCCTCCAGGGCGAAGGCCAGGTCGCGTTCGGCGTCGGCCTGTGCCCAGTCGTCGCTTTCCGTCTCGCGGGCATTCGCGGCCGCTTCGGCGCGGCCGATCTTGCCGCCGCGCTGTGCACGCAACTGCGCCAGCACTTCGGTGCGCATGGCCTGCAGTTGATGGCGGTAGGTGTCGGAAATCGGGGTGCTCATGGTTTCTCCTCGGGTTCGCATCGGGTGCCGCCGGCAGGCGGGCACGGGTTTTATCTTGCGCCCGCACCCTGGGCCGGGCATTGATCGGCGTCAAGCGGGTGACGCCCATGCGCCTGGCGAGAAGAAAACCCTCGGCGAAAAAGCGGGCGTTTCGGCGCAGAATCGTTGCTTTCGTCCCGCAAAAACAAGGAGAGACAACGGTGCCCGCCATCGATTACAGCCGCTACCAGACCCTCGACATCACCCGCCGCGGCCCGACCGTGGACGGTGTGCCCTCGGTGCTCGACATCCGCATGAAAGCCGACGGCCCCGGTGGCAACGGCAAGCTGCCCACCGCCGGCCACGACGGCCACTGGGAGCTGAGCGAGATCTGGCGCGACGTGGGGCGCGACGACAGCGTGCGCTGCGCCGTGCTGCGCGGCAGCGGGATGGGCTTTTCCGGCGGCGGCGATCTGGCGCTGGTGCAGGACATGGCGACCGATTTCGAGGTCCGCACCCGCGTCTGGAAGGAGGCGCGGGATCTGGTCTACAACGTCATCAACTGCGACAAGCCCATCGTCAGCGCCATGCACGGCCCCGCGGTCGGTGCGGGCCTGGTGGCGGGCCTGCTGGCCGACATTTCCATTGCGGCGAAAAGCGCGAAGATCGTCGACGGCCACACCCGCCTGGGCGTGGCGGCGGGCGACCACGCCGCCATCGTCTGGCCGTTGCTGTGCGGCATGGCCAAGGCCAAGTACTACCTGATGCTGTGCGACCCGATCAGCGGCGAGGAGGCCGAGCGCATTGGCCTGGTGTCGTTGGCTGTCGATGACGACACCCTGCTGGACAAGGCCTACGACGTGGCCGACCGGCTGGCCGCAGGCAGCCAGACCGCCATCCGCTGGACCAAGTACTCGCTCAACAACTGGTTGCGCCAGGCGGGTCCGGCGTTCGACACCTCGCTGGCGCTCGAATTCATGGGGTTTGCCGGGCCGGATGTGCGCGAAGGTGTGGCATCCTTGCGCGAGCGTCGTGCGCCGCGTTATGGTGCCGATACCTGACACCCTTCCAGGAGACGACATGGCCCCCCACGCTCCTTCCTGTTCGCGGCACCCTGTGGGGATGCCGGTCTTCCTGATGCGGTGTGACGGAGGCCGACCATGAGCGATACCCGCGGTTTTGGCGCCTTCGTGCCGGGCTTCGAATTCCTCCAGAACCTGGCTGGCCAGGCCGCCAGCGGTGTGGCACAAGGGCTGGGGGGCGGCGGCATGCCCAAGCTCTCCAGCTGGGTGGCGCCCACCTTCAATGTGGAAGAGCTGGAAAAGCGCATCGAGGAGCTCAAGGCGGTGCACTTCTGGCTCGACCAGAACACCAAGGCGCTGTCGGCCACCATCCAGGCGCTGGAGGTGCAGAAGATGACGCTGGCCACGCTCAAGAGCATGAATTTCAGCCTGGGCGACGTGGCGGATGCGCTCAAGATGCCGGCCGCCGCGTCGGCGTCGCCCTCGGCGGGGGCTTCCGGCAGCGCCGGGTACACCCCGTTTGCCGGCCTCGAAGTGCCGCCACGCACCTACGGCGCCGCGCCGGTCGAACCTCCGGCCATGCCGCCGGCACCCGCACCCGAAGCGCCTGCAGAGCCCCGGCACCGGCGCGCTGCTGCGGCCGCCCAGCCTGCGGCGGCCCCGGCGTCCGGGGTGGTGGACCCGATGCAGTGGTGGGGTGCGCTGTCGCAGCAGTTCCAGTCGATCGCCAGCCAGGCGCTGCGCGACGCGGCCGGCCAGATGCCCGGCGCCGCAGCCGCCGCCGGCAATGCGGCGCCAGCGGCCGAAAAAGCGCCGGCATCCCGCTCCCGGCCGCGCAAGACCGCCGCCAAGAAGGCGCCTGCCCGCGCACCGGCAGCGGCGCCGCGCGCGGCGAAGGCATCACCGGCTGCTGCCCCCGCGCCAGCGCCGGCCCGTGGCCGCGCTTCGGCCGCGCCTGCGGCCCGCCGGGCGGCCACCCAGAGCGGCCTGGGCGCGGGTGACTGGCCGCTGCCCACGGCGTTTTTTCCGGGTTTCCAGTCGGCGCCAGCGCCGGCTGCTCCTGCTTCCGCACCTGCACCGGCCCGGCGAACCCCGGGGCGCCGCCGCTGACTTGGCCTGTTGCAATGAAACGTTTTCCCTACGCCCACGCCACCCACCCGCAGTGGCGCATGGCCGCCGCGCTGGTGCTGGCGCAACTGCGTGCGCAGATGGCCCTGCCTGAGCAGGCGGCCGCGCCCTCGCTCGGGCTGCTCTACATCACCGACCACTACGCCAGCGAAGCGCAGGCCATCCTGGACCACATCAGCGCCGAACTGCGCGAGGTGACCGACTGGGCCGGCACGGTCGGTATCGGCATCGCGACCAACAACGCCGAATACTTCGACGAGCCGGCGCTGGCGGTCATGCTGTGCGACCTCAGTCCCGACCAGTACCGCGTGTTCAGCGGCGTGGCACCGCTGCCGGCCAGCGGCACGGGTGATGGCGGTTTCGTGGCGCACACCGCGCTGCTGCATGCCGACCCGCAGCTGCACGACCTGGGCGAACTGGTGGCCGAACTGGCCGAGCGCACCCAGACCGGTTACGTGTTCGGCGGCCTGACCGCCAGCCGCTCGGCCAACGTGCAATTCGCGCTGGGCAGTGCGGGCAACCTGCGGGGGCAGGGTGAGGCCAGCGGCGTGCTCAGCGGGGGCATCAGTGGCGTGGCCTTCGGGCCCGAGGTGGAGCTGATCTCCCGCGTCACGCAGGGCGCGCAGCCGGTGGACCGCGAGCGCGAGGTCACCGCCGTGGAAGACAACGTGGTGCTCGCGCTGGACGGCGAGCCGGCGCTCGACGTGCTGCTGCGCGAGCTGGAGATCGACCTCGACCAGCCCGAGGCCGCCATGGCGCGGTTGCGGCGCACCCTGGTCGGCATCACGCCGCCGTCGCGCAGCGGCCTGGATCTCGACCTCAACCACCCGTCGCATGCCCGCGGCCAGTTTGGCCCGGAGGTGCTGGTGCGCCACATCATCGGGCTCGACCCGGGGCGGCGCGGCATTGCCATCGCCGAGCGGCCGTCCCTGGGCGCGCGGCTGGCATTCTGCGAGCGCCATGCGCAGGCGGCGCGGGCCGATCTGGTGCGCATCTGCAGCGAAATCCGCGAAGAACTGGCGCCCGAAATGTCGGGCATCGGTGATGTGTTCACCGCGCCGGACGATGCCACACCTGCCGCCCCGCGCCAGATCGCCGGTGCCATCTACGTGAGCTGCTCCGGCCGTGGCGGACCGCATTTCGGTGCTCCCAGCGCCGAGTTGCAGATCGTGCGCCGCGCGCTGGGTGATGTGCCGCTGGTGGGTTTTTTTGCCAATGGCGAGATCGCGCACCAGCAGCTCTACGGGTACACCGGGGTGCTCACGGTGTTCGTGCACGACGGCGTGCCAGCCGCCTGATCCTGGCGGTTCGCGCTCAGGCCGAAGATGGCGCGCTGATCCCCGGCGGCAGGTCTTCGCAGGCCAGGCGCAGCCGGTTGTGCTCGGGGTCGGCCAGCAGCGCCTGCCATTGGCCGTAGGCGGTGGCGAAGGGCGCGCGCAGCAACTGCCCACCCAGCACTTCGACCCGGGCCGCCACGGCGTCCACCTCGGCCGGGGTGTCCAGCAAAAAAATGGGGTAGCCCCCGGCCCGGGTTGCTGCAGTGCGTCGCGCTGCGGCGGGCCGGTCGGGCGAGGCCCGGCGCGCAGCGGCTTCGAAGCCGAACAGGAAGTCCGGCGTGTGCACCGAGCGGAACGAGGGCGAACGTGTGTAGGCGGCTTCGGGCAGGTCCAGCAGCGCGCGGTAGAAGGCCAGTTGCGCCTCGATGTCGCGGCAGCGCAGGTTGAACAGCAGCTTCATGCGACGGGCCTGGCGGGCTGCGTCTGGGCGGCTCAGGGCGCGAGGGTCACGCGGCTGGGGTCGAGCGCCTGCAGCGGGGCGGCGTCGATCCAGCGCCGGTACAGCGCGGTGCTGGGCTCGCCTTCCTTGACCAGGCCGCGCGCCTTGAGCCACTGGCCTTCCTTGACCATCACGTCCAGCGTGGCCGGGTCGAGCTTGATGCGGAACTCGTAGTCGCCCCAGGCGGCCTTGATGGCGTCGGCCGGCAAGGCCGGGCCGACGAAGCGGGCGGTGGTGGCCTGGGCTTCGGCGGTGTCGCGGTGCACCAGTTCTTCGCCCTTGAGCAGGGCCGCCAGCACGCGGCGCGTCTGTGCCGGGTTGGCGCTGGCCTTCTCCGAGGCGGCCAGGATGAAGCTGCTGGCGTGGCCGGGTAGGCGCAGTTCGCGGTACTGCGCGCCGAGCACGCGCTGGGCCGTGGGGTAGGCGTTGGGGAAAGGCACGATGGCGTCGACATCGCCGCGGGCCAGGGCGGGAATCATCTCGGGCGGCGGCACGTTCACCAGCTCGGCCTGCACGCCCGCAGCGGCGAGCGCGCTGGCGATGATGTAGTGCACGTTGGTACCCAGCGGCATGGCGATCTTTTTGCCGGCCAGGGCCTTCAGGTCGGTCAGCGGCTGATCGCCCTTGGCGATGACGCGGAAGCTCCGGTACTGCGAGAGCACGGCCACCACCGAGAACTTGAGGTTGCGCATGACACCGGCCACGGCCGGGAATTCGGCCATCACCGCGTAGTCGAGCTGGCCCCCGATCAGCGCCTCGAAGCCGGCGCGGCCGCTGGCGAAGGGCACGATCTTCACGTCCAGCTTCTCGGCCGCCCAGAGCTTCTTGTCGGCCGCTTGCGCGATCTGCGGCACGTCGGGGTAGGCGCCCCAGCCGATCGACACCGGGGTCGGATCCTGGGCCAGGGCCCGGGTGGCAAAGAGCATCAGCGCGGCGGCGCGCAGCAGGGATTTCATGGCGGTTCTCCTGGAGGGCAAAGAAAGGTGGCGGGGTTGAAGGGCGGTATCAGTGCGCGTCGCGCAGCAGGCGCAGCAGGTGGTTGCGGCGGGCGATGTAGGTGGCGTCGATCTGCTCGACCGAACGCGGCCGGGGGCTGTCGATGGCCAGGTCGTCGATGAAGCGGCCCGGCGCGGCCGACATGACCAGCACGCGGTCGGACAGCAGCAGGGCTTCGTCGATGTCGTGCGTGATGAACAGCACCGTGGTGCGGCGGGCTTCCCAGATGCGCAGCAGCAGCTCCTGCATGGCCAGCCGGGTCTGCGCGTCCAGCGCACCGAAGGGTTCGTCCATCAGCAGCACGTCGGGCCGTGCGGCCAGCGTGCGGGCCAGCGCCACGCGCTGGCGCATACCGCCCGAGAGCTGACCAGGGTGGTGGTCGGCTTTGCCCGACAGGCCCACTTCGTCCAGCGCCTGCAGCGCGGCGGTGCGGCGCTCGGCGCGCGGCAGGCCGAAGCGCTTGAGCGCAAATTCGACGTTGCCGGCGGCGGTGAACCACGGGAACAGCGCGTACTGCTGGAACATGACGCCCACGCGCGGCGAGGGGCCGCTGACGATGGCGCCGTCGACCTGCAGGCTGCCGCTGCTCAGCGGCGTGAAGCCGGCGATGGCGTTGAGCAGCGTCGACTTGCCGCAGCCCGAGGGGCCGATGACCGAGGTGAACGACCCCGGGGCCAGGGCGAGCGAGACCGGCGCCAGCGCCTGGATGTCGCGGCCGCGCTGGCGGAAGCGCACCTCGGCGTCGTGCCCCTGCACGTCGCCGCGTGCGGGGGCCGGGGGCGAAACGGTGGCGGTGTTCATGACTGCTCCCAGTGCACCAGGCGGCGGCTGATCTGCACGAACACGAAGTCCAGCAGGCCGCCGAGCAGGCCGAGTTCGATCAGACCGACGAACATGCGGTCGGTGCGGAAAAACTGGCGCGACTCCTGAATGCGGTAGCCGATGCCCGACGAGGCCCCCGTCAGCTCTGCCGCCACCAGGCTCAGGAAGGCCAGCGCCGCGCCCAGGCGCAGGCCCGAGACGATGTGCGGCGCGGCCGCCGGCACCACCACCTCGAAGAATTCGCGCCAGGTGCCGGCACCCAGCGAGCGCGAGGCGCGGATGTAGGTTGGTGCGATCTGCGAGGCGCCGTGGTCGGTGTTGAGCCAGACCGCCAGGAACACCGTGTACGTGATCAGGAAGTACTTGGAGGGCTCGCCGATGCCGAACCACACGATGGCCAGCGGCGCCAACGCGATCGCCGGGATCGGCCGCAGGATGTTGAGCAGCGGGTGCAGCGTGTAGCCCACGGGCCGCAGCCGCGCGGTCAGCAGGCCCAGCACCACGCCGAGCACGGCGCCCAGCGCGAAGCCGACGGCCGAGCGCTTGAGCGAGATCGCCAGGTCGGCCATCAGCACGCCTTCCTGGTACTGCTCCAGCGCGGCGTGCAGGATGGTGCCGGGGGCGGGCACGAAGTCGGGGTTGAGCCAGCCGGCCAGCGACGCAGCGCTCCAGAGCACCAGCACCAGGCCCAGCGACACCCCCAGTTGCGCCACGCGGGCGATGCTGTGGTTCATCATGCGCTCCGTCGAGGCGTCAGGCCCGCAGCCACGGCAGCGCCGAGGCCGGGTAGCGGAAGGTCTGGAACACGCTGTTCAGGCGGCCCGGCCCGGTTTTGCGCGCGGCGGCGTCGGGGTATTCGGCGAACCAGGGGATCACGTATTCCCACACCACCTCGCCGTCGGGGTTGACCTCGAACAGCCGGCCGGTGGCCGATTCGGTGATGTGCGTGTTGCCGTTCCACAGCCGCTGGGCGTTGCCCATGAAGGCGGTGTAGAAGGCGTTGACCATCTCGTCCTGGTAGCTCCAGACCACGCGGTTGTCGGCCGGGTCGATCTCGACCACGCGCGAGAAGGCCACGTGGGCGCCTTCGCGGAAGTTGCCGTTGTCGAAGGCCAGGATGTGCCCGTTGGCCAGCGGCACCGGCGCGTGCTGGTGCGAAACCACGCTGGGCGGCACGTGCAGCGTCACCGCGCCGCTGGCCTTGTCCACGCCGATGATGCCGGCGGTGGTGCGCAGGCTCATGAGCACCGTGCCGTCGGCCATCACGCCCAGGCCGTTGACCAGCGGCCAGTGGTAGCGGCCAAAGCCCGGGTGGATGGGGAAGTCCTCGGGCTTCAGGTGTTCCCAGGCCTTCCATTCCCACACCAGTTCGCCCGCGCGGTTGACCTCGCGGATCACGTCGGCGTACATCACTTCGTCGGGGCCGTGCGCGGTGCCGCCGGGCACGCGCGCGGCGAAACCTTCGGGCACCACGTCGCAGGCGGCGTAGAGCAGGTGGCCGTTGGGCAGCCATTGCGCGTCGTGGTGGTGGGCCGGGTCCTGGTAGCGCCAGACCACGTCGCCTGCGGGCGTGACCTCGTAGAAATCGCCGCCGTGCCACATCGACCAGGGCGCGTAGCGGTCCGGCGATTCGGCGTGGTTGCCGTTGTAGCCGAGGTTGCCGTTGGGCAGGATCACCGCGTGCCGACCGGCGCGCACCGGCAGCTTCCACTGGTGTGCGACACGGCCTTCGATGTCGATCAGGTATACGTGGCCGTCGGCGGTCTGCGGCGCGATCAGGGTGTAGCCGCCGGCGCTGGCGGCGGGGTCGTGGGCGATCAGGCCCACGCCGCGGCGGCGCTGGGTGATCTGGTCGACGGTGGTGGCCATGGGAGGCTCCTTGCTGAGGGGGTGCATCGCCGCCGAACAGGGACTCTCGGGGCGTCTGGGTGTGCACTGTAGAGGGCGTTCAGCGTCAGGAACAGCGCAATGTTTTTGCATCCCTGTCAGAAAAATCTTTACACTCGCCGGCCATGCCCGCGATCTCCCAGGCTTTCCGCTGTTTTGACGAAGTGGCCCGTCGCGGTTCGGTGCGCAAGGCCGCCGAGACCCTGCACCTGACGGCGGCGGCGGTCAACCAGCAGGTGCTCAACCTCGAAGCGCAGGTCGGCACGCCGCTGTTCGACCGGCTGCCCCGGGGCATGCAGCTCACCGCTGCGGGCGAAATCATGATCGCCGCCGTGCGCCGCAGCCAGCGCGACTATGACAACGCGCTCACGCAGGTCGAAGACATGCGCGCCCTGCGCCGCGGCCACGTCAACATCGGCGTCTCGCACTCCACCGCCGAATCGCTGCTGCCGCAGGTGGTGCAGTCGGTGCAGCGCAGCCACCCGGGCATCACCTTCAGCGTGCGCTCGGGCAATGGCGAATCGCTGCTGCGGGGCGTGGCCAACGGCGAGATCGACGTTGCCTACTGCCTGCGGCGCACCCCGCCGCCCGGTGTGGAAGAAGTGCGGGCACACCCGCAGCAACTGGGCGTGGTGATGGCGCCCGGGCACCCGCTGCACACCCCCGCGCGCCTGCTGCGGCTGCGCGACTGCCTGGACCACCCGCTGGTGATGATGTCGCCCGACATGGAATTGCGCAGCCTGCTCGAACGCATCGACCCGCGCCTGGCGCGCGCCGGCCGCCCACTGGTGGAAACCAGCTCGGTGCCCATGGTGCGGCGCCTGGTGGCGGGCAGCCAGGCGGTGAGCTTCCTGTTGCCCGACAACGTGGTCGAAGACGTGGACGCGGGCCGCCTGGTGTGGGTGGCGCTGGAAGATGCCGCCGCGCGCCTGTTCAGCGGCATCTACCAGCGCTCGGGCTACACCACCTCGGTGGCGATGGGACTGCTGTTGGGCGCGCTGGAAGCCGAGGTCAACGCCATCCACCAGCGCTTCGACCGGCAGGCCCCGCCCCCGCTGCAGGGCTTCGCCACCTGAGCCGCTGGCGCGGCGCGCGGGCCGTTCAGCGCCGCAGCGCGGTGAAGGCTTCGAACTCCCAGCTGCGCATCGCCAGCACCAGCGTGTAGCCCTCTCGGTCTTTCTGGGCCAGCTTCTGGTCGGTCTGGTGCTGCTGCGCAAAGTCCTGCGCCACACGCTGCAGGCGCTCCAGGAACACCGGCGCCAGCGCCCGGCTGACCGAGCCGTGCACGAGCATCAGGCCCTCGCCCGAGCCGTCGAAACCGCCCGCGAAGTAGTCGAGCAGAGCGTGCTCGCGGAAGTAGTTCATCACCGGGCCGTGCGGGCGCCAGCGGAAGGTCTTGGCCAGCTTCAGGCGGTAGCGGTTGAGCGGGCGCAGCTCGATGATGCCGATGCGGTCGAGCTGGGCCAGGTACTTCACGCATTCGGCCTCGGTGAGCCGGTAGGCGGCGGTGATCTGCTCCAGCGTCCACTGGCTGAGCACGCAGATCGCCACCAGCAGCAGCTTCTTGTCGGCCACCACCGCGCGTTCCTGTTCAGCCGTCATTTCCTTGAGCAGCGGCTGCGCGTCGGCCACGCGGCGCGCGAGTTCGGCGAAGTCGATCTTGAGCGCGCGGCAGATCTCGTCCACCCGCGAGAGCGACATGTCGCCCTTGGCCAGCATGCGCTTGACGCTCGACTCGGCCATGCCCAGCGCTTGCGCCAGGTCGGCGTAGGTCATCTGCGCGGCCTTGAGTTCCTTCTTGATCGTGCCGACGAGGTCGAGGGTGGTGCTCATGCGGATCGGGTACCGATTAGCGATACCAGTGGTGAAAAAAATGGCCACTGTATCGCATGGAGCCACCCGATCCGGTGGGCCGCCCGGACACTGCGCCCGCTGTTCCACCCCCTGGAGTTCCCATGCGATTGCCCGCCGTTTCCCCCTCTCCCGCCTTCGCGCGCTGGGCCACCGCCCTGCTGCTGCTCTGGTTGCTCGCGCTGACCGCCGGGCCTGCGCTGTCCGAAGCGCTTGGGTTCACGCTCAACGCCCACGGCCACGGCCACGCCCACGCCCACCTGCACGCGCACGGCCACCCCTTCGTCGACGCGCGCACCCTGTTCGGTATTCCGAACGTGATGGACGTGCTCACCAACGCGCCGCTCACTCTCGCGGGCCTCTGGGGTCTGCTGGCCTTGCGAGGCCGCACGCTGCCCGGTGCGACGCAGAAGGCCGCCCTGGTGTTCTTCGCCGGGCTGGTGGCCACCGGCTTCGGCTCGGCGGGGTACCACTGGGCGCCCGACGTTTCGGGTCTGGTCTGGGACCGCCTGGGTATGGCCGTGACCTTCGCGGGGGCGATCTCGTTGGCCGTGGCCGAGCGCGTGGGGCAGGTGCCAGCCCGTTGGTCGCTGCACCTGTCGCTGCCGCTGGCCACGTTCTCTGCCATCCTGCCAGCGTTCACCGGCAACGTGCTGCCCTGGGCCGTGATGCAGTTCGGTGGCATGGCGCTCATCGTCTGGCTGGCGCTGCGCACACCGGTGGCTGGCGCCATTGGCATCCGCCTGGGGGCGCTGATCGGTCTGTACGCGCTCGCCAAAGCGCTGGAGCTGGGCGATGCCGCCGTGTTCCACGCCACCGCCGACACGCTCTCTGGCCACAGCCTCAAGCACCTTACCGCGGCGCTCGCGGCCTGGCCCGTGATCGTGGCGTTGAGGCCGCAGCGCCCAGCCAAAGCCCCCGCGAGCCTGCGGCAGAATGCACCGGGCCGCGCCGCGTGAACCCCGCGCCAAGAACACCTCTGGAGGAGACCCGAATGTCCACCCCGCAAGCCGCGTTGAGCACCGACGCCATCGCCCACGCTGGCCACAGCAACCAGTTTGCCCTGCTCACGCAGCGCCGCTTCGGCCCCTTCTTCTGGGTGCAGTTTCTCGGTGCCGGCAACGACAACGTCTTCAAGTTCGCCTTCACCGTGCTGGTCACCTACCAGTTGCAGGTGCAATGGCTGCCGGCGTCGATGGCCGGGCTGGTGATCGGCGCGCTGTTCATCCTGCCCTTCCTGCTGTTTTCCGCCACCAGCGGGCAGCTGGCCGACAAGTACCCCAAAGAGGTGCTGATCCGCTTCGTGAAGAACCTGGAGATCGCCATCATGCTGCTGGCCGGCTGGGGCTTCATGCAGCAGCACGTGCCGATGCTGCTGTTCTGCGTGTTCCTCATGGGCCTGCATTCCACGCTGTTCGGCCCGGTCAAGTTCGCCTACCTGCCGCAGCACCTGAGCGAGCGCGAACTCATCGGCGGCAACGGCATGGTCGAAATGGGCACCTTCGTCGCCATCCTGCTGGGCAACGTGGCCGGCGGCCTGCTGATCGCGCTGCCCCTGGTCGGTCCGAGCTATGTGGCCGCAGCCTGCCTGCTGCTGGCCCTGCTGGGGCGTGCGCTGGCGCAGGCCGTGCCGGTCTCGCCCGCCACCGATCCGGCCTTGCGGATCAACTGGAACCCCTTCACCGAAACCTGGCGCAACCTCCAGCTCGCGCACGGCAACGTGGTGGTGTTCCGCTCGCTGCTGGGCATCAGCTGGATGTGGTTCTTCGGCGCCGTTTTCCTGAGCCAGTTTCCGGCCTTCGCGCACGACGTGCTGCGCGGGAACGAACAGGTGGCTTCGCTGCTGCTGGTGGTGTTTTCGGTCGGCATCGGCGCGGGCGCGCTGCTGTGCGAAGTGCTCAGCCGCCGGCATGTGGAAATCGGCCTGGTGCCGCTGGGCGCCATCGGCATGACGGTGTTTTCGGTGGACCTGTACTTCGCGGCCAAGGGCGTGCCGCCATCCACCGCCGTGCTCACGCTCGGCCAGTTCCTGGCTGAACCCGCGCACTGGCGCGTGCTGGCCGACCTGGGCCTGCTCTCGCTGTTCGCCGGCATCTACAGCGTGCCCATGTACGCGCTGATCCAGATGCGCAGCCAGCCCACGCACCGCGCCCGCATCATCGCGGCCAACAACATCCTCAACGCGCTGTTCATGATCGCCAGTTCGCTGCTGGCCGGTGCGCTGCTGGCTGCGGGCTTCAGCATCGCCGAGCTGTTCCTCATCGTCGGTCTGGCCAACGCCGTGGTGGCCGGCTACATCTTCCTGCTGGTGCCCGAATACCTGCTGCGCTTCGTGGCCTGGGCGGCTTCGCGCTTCGTCTACCGCTTTCAGGTGCGCGGCGACGAGCGGATTCCCACCGGCGGTGCGGCCGTGCTGGTGTGCAACCACGTCAGCTTTGTCGACGCGGTGCTGCTCATGGCCGCCAGCCCGCGCCCGATCCGCTTCGTGATGGACCACCGCATCTTCCAGGTGCCGGTGCTCGGCTGGCTGTTCAGGCTGGCCAAGGCCATCCCCATCGCGCCGCAGAAGGAAGACCCGGCGGTCTACGAAGCCGCCTTCCGCGAGGTGGCGCACACCCTGCGGGCCGGTGATCTGGTGGGCATCTTCCCCGAAGGCGCCATCACGCGCGATGGCCAGTTGAAGCCCTTCAAGGGCGGCATCATGAAGATCCTCGAAACGGCCAAAGCCGACGGCCTGCCCGAAGTGCCGGTCATCCCCATGGCGCTGACCCACCTGTGGGGGTCGTTTTTCAGCCGCATCGAAGTGGTCAACGGCAAACACCAGGCCATGGTGCGCCCCTTCCGGCGGGGCATGTTCAGCCGCGTGGGGCTGAATGTGGGCGACGCGGTGAAGGCGGAAGACGTGACGCCGGAGGGGTTGCGGGAGCGGGTGGCGGGGTTGTTGGATTGAAGAGTGGCGTGCGCTCCGGAGCCGGCGCCCACGCCGCGGGCGGACTGGTGCCTTCTTCCATGAAAGCGGTGCAAAACGGGAAGGCCTCGAGTGAATACAAACACCGCGGCCTGGACGCAGGCCTTTACTCCTGCCCCAGTCCCAAACGCTGAATCAATTCCTGGATCGCGGCGCTCACAACCGTCTTGATATCGTTTTCCACCACAGGCTCCAGCTCCGGTTTCAACGTCGCTCCTTTGTCCAAGGCGGCTTTGCCGTGTGTTTTGTCAACGATCATCTTCAGCGAGGTTTCGGTGACCAATGCGATCTGGCGGCCCGTTTTGGTTTCGAACAAACCGGCTTCCAGCGAGGCGTAGGCTGCTGAGTAAGGCGGCAACCCAAACGCGGAACGCTGGCGCACGCCGATTCCCTTGAGAGGGACTTCATTCAAAGGAACGAAGTCACCACCGACTGAAGGTGAAATCACCACAATCAGGTCAGCCACCTGCGCGGCAGGATGCTTCAACACATCTTCCTTGGTGAGCCCGTCGAGCTCCAATGCCTTGACGGTTGTGAAACGGCCTCCCTTGCTCAAAGTCGTTTCAGCATTTTTCAATGCCAGGGACGCCAGTTGCCAATCAGGGCGCTCCAGCTTGGACGAGTCGTTGTTGAATGCCGTTGTTCCTATCCAGGAAAGCCGAATGGTCGAATCCAGCGTGGCAGCAATGGCCAACGACTTTCCGTCTGTCGCCGTCTGTATGGCAGCTTTGTCGACAGATGCGCAGCCCCACAAGCCCGTGGCTGTCAATGCAACGAAAAAGTAGCGGAAAAATTTCATGGAACTCCTCGGGTAATTTTTTGAATAACCGGCGCATTATCCAAGGCCAGCTATCGATTGTTGCCACTCCTTCACAGAATTGAATGGGGCGCTGGAATTCATGCCCAACCAAGTGGCGCAGAGGTTCTGGAGCTCGGTGCATTGCTGGGCAGTGAAGGGTTCCATGCCAGTGCCCTGAGTTGTTGCCTCGTGCCCCCCTGTTTGGCCTGCTGGATCGCACGGCAGATGGTCTTCCGGTCTGCTGCGTGGGGCGTGCCAACCGGAAAACGACCGAGATCCGAAAACAGCCAGTGTGCGAGGGTATCGAAATTCGATGCTGGTGGTTATCGAAACCTGTTCTGGTGGATGAAAGTGCGCCGGTTCACCGTGAGGGTTGCCACCATCCGCCCCATGTTCAACAACCCACCGAGGTTTCACATGGTCAGCGGCTCCCGTTCCCCCCTCATCGTGATGCGCGACACCCGCGCCTGGCAGTTCCAGGTCTGGGCCTCGTTCGGGCTCGCGGTCTTTCTCTGTGCCATCGGCCTGGCGTGGCTGCCCGGTCAGGCGCTGGACCGGGCGTTCATGGTGATGGGGTATGTGTTCTGCCTTTCGACCGCGTTCGTGCTGTCCAAGGCGGTGCGCGACCAGCAGACCGCGCAGCGGGCGGGAGAGTCCGAGACACCGATGTGGCGCTTCGTGGTGTGGGGTGGCTTCGGTGTCGCGATGGGTCTGACGGTCTGGGGCTTGCTCCGCATGGAGATCAACGAGACCTACAAGGCCTATCTGGGCGTGAGCTGGCTGTACCTGGTGACGTCGGCGTTCACGCTGGCCAAAACATTGCGCGACCGGCATGAGGCGGACCTGATGGACCGTGCTCGCGATCGCTTCCCCACGCAGGAGCAATGACATGAACGCTGTTTTTCTGAAGAAGCTGTGTGTGGCGGGCTGTCTGGCCGCTGCCTTGGTGGCGGCGCCGGTGCGGGCGCAGAGCGAGGCTTCACTGGCGCTGTCGGCCCTGCCGGTGGCGTCGGTGGTGGGGGCGGGGGCTTCGGCCGCAGGCGGTGCTGCTGCGCTGAGCACGGTGCCGGCAGCGCTGACGCTCAGCGGCGCGGTGCTGGTGGTGAAGGCGGTGGACGTGTCGGCGCGCGGCACGGTGATCGTGCTGGAGCGCGTGTCCGATGGTGCGCGCACCAGTGTGGAAGTGACCGGGCATGCGGCTTCGGGCGTGGGGGCCAGTGTGGGCACGGCGGTCGCGGTGAGCGTGATCGGTGCGGGGGTGGTGCTTTCGGCGGCGGGGGAGGTGCTGTGCTTCATCCCGAACGCGCTGGGCCGTGCGTTGCTGCACAACGAGAAAATCACCCACTGAACCCCGCAACACGCTTTCCGCTTTCCCCTGGGGGCGACACCAGCGGCCCGGCTCAGCCGGTTCTGTGGTGTCTGCTGGACGGGCCATTTCACACGAGAGGCATCATGAAAACCCAATGGCATTTGGGGTTGGCGCTGCTTTGCGCATGCGCCGTCACCGCGGCCCATGCCGGCCGTTCCTGCGAGGCGCGTCCGTTGACGCCACAGGCGCTGGAGCAAGGCCTGGAACTGGCGCAGCGCATGGCACAGGCGCTGGACGCCGAGTTCGTGCGCAGCGGCGCGCGGGTGGTGGTGCTGGGCCGGGCGGGGCAGGACCTGTCAAAGTACCAGCTGCGCTGGTCGCACCTGGGCTGGGCCTACAAGACGACCGAAGGGCCGTGGCGCGTGCTGCACAAGCTCAACCAGTGCGGCACGGGCCACGGGGCGCTGTACCGCCAGGGCCTGGGGGAGTTTTTCCTGGACGACTTGTGGCGTCACGAGGCGGTGTGGTCGGTGCCGGCGCCGTTGCTGCAGGCACCGCTGTACGCCGTGCTGACCGACCCCGCGCGCAGCGTGCGGCTGAACGAGCGGGCCTACAACATGGTGGCCTACGCCTGGGGCACGCGCTACCAGCAGTCCAACCAGTGGGCGCTGGAGACCTTGGCGTTGGCGGCCGACCCGGGCGTGACCACACGGCCGCAGGCACAGGCCTGGCTGGGGTTCAAGGGCTACCAGCCGAGCACGCTGCGGCTGGGCCCGATGACGCGCCTGGGCGCCAGCAGCACGTCGGCGCACATCCGCTTCGACGATCACCCGAACGCCAAGCGGTTCTCCGACCGCATTGAAACGGTGACGGTCGATTCCGTGCTCGACTGGATGACCCGCACCGGGTTGGGTTCAGCGCCGCAGCAACTGGTTCTGTGAAGCCGTCGCAGGGCGTGCGGGAGAATGAGCGCGCGGCGACGTATCGTCGTGGGCATTCCATGAAGAAAGAGGGAAGTTGACATGAGCAACGCTTTGCGTTTGTCGGAAAAGTGGTTCCGCCGTGGCCTGTGGCTGGTGGCGTTTCTGTTCGCGTGGTTTCTCACCGGCTTGGGCAGCACCATCGTGGGCGATCTGCCGCAGGTGGAGCAGCAACGCTCGCTGGAAGACTTCATGGACGCGTCGCGCACAGCGGCCCTGCGCCAGACGCTGAAGTCCACGGAGCAGGCGGCGGAGGACGCGCAGGCCGCGCTGGAACAGGCGCAACTGAAGTTGCAGACCGCCAGGGCCGACAACCGCGCGGCGCGCGAGACCTTCGACAACTGGCTGGCCACGCGCCGTGCCACGCAGCGGCCCGAGCAGGATGACGAACTGCTGCAGCGCACGCGCGAACTGGACGGTCTGCGCCAGGCCGAGCGCGACGCGCTCGCGGCGGTGCAGCGACAGCAGCAGGCCGCGCTGGACGCCAGCCAGGCCAGCCAGCGGGCGCAGGCCGAACTGGGCCGTCTGCAGGACGCAGCCCGCGAGGCCTACCGGTCGGCCCAGCGCGCCCAGGAACTGCGCGTGTTCGGCTACCGCCTGGCGCTCACGCTGCCGCTGCTGGTGGTGGCGGGCTGGCTGTTCAAGAAGCACCGTCAGGGCGCATCGTGGCCGTTCGTGTGGGGTTTCATCTTCTTCGCGCTGTTCGCCTTCTTCGTCGAACTGGTGCCCTATCTGCCGAGCTACGGTGGCTACGTGCGCTACATCGTCGGCATCGTGCTCACGGTGATCGGTGGTCGCTACGCCATCCAGGCGCTGCAACGTTATCTGGAGCGGCAGAAGCAGGCCGAAGCCCAACCCGACAACCAGCGCCGCAAGGAGCTGGACTACGACCTGGCGCAGGCCCGGCTGGCCAAGAACGTGTGCCCGGGTTGCGAACGTGCGGTCGATCTGAAGGACGGCAAGACCGATTTCTGCCCGCATTGCGGCCTGTGCCTGTTCGACCGCTGCGGCCATTGCAGCACCCGCAAAAGTGCGTTTGCGCGCTACTGTTTTGCGTGCGGCACAGCGGCTGTGCCCGCGGGGCGGGCAGAGGACGCACCTGCACAAACAGCGACCTGAGTGGCCGGTTGAGGCGCCGTATGGGCGCATACTGCAGCCTTGTTTGACTTTTCCGGAAAGCCGGGTGCCCGTGGTACCTGCCCACCGCCATGATTCGCCTTGATTTGCGCATCGAGTTGAACTACGACATCGATGCCTTCGGTGCGGACTTCATCTTCAACATCCATCCCGCGTTCACGCCGCAGCAGCGGGTGCTGAACGAGAACCTGTGGCTCAGCCAGGCGCTGTCGCCCCTGCTGCAGACCGAGTCGCACAGCGGCAACCGGCTGCTGCGCCTGCGGGCCGGTCCGGGGCCGCTCCGGCTGGTCTACACCGCGCTGGTGGAAATCGAACACCACAGCGTGCCGCCGACGCAGTTGAACGAAATCCCGGTGGCGCAGTTGCCGGCTGACGCACTGCGCTACCTGTATCCCAGCCGCTATTGCCAGTCGGACCGGCTGGGCCGTCTGGCCCATCAGGCTTTCGGCTCGTTGTGGCAGGGCCATGACCGGGTGATGGCCGTGCAGCACTGGGTGCAGCGCCAGGTGACCTTCACGCCGAACACCACGAATGGCAATACGTCGGCGGTGGACACGCTCATCGAGCAGGTGGGTGTGTGCCGGGACTTTGCGCACCTGATGATTGCGCTGCTGCGCGCGCTCAACATTCCGGCGCGCATCGCCACCGGCACCGATTACGGGGCCGATCCGGCCCTGGGCCCGCCCGACTTCCACGCCTACGTCGAGGTCTATCTGGGCGGGCGCTGGTGCATCTTTGATCCGTCGGGGACGGGCATTCCCATGGGGTTCATGCGCATCGGCACCGGCCGCGACGCCGCCGATGTGGCGTTCGCCACGATCTTCGGTGGCGTGAGGACCCAGGCGCCCATCATCAGCGCCGTGCCGTCTGCCGGCAGCCCGATACCGCAGCACAGCGCGTACGCGGTGTCCACCGACGCCGGGCTGGTGCGGGCCTGACCCACGGCCGCGGCCGCAGCGCGGCGGTCAGTGGTCGCTGGCGCCGCTGCGCCGGATGGCGCGCTGGACGTCGCCCAGCGGCAGGCCGTAGCTGCTGGCGAAGTCGGCGGGCGACAGGCCGCTGCCGTGGAAGGCGCGCAGCAGGGCCTCGTCGCGCGCGGCCTGGCTGGCCACGTCGGCCAGGGCTTCCAGGGTCAGCGCGTTGACTTCCTCGTCACGGCCCAGCACTTTTTCGGCATAGGCCTCGCGGCTCAGGCCGCTGGCTTCAAATGCCTGGGCCACGCGCTGGCGGAATTTGGGCCGCAGGTCTTCGGGCGTGCGCTGCTGGCGGCGGCGGAACACTTCCACCAGTGCGTGGTGCACGTGTTCGGGCGCCAGGTCTTCCACCGCCTGGCCGGCCAGGTCGTGGCGCTGCTGGCCGCTGGCGACCACGGTGAGGTAGCGGCTGGAGCGGGTGTGCAGGGCGAGGGCGGTCTTGAGCGCGTCCTTGTCCAGGGCGTCGGGGTGGGCGGCCAGCAGGTCCTGGAAGATGCCACGCTTGAGCGGTTTGGGCGTCTCGCCGAACAGCGCCGGGTAGAGCGTGGCCAGTTGCTCCAGCACCGGGTGCTGCGGCCTGGCGGGGCGTTTGCTGCTTTCGGCCGTGCCGGCACGGCGCGCCGGGTTGCCGGCCGGGGCCCGGCGTGGCGGGCGGTTGCGCGATGAGCGATTGCGGGCCGGGGCGGCGGTGTCTGCTGCGGGGGTGGCGGGGGCCGGGGTGGCTTCGGCAGGGGTCGGGTTCGGTGGCGTGGTCATGTCGGGGTGTTCGGGGCCTGAGGTCATACGCCGCGCGCGCGGTCGCTGCGGAACTGCTGCTGGAAGGCGGCGAAGGCGCCGGCGTCGAGCGCAGCCCGCACTTCTTTCATCAGGTTCAGGTAGTAGTGCAGGTTGTGGATGGTTGCCAGCATGGGGCCGAGCATTTCGCCGCAGCGGTCCAGGTGGTGCAGGTAGGCGCGGCTGAAGCCGTCGCGCCCGCCATCGGCATGGGCCACGCCGGAGCGGCCGGCGCAGGCGTAGCAGGTGCAGGTTTCGTCGAGCGGGCGGTGGTCGCTCTTGTGCCGCGCGTTGCGGATCTTCAGGTCGCCGTAGCGCGTGAACAGGTGGCCGTTGCGCGCGTTGCGCGTGGGCATGACGCAGTCGAACATGTCGACGCCGCAGGCCACGCCGTCGACCAGGTCTTCGGGTGTGCCCACGCCCATCAGGTAGCGTGGCTTGTGCGCCGGCAGGCGGTGCGGGGTGTGCGCCATGATGCGCAGCATCTCGTCCTTGGGCTCACCCACGCTCACGCCGCCGATGGCGTAACCGGGGAAGTCCATCTCGACCAGCGCCTCCAGCGATTCCTGGCGCAGGTGTTCGAACATGCCGCCCTGCACGATGCCGAACAGCGCGTTGGGGTTGCCCAGGCGCTCGAATTCGGTTTTTGACCGAACCGCCCAGCGCCGGCTCATTTCCATGCTCTTGCGGGCTTCGGCTTCGGTGGTGATGTGGCCCACGTTCTTCTCGCCCTGCCAGTAGGGCGTGCACTCGTCGAGCTGCATCACGATGTCGGAATTGAGCACCGTCTGGATCTGCATGCTCACTTCGGGCGACATGAACAGCTTGTCGCCGTTGACGGGCGAAGCGAAGTGCACGCCTTCTTCGGTGATCTTGCGCATGTCGCCCAGGCTCCAGACCTGGAAGCCGCCCGAGTCGGTGAGGATGGGCTTGTCCCACTTCTCGAAGCCGTGCAGGCCGCCGAAGCTCTGCATCACGTCCAGGCCCGGACGCATCCACAGGTGGAAGGTGTTGCCCAGGATGATCTGGGCGCCCATGTCTTCCAGGCTCGCGGGCATGACGCCCTTGACGGTGCCGTAAGTGCCCACGGGCATGAAGATGGGCGTCTCAACCACACCGTGGTTGAGCGTGAGCCGGCCGCGGCGCGCATGGCCTTCGGTTTTGAGCAGGTCGAACTGAAGCATGGGGCGATTGTCTCAAAGCGGCCCGGGGTGTGCCCGGGCCGGGCTTCGTCCTTTTCAGGGAACGCGCTCCGCTACCGGTGCTTTCCTTCCGGCGCCACCACCAGCACCGTGCGGTTGCGGTCCTCCACGATCCACTGCCGCCCCTGCCGGTCGACGGTGATGCCGGCCGGGTTGCCCAGTGGGCGCACGCCCCGCTGCGCTGTCCAGCCGGCCACCTCGTTGCGGGCGGCGCCGGTGGGCTGGCCGTCGCGGTTGAGCGTGAAGCTGACGATCCGGTGGCCCTGGCTGCGGTAGCCGTGCCAGACGGCGAGCAGCCGGCCGCTCCAGGGTGTGGCGCGGTCCGGGTGGTCGGCGGGCGGCACCGTGAGCAGTTGCAGCGGTGCCACGTGCGCGGGCCAGGCCATGACCGGCGGCGTGTGGTCACTGGCGCGGCAGCGGGTGCGGCCTTCGTAGCCGCGCGCCACGACCGGGCGGCCGCGGGCGTCGCTCAGGCATTGGGGCCAGCCGTGGTCAGAGCCTGGTTTCAGTTCGTTGAGCTCTTCGGCGGGCAGCGTGGCATCGGTGTAGTCGACCGAGTTCTCGGCTTGCCACAGGCGCGGCCCTTTCGGGCCGGTGGTGAAGGCCAGGCCGAGCGAGTTGCGCAGGCCGGTGGCGAGGGGGCGCAGCGACTGCAGGGTGTGTTCCGGTCCGCCGAGCACGGCCTCGTACACCGCCGCGCGCGGTTGCGGGCCCTGTTTTTCCGGGCAGGGCAGGGGCTGCTGCTGGCGGTCGTCGCGGCAGGCGTCGGTGGCGGAGCCGAGGTTGATGAACAGGTGGCCGTCAGGGCCGAAGACGATTTCCTTGAGCGGGTGCGCGCCATCGGCGGGCAGGTCCGTGATGACGTCTTCGCGCTGCACGTTCAGCCCGACCGGGGTGCGCCAGATGGTGCCGGCCTCGCCCACGTAGACCTTGCCGTCGGGTCCGAGCGCCAGGCCGTGCGGGCGGTCGAGCCGGGCGGCCAGGATGCGGGTGCGCGCTTCGTCGCCCGGGGCCTCGGGCAGGACCAGTTCCAGCAGGCGCCCACGGTGGGGTTCCCAGTTGCCCATGTCGGCGATCCAGAAGCGGCCGGGGGCCACTTCCAGAATGCGGCGGGGCATGGAAAGCCCTTGCGTGCCCGTGGCGACCAGGCCCGCGCACCAGCCGGCAGGCGTGGCCAGCGCGACGCGGGGGAAGCCGGCGCATTGGCCCTGGGTCAGATAGGCTGCTTGCGCGAAAGCGTTGAAGGACAGGACAGCACTGGCCAGCCAGAGGGCCAGATAGCGAAGGCGTGTTGCGCCGGGCATGGCTGTGGCCAGCCGGCTCAGCGCCCCGGGATCGTGGTGCTCAGCGTCTCGGTCGTGCGCTCACTCTGGACCGTCAGCGGTTCGGATTGGTCCCAGCTCCAAGCCAGCAACACCGCCAAACCCAGCGACATCAGGAGGGCCAGGCCCAGGCGGAACAGGATTTCAATCACGGACAGTCTCGTGGCGTTGCATGGCGATGGGGCGATTGTGCCCGCCATGACGGATGTTTTCTTGGGGCGCTGGCCCCGTTGTTCAATATCTCTCACCAACGAAACACATTGTGGTGATTTCGTTCACAGGGCCGTGGCCCTGCAATCGGGTCAGGCCGTGAACTCGGGGCCGGTGTATTGCTCGGGGATACGCACCTTGCCGGCCGCAATGTCCCTTCGCACGCTCTCGAGCGCTGCCCGCACGGGCGCGGCCACATCCGGCGCCAGGGCCAGGCGCACCGCTTCCGGGTCTTCCAGGCCGATCTGCCGCAGCACGCCGCCCTGCCAGCGGCCTTCGGCATGGTCGCGGGCGGCGGCAAACACCGCCTTGCTGACTGTGGCCATCGCCGATCCGATGAAGACACCGGGGTTGCGTTGCGTCCAGTCGATCACGTTGCCGATCTGGCGCGTCTGGCGCTCCGCGCAGGCGTCGGTCACACCCTGGCGCCCGGCGTTGAGCATGGTGAAGATGACATCGGCACCGGCGTCCATCTGGGCCAGGGCGATGCGTTTGGACAGGGCATTGTCGTCCTGGTTGCCCGAGAAGTTGGTCAGCAGCTTGACCTTGGGGTCCGTGGCCGCGACGCCCGCAGCAAAAGCCGCCCGGCCCTTGAGGCCCGGGGTGACGCGGATGCCGGACATGTGGCCCACCACGCCGGTGCGGGTGGTCAGGGCGGCCAGCGCGCCAGCCAGAAAGGCCGATTGCTCCTGCAGTACCTCATAGCTCGACAGGTTGGCGGCCTTCACGTTGCCCTGGGTGACCACAAAACGCACGTTGGGAAACTCGCTGGCCACTTGCTGGGCGGCGGCGTTGTTCTGCCCGCCGTGGGCGATGACCAGACCGGCTGCGCCACCCGCCAGGTCGCGCAGCGCGGCTTCGAGCAGTTCTTTGCGGGGTGCGACCTTGTCGATGTAGCGGCCCGACAGGCCGAAGGCCTTCTGGGCCTGGACGAAGCCTTCGTAGCCCGATTGCATGAATCCCTGGTCGTTGACTTGGCCGGCGAACAGGGCATTGACCGGCGAAGGGGCGGGGCGCGTGGCGCAGGCACCCAGGCCCAATGCGGTGGCGGAGAAGCCGATCAGGGCGTGGCGGCGGGAGAGCAGATGCGGTTCGTTCATGGGATTGGTACAGATGAAAACGGCGGTCACGCAGAAACCGTGCCTGCCTCGCCCGCACCAAAAAGCCTCGCGAGGCACCCCCGCAGCCACTGATGACCGGGGTCGCGGTGCAGGTGGGCGTGCCAGTACTGGGCGATGGTGCTGACCGGCAGCTTCAGCGACAGCGGGCGTGCCACCAGCGCGTGGGGCGCTGTCAGCCGCTCGGCCAGGCGCTCGGGCACGGTGGCGATCAAGTCGGTGTTGCCCAACACATGGCCCAGGGCCACGTAGTGCGGCACGGTCAGTTGCACCGTGCGGTGCACGCCGAGGCGTTGCAGGGCTTCTTCGACCAGACCGTGCGCCGTGCCCGCCGACACCACGCGCACGTGCGCCGCTTGGCGGTACAGCGTGGCGGTCACCTGCGGGCGCACGGCCAGCGGGTGCGCCTGGCGCATCAGCGCCACGTAGCGCTGGCGGAACAGCGCCTGCTGGAAGTAGCCTGCCTGCAATGGCGGCAGCGAGCCCAGGGCGAGGTCCACGCGGCCGGTCGCCATGTCCTCGCGCAAGGTGGTGTCGGCCACGGTGACGGCGCGCAGGGTCACGCCGGGGGCCTCGTGCGCCAGGGTGTCCATCAGCACCGGCAGGAAGTAGATCTCGCCGACGTCGGTCATGGCCAGGGTGAAGCAGCGGTCGCTGTTCGCCGGGTCGAAGCTGGCGCGCACGTTCAGCGCGCTTTGCAGCGTGTGCAGCGCCTGCGCCACCGGGGCCGCCAGTTGCTGGGCATAAGGCGTGGGCACCATGCCGGCCGGGGTGCGCAGGAACAGCTCGTCGCCCAGCAGGTCGCGCAAGCGGCGCAGGGCGTTGCTGACCGCCGGCTGGCTCAGCCCCAGCGACTCGGCCACGCGCGAGACCCGGCCGTCCTGCACCAGGCGGTCGAACACCAGCAGCAGGTTGAGATCCAGCTCGGTCAGCTTCATGGCTCTTGCATATTCACGGGGTGAATAAAGGGTATCACGCCAATTCCCTTGCCGGATGGTCGGACTGCCCCGATCATGCGGGCCACAAGAACACCCACGGAGACAAGCATGCACCCTGCCAGCGGGCCCGACGCCCTGCACTGGGAAGCCGGCGGCACCAGCCGCATCCCGTTCGCCGTCTATACCGACGAGCAGCGCCACCGGCGCGAACTCGATCGCTTCTTCTACCAGGGCCACTGGTGCTACGTCGGCCTGGAAGCCGAGATCCCGAACGCCGGTGACTTCAAGCGCACCGCAGTCGGCGAGCGATCGGTCATCATGACCCGCGCCGCCGACGGGCACGTCCACGTGGTGGAGAACGTCTGCGCCCACCGTGGCATGCGTTTCTGCCGCGAACGCCACGGCAACAAGACCGAATTCGTCTGTCCCTACCACCAGTGGAGCTACCAGCCCGACGGCACGCTGCAGGGCGTGCCGTTCCGGCGCGGCGTGCGCCAGGATGGCAAGGTCAACGGCGGCATGCCGGCCGATTTCAACCCCAAGGACCACGGCCTGACGCGGCTCAAGGTCGCCGTGCGCGGTGGGGTGGTGTTCGCCAGCTTCGACCACAACGTCGAATCGCTGGAAGACTACATGGGGCCGACCATCCTCACCTACTTCGACCGCCTGTTCAACGGCCGCAAGCTCACCATCCTGGGCTACAACCGCCAGCGCATCCCCGGCAACTGGAAGCTGATGCAGGAGAACATCAAGGACCCGTACCACCCCGGCCTGCTGCACACCTGGTTCGTCACCTTCGGCCTCTGGCGCGCCGACAACAAGAGCGAGCTGCGCATGGACGCGCACCACCGCCACGCCGCCATGGTCTCCACCCGCGGCAGCATGGGCCAGGCCAGCGGCCAGGCGGCGCAGGTGACCCAGGTGTCCAGTTTCAAGGAGACGATGCAGCTGGAAGACCCGCGCTTCCTGGACATCGTGCCCGAGCCCTGGTGGCAGTTGGGGGGACAAGAACCGGCGCCGCCGGGCCGCCCCAAGGCGCCGGGCGCCCCCTCGGGGGGCAGCGAAGGACACGAAGTGCCGAGCGTGGGGGTTCAAGTTCCCACGGCGGTCATGACGACCCTGTTCCCCAGCGTGATCTTCCAGCAGCAGGTCAACAGCGTGAGCACGCGCCACATCCAGCCCGACGGCCACGGCGCCTTCGACTTCGTGTGGACGCACTTCGGCTTTGCGGACGACACGGAAGAGATGACGCAGCGCCGTCTGCGCCAGGCCAACCTGTTCGGCCCGGCCGGCTTTGTCAGCGCCGACGACGGCGAGGTGATCGAGTTCTCGCAACAAGCCTTCGACAGCAAGCCGCAGCACCGCGCGCTGGCCGAACTGGGCGGGCGCGAGGTGGGCGAAACGGATCACATGGTGACCGAGACGCTGATCCGTGGCATGTACGGGTACTGGCGAAAAGTCATGGAGGCACCGGAGAAGAACGAAGGAGGTGCCGCATGAGCGCGCTCGTCAAAGTTGACTTCGACACCTGGCAGGCGCTGCAGCAGCTCTACAGCGACTACGCGTTTGCGGTGGACAGCGGCCAGTGGGAACTGTGGCCGGAGTTTTTCACCGTGGACGGCGTGTACAAGCTGCAGCCGCGCGAAAACCACGAGCGCGGGTTCCCGCTCTCGACGCTTGCCTTCGACAGCCAGGCCATGCTGCGCGACCGTGTCTACGGTATCAAGGAAACCCTGTTCCACGACCCGTACTACCAGCGCCACGTCGTGGGTGCGCCGGTCGTGCGCCAGACCGACGAGCAGGGGCGGCTGCACTGCGAGGCCAACTACGCGGTGTTCCGCACCAAGCTCGACGGCCCCAGCACGGTGTTCAACGTTGGCCGTTACCTCGACATCGTGACGAAGACGCCGGACGGCCTGAAGTTCGCCCAGCGTCTGTGCATCTACGACAGCGAGATGATCCCCAATTCCATCATTTACCCGATTTGATCAGGACAGCACTCATGAGCAACTGGACCGACGTGGCCGCCGAGGCCGATCTGTTCGAAGGCGCGGGCATCCCGGTCGCACCTGCTGGGCACGATATCGCGCTGTACCTGCAGGACGGGCAGGTGTTTGCCACCGACAACCTCTGCACGCACGGCCACGCCAAGCTGTGCGATGGTTTTCTGGAGGGGTTCGAGATCGAATGCCCCTTTCATCAAGGCCGCTTCGACATTCGCTCCGGCGCAGCGACGTTGGCACCCTGCACGGAACCGATCAGGAGCTGGCCGGTGAAGGTCGAGGGTGGCCGGGTCTGGCTGGACTTGGCTTAGCAGGCTGTTGAAATTCAGCGTTTTCGAGTGAAAACACTACCTTCCGATCAGCGTCTGCGGCAGATGACTTGTTTGGTTGGCACTTGAAGCAGCCTTGCAGTGCGAGCAATCGCTCGCCAAGGC
>Ga0067045_1002566_pt1 | contig 75485 bp, 58 predicted proteins | sample TerdegcTABiofilm_FD_59184 | JGI IMG/M metagenome (GOLD analysis project Ga0067045, IMG submission 59184) | Combined Assembly of (Gp0054472, Gp0054536) Wastewater bioreactor microbial communities from Singapore -Terephthalate degrading... | reverse complement strand
AGCTACAACGAGCTGTATTGTCGAGCAATTTGGATTAGCAATAATATTATTATTCTTTGCATCGTTTTGATTTACTTCAGGTACAACCAGTGGTATATTATCGTCCATTCGCCATGCAGATGAATTATCAATTACAATTGCACCTTTTTGGGCAAATTTTGGTGCATATTCTCGGCTTACTTTTGCACCAGCGGAAAAAAATACAAAATCAAATTTATCAATATTATTATCTTTGAGTTCTATAACATTTATTGTCTTAGATTTGTATTCAAATGATTTACCTACGGAACGCGCAGAAGCATAAAGTGTTAATTCATCTATTGGGAAATTGCGTTCCTGAAGAATCTGTTGTATAGTTCTTCCAACAAGGCCGGTTGCGCCAACAATTGCTACTTTCATAAATTCTCCCCCACAATGTCGGAGTGACTGGATTTGAACCAGCGGCCCCTACGTCCCGAACGTAGTGCTCTACCGGGCTGAGCTACACTCCGAATTATTAGATATTAATAATATCTGATTTTATGCTTCATTTAGAATTTCATCCAGATTATCTACCAAAATTTTACGATAATTATCATTTGTTCTGTTTGTTTTGATAGTCACCTTAATCGCTGAATCACCAATTAATTTTGTTCTATCAGCCCACTCAATTAGTTTTATTGCTGTAGGATCCTCTAAATATTCAGAAAAGCCTATTTCCTGCAACTCCTTATCACTTTCTATTCTATATAAATCAATATGATAAATTGTAATTGGTATATTCTTTTCTTTTCCTTCATATTTATTAATGATAGTAAAAGTTGGACTTACCACAATTTCATCCACATCAAAATAATCACAAATTCCCTTGATCATTGCAGTTTTTCCTGAACCTAAATCACCATAAAAAGCAACAATATCACCTGGTACAATAAACGATGCTAATTTTTTTCCTATGTTATATGTATCTAATTCACTAGTAGAATTGAATTCCATGATTTCTCAAAAAAAGCAAAATTAATTAAAAAATCAATATCAATTCTAAAAATCAAATTTTTTAAGGTTTAAATACGTTATAAAATAAAAGATTTTTTGCAATGAAATTTATTTACAAGATATATTATGCCATAATTATTTTATTTTTAAATTTTTTCAATATTTTTTTTCTCAATGCAGCAGAAAAACCGCAACCACCAATTGAAGTGCGTTTCGTTAGATTATATGGAGATGATAACGAATCTTCCCCTCCTATTCTATTAATGAAATCATCTGATGCAACTGCAAATATTAATGTGGGTGCTCGCCAGCTTACTCTTGAAATTGATATTTACGCAGATATTCCACCTACACTTTTTGCCACTTTTACACATTGTGATATAAACTGGCAAGAAGATGCTAATAACTTTATTAATAATCAAGCAATGATGAGAACAAGCGATTTTTTCTGGGAAAGCGCGCCAACTAGTCATTCATATTATTCACATCGAGGGACACTGAAGTTCCCAAATTCTGTTTTACAATTCCGATATTCAGGTAATTGGAAAGTAAAATTATATGATTATTATTCACCTGAGAAATTGATTGCAGAAGCAAAATTCTTTGTTGTCGAACCTATTGTTCCCGTACAAATGGAATTTGTTTCGAGTATGTATAGCCCACAATTTAACGTTATCAATTCAGCATATAATATAGAAACAAGCATTACAGCACCATCAAAAATATTAAATTCTCAATTAAAAAATTTTGTTATTTATCGAAATTTTAGATGGAGTGAGCCTTATATTATAAGTGAATCTTATTCGGGAAGATATACAAACCCTTTATATAAATATAGCTTTCCTATAATGGTATCGGGTTTTTCAAATGTTGAAAAGAGATTTTCTATTTTTAATATTCCCGCTGAGAATGTATATCGAGTGATGGATATGTCGAATCTTGCAGAATTTCCATCAGGTTCATATCTTGTTCAATTGCCATTTTCTGACTTAATACGCAATGGAAACTATTGGGATGTGGATGACGATGGAGCGATGATAACTCGTTATATTTCAGAATCGGAAGATGAATATGTTTATATGGAATTTGTATTAGATCCACAAGGAATAATAAGCGATGAGGATGTATTTATTTCGGGTTCATTTAATAATTGGACACCCGATAAAAATTGGCAAATGTATTATGACCGAGAAACACGAACTTATCGATTGAAGCAATGGATACGACGTGCGAGACATAATTATTTATATGGAACAGGCACATATAACCCTGATACACAGCAATTCGAGAATATTTCTTTTGATAAATATGAAGGTAATAATGTGTATTCAAATCATTCTTATATAGGATTTTTATATTATAGAAGTATGGATCTTGGAGGTTATGATGCAATTATAGGAGCGACAATAACAAATCCATTTGGAGTTGGATATTTTAGATAATTCAAAAATAAGACTATTTATTCTTATTTGTAAATATATACTTTACATTTAATATTTATTTTCTATTTTTTATTTAAGTTTGTAAAAATTATAAAAAATAGAATATAAAATGAAAATTTCAACAAAAATTGTATTGTCGAATATTGTAACTGTCCTCTTTCCCTTATGCGCTGCAATATTTGCTGTTTTCAGTATATCTTCTCTAAATAAGCAAGTTGAAGATATTAATAAAAATTATGTCCAAAAGATTCTTATAAGTAGTCGTTATATGGAACTTTTCCAAGATCATATGAGATTGCTTCGCGAATTAAGTATAGCTCAAGATAAAATAACAATTTCTGAGATTGAAAATGAGATGAAAAATATTTCTTCTGAAGTAAATGAATTAATGGATTATATGACCAAAAATATTGAGAGTGAGGATGAATCAAAAATTATTGGTTCTCTCAAAACTACGCGGTCGAATTTTCTTGATTCTCGCCAGCAATACCTTAATCTGATAAAGGAAGGAGATTTAACGAGTGCACTTCAAACATATAATAAATCTTTAAAACCTCTTGAAAATGACTATAGAACCCTTCTAACGCAATATTCACAGTATGAGAAAAAAGAAATTGAAAAAGTACAAAGTGATTCTCAAAAGAAATTTTCTTCATCATTAACAACTTTAATTACATTAGGTATTATTTCAGTTGTAGTATGTATTATTATGTCGATATATCTTAATAGCACAATTAGGAAGCCAATAAAGAATGCATCTAATGTATCTCAAAAAATTGCAGATGGCTCAATGGATGCAATTGATATGAAGACAATTAATAAAGATGAATTTTTGCCTTTGTTTGAATCGCTCAATGTTATGATTACAACAATTTCTACAGTTATTGACGAAATTCGAAAAGCAACAAAACAATTAACAGACGGTGTCTTGTCGTATCGTGTTGATCAATCAATTTTTAAGGGAGATTACCAATTATTGATTAAAGAATTCAATGCGGCAGTTGAAGAAATGGCAAGGCCTTTGCGAGTAATTACAAATTTTGTGGATCAATTAGCAAAAGGAGAAATTCCGGATCTTATAACCAGTGATGAAAAAGGGGAATATAAAATTTCTAAGGATGCTATTAATAATTTAATCAATACTAACAAAGAAATTATTGGGCTTGCCACAAAAATAAGCAAGGGTGATATAAATGTTCAACTTGCAAAACGATCCGCAGATGATAAATTAGTAGAAGCTCTTGAAAATATGGTACAAGCGCTTAAATATTTGATGCAGGATATTAATGAGATTGCACAGAATACTGCAAACGGAAATCTCGATTTTGATGTTGATTTGAGTAAATATGAAGGTGAATTTAAAGATATAATTGTATCATTTTTGAATACTATTGAATCATTTAAATCCCCATTAAAAGAAATGCTTAATATTTTGCAGAATCTTGCAGATGGAAACTTAACACAAATGATGAATGGAGATTATCGAGGTGACTTTGCAAGACTGAAAGATACAACAAATGCAACAATCAATTCTTTAAACGAGCTAATATATCAAGTGCAAATTAGTGCTGAAGAAGTATCGCAAGGAGCAATGCAAGTTTCAGCAGCTAGCCAAGCATTATCTCAAGGAGCAACGGAGCAAGCTGCATCACTGGAAGAAATTACAAGCTCTACAACGCAAGTAGCATCACAAACACGGGTAAATGCTGAAAACGCTCACCAAGCCCAAGTGCATACAAATGAGACAAAACAAAATGCTGATAGTGGGTCAAAACAGATGAAAGAACTTGTCGATGCAATGAACCAAATCAATTTATCAAGCGAAAATATATCGAAAATCATTCGTGTGATTGATGAAATTGCCTTCCAAACGAATTTACTTGCTTTAAATGCAGCGGTTGAAGCAGCGCGAGCGGAACGTTTTGGGAAAGGATTTGCTGTTGTAGCCGAGGAAGTACGTAATCTTGCTCAAAGAAGTGCACAAGCCGCAAATGAAACAACTGAATTGATTAATGATTCAAAGAATGCAGTATCCAAAGGATTATCAATTGTTTCCAAAACAAATGAGACGCTTGATGATATTCGAACTAGTTCAATTAAATCAGCTGATATTGTAGCAGAAATTGCAGCAGCCTCAAATGAACAAGCTTTAGCGATTTCACAAATTAATGAAGGACTCAATCAAATCGATAAAGTAACACAGACTAATACTGCAAGTGCAGAAGAAAGCGCTTCAGCTGCTCAAGAACTTTCGAGTCAAACAAAAATCCTGAAGGAAATGATTCAACACTTTAAGCTAAGCAAACAAGCTGCGATGTCTGTGAATAAAGCAACTTCTCAAACATTAGATCAAGGTCCACTTCATAGGGAGTTAACAGAGAATAGTAATTATAACTATGATGTAAATCCTGCAGATGTAATAAAACTTGATGAGGATGATTTTGGTAGATATTAATATTTATGGAATTCAAATTAAATAAATATGGGTTTGTGCGGGTAGCAGTTTTAAGTCCCGAACTTAGAATTGCAAATATTGATTATAATTTAAATGAAATAAAGCAATTAATTAGGTCAGCATCTGAAAGTAATGCGCAAATCATATTATTCCCAGAATTATCAATAACGGGTTATTCTTGTGGAGATTTATTTTTTCAAAACATATTAATTAATAATACTCTTACAGCATTAGAAGATTTATGTGAATTTTCAAAAAGTATTAGAGCTTCCATTATTGTAGGAGCTCCAATTTTTGATGCAGGAAAACTTTATAATGCTGCTGTATTTATTAATAATGGTGAAATTAAAGGGATAGTACCAAAATCATATTTACCAAATTATAATGAATTTTATGAAAAACGCTGGTTCTTTTCAGCATTTGATTCTCAATATGATTTTATAGAAATCAATGGAAAACAAATACCTTTTGGAAATGATTTAATTTTCTCATCGAATCAATATCCGGATTTAAAAATTGGGATAGAAATTTGCGAAGATCTATGGGCAGTATCACCAATTAGCTCGCACTTAGCACTTGCGGGTGCAAATTTGGTTTTGAATCTTTCTTCAAGTAATGAATTAGTTGGCAAATACGAATACCGCCGACAATTAGTTGCAAATCAATCAGCAAGAATAAATGGCATTTATGCTTATTCTGATGTTTCACCTTGGGAATCTACCACAGACCTTGTATTTTCAGGACATTGTATAATTGCGGAAAATGGAAAAATTTTAGCTGAAAGTAATCGATTTCAATTTGATTCTCAAATGATTATTGCTGATTGCGATTTTGAGTTGATGAATAACGAACGAAACAAGAATTCATCGTTCAATTCTACGAATCATTATCTTGATTTTCGCGAAATTAAATTTGATTTATTAGATGTAAAAGTTTCAAATTTAAATAAAGAAATAACCCCAATGCCATTTGTACCAAATGATAAAAACAAGCTAGATTCTATAGCCGAGGAAATACTGAATTTGCAATCGACTGCTCTTGCTCGGCGTTTGCTTCATCTCAAAATGCAAAATTGCGTAATTGGACTTTCAGGTGGTTTAGATTCTACGCTTGCAATGCTTGTTGCTGTGGAAAGCTTTAATAAATTGAATTTACCCTTATCGGGCATTTATACTATTACAATGCCTGGATTTGGGACAACAACACGAACAAAATCTAATGCCGAGCTTCTTGCTCAGCAATTGGGAACAACTCTAAAGGTAATTGATATTAAAAATAGTACGCGCGCCCATTTCCAAGATATTGAGCATAATGAAGCAAATACTGATATTGTTTTTGAAAATGCTCAAGCCCGGCGTCGCACTCATATTCTTATGGATTATGCCAATAAAATAAATGGTATTGTTATTGGCACAGGTGATTTATCCGAGATTGCATTGGGATGGAATACATATAATGCTGACCAAATGTCTATGTATAATGTCAATGCAAGCGTTCCCAAAACGTTAGTTCGATTTCTTATTGAATGGTATAAGAATACGAAAGCTTCGTATGAAGTTAAAGATATTTTGGACGATATTTTGAAAACACCAATATCTCCTGAGCTTCAACCTGCTTTAAATGAATTATATAATGATCAAGAAACAGAGAAGATATTAGGACCCTATCAATTGCATGATTTCATTTTGTATTATGGGATTCGTTTTGCATTATCACCAAGAAAAGTATTTCTGCTTGCAAATTTTGCGTTTGAGGGTATTTATTCTCAGGAAGAAATATTAAAAACAATGGAGATATTTTATAAACGCTTTTTTGCAAATCAATTTAAACGCTCTTGTTTTCCTGATAGCGTGAAAATCGGAACCGTTGCTCTTTCACCTCGTGGCGATTGGAGGATGCCAAGTGATGCAAATGCTGATATTTGGTTAAAGGAAATTGTAGAAATAAAAAATAATTTATAACTTTTATGTCAATTTATTCCGAAGAATATCCTATTAAAATACTCATTGCTGATGATCATGCAATCCTACGCACAGGATTAAAGAAAGTTCTATCTGCTACCAACAATATGGATGTTATTGCTGAGGCTGAAGATGGGATACAGACTGTAAAATTAGCAGAACATTATCAACCCACAATCGTTTTATTGGATATTTTAATGCCTAAATTGACAGGAATTGAAGCAGTGCCTAAAATAAGACAAGTTTGCCCATATACTTTTATTATTATGTTCACAGCTTTTGAAGATATTGATCATATTGAAAGAGCATTAAAAGCAGGAGCGGATGGATATATTTCAAAAGGAGTATCGCCGCAATATCTTATTGAGGCATTAAATAATGTTGTAATGGGACAAAAAGTCTATAGCAAATCCATTATCAATTTAATTCGCGATGGGATTATTACAAATTATTCACAAACAGAAGAAAATGTAGATATTACTCCAAAAGAAAAGGAAGTTCTTCAATATTTAGCACAAGGATTTACATCTAAAGAAATAGCTATAAAATTAGATATAAGTACTAGAACTGTAGAAACCCACAGACATAATCTTATGAATAAATTAGAACTTACAAATACAGCTCAACTAGTAAGATTTGCAATTTTACATAATGACAATTCATAACATTTTTTTATTATTATTAATTAATTAGATATTTTGCATTTCCATAATTAAAATGCCTCATTTAATGAGTATTTCCCTGATTGCAAAATTTTTTTATCTTATTAACTTCTTTATATAAATTTAAAATAATAATTATGAAAAGTCGAACACAAAAAATATATGAATCAATACCTAATGAATTTCCCCAAAATTCTAAAAAAGAGTTTTTGCCTGTGCTTCCATTAAATAATTTAGTTGCTTATCCGAGTACTTCAATACCTGTTGTAGTGGGTAGGAATTTTTCTGTTAAGGCAGTAAATAAGTCTATGTACGAAGGGAAAAATGTGCTGCTTGTTCCCCAAAAAACAGAAACCGACGATTTTGAACCAATGGTTTCAGATTTGTATGAGTATGGCACTCTTGGGAAAATTCGTGGGATATTGCGTTTGCCAGGAAATATGATGAAAGTACGGGTCGATTGCTTCGAAATTGTTAAAATAAATAAATTGATCCAAGGTGAAAACATTATTGAGGGTAGTTATACAATATTAAAAATAAATAGAGATATTGATAACAATGTTAAATTTAACGCGCTTCATGATAGAACAATTGAAGTTTTTCGAAAATATTTATCTACTGTCGAAGGAATCACAGATGAACTCTTCTATGAATTCATAAATAATGATGATTTGCTCGCACAAGCTTATATCATTGCTTCAAATATAGAGACAACACAAGATGAGAAACTTGAACTTTTGACAATTCAAAATCTTTATGATTTATATTTTAAATTATATGAAATATTATATAATTTAAATCAAGTATTTTATTATAAAAATGAGCTTAATGAGAAATTAGATACAAAAATGCAAGAATATCACCGCAAGATGATGATACGCGAACAAATCCAATTTCTCCGCGATGAACTTGGCGATGAGAGCCTAGATATTGCAGCAACTCCTGAAATTATGGAATTAAAAAAGAAAATTGAAAATAAAAATTTTACCGAAATTGCAAGAGCAAAAGCAAATGAAACTCTCCAAAAATTAAGTCGCTATTCATCTTATAATCCCGATTATTCCGTTGAACGAGATTATTTAGAATTGTTGTTAGATTTGCCTTGGACGGAAAAAACAGAAGATAATCTGAATATTGATGAGGTTGGTCGCATTCTTGACGAAGATCATTATGACCTTGAAAAGCCAAAAGAACGCATCCTTGATTTTATAGCAATACTAAACCTTGCAGAGAAAACAAAGCGTCAAATCCTATGTTTTGTCGGACCGCCGGGTACAGGTAAAACTTCACTTGGGAAGTCAATTGCCCGCGCTATGGGCCGTAAATTCATTCGCTTATCTCTTGGTGGTATTCGCGATGAAGCTGAGATCCGTGGTCATCGCAGAACATACATTGGAGCCTTGCCTGGTAAAATTATATCAGCAATGAAACGAGCAGGAACAATCAATCCTGTTATTATGCTTGATGAAATTGATAAACTTTCTACATCTTTTCAAGGCGATCCAGCATCAGCACTGCTCGAAGTGCTAGATCCAGAGCAAAATTCAACTTTCACAGATCATTATCTCGAAATTGAATATGATTTGTCAAACGTATTGTTTATTACTACGGCAAATGTGATGTATGATATTCCACAGCCATTGCTTGATAGAATGGAAGTAATTGAAATATCGAGTTATCTGGATTTTCAGAAATTGGAAATTGCAAAAAGACATATTATCCCTCGATTGCTTGAGGAATTGAATATCAAACGCGACAAAATTAAATTTACTGATGAAGCGATTTTGAAAATTATCAATGGATATACTCGCGAGGCGGGTGTACGCGAACTTGAGCGTCAAATTTCTACTGTATTGCGTAAATATGTCAGGCGTATGCTCTCGGAATTTAATGCTATGAAATTGCAAAATTCACCCAAAAAACCTACAAAATTTGCCGATATGATAAAGCGAAAGAAATTGACAATAGATGTAGATGATGTATATACATTTTTGAAAGGAGAGAAGTATCATAAGCTTTCCGATAATATGAAATCCCAAATTGGTGTTGCAAATGGACTTGCCTGGACAAGCGTTGGGGGAGAGATCTTACCTATTGAAGTATCAATTATGCTAGGTAATGAAAAACTTCTGCTAACAGGTAAATTGGGTGATGTGATGAAAGAAAGCGCGATGGCTGCGTTATCTTTTATTCGCTCGAATGCTGATAATTTCAATATAAAAAGTGAATTTTTCCGCGATAAAGAAATTCATTTGCATATTCCCGAGGGTGCTGTGCCTAAGGATGGTCCATCTGCCGGGATTACAATGGGAATTGCAATGTTATCTGCTATCACTCGCACACCCGTCAGAGGAGATTTGGCTATGACGGGCGAGATTACTTTGCGTGGCAATATTTTGCCTATAGGTGGCTTACGTGAGAAACTTCTTGCTGCAAAACGCTACGGTGTCCGAACGGTCCTTATTCCAAAGGAAAATGAAAAAGATTTGGATGAAATATCCGATTTTATCAAGGATGGTCTCGAAATTATATTGATTGAAAATATAATGGATGCCATCCCTCTCGCCTTGGAAAAACAGAGGGAAGTGGTGGTAATGGGAAAATGAGTGGTTTATTCATCCCTCTTGAAAAGATATGCCCAATCAACAGTGCCTTTCAGATAGCCATCTCCTTTCGATAAAATTCGATTATCGCTTGAGATTGCTATATATTGCGGTGCGGCAAAACCAACATTGAAGTATTTTATTATATCAAAAGCATTTGCCACAATCTTTGTATTGAAAAATTCATAAAATTTAAAATTCATTAATGAATTTATATCATCGGGACTAATTAATACTACAAATACATCATTATTATCTAAGTTAGAATTGAGATAATCTGTCATTAAATATTTGCATATTTCGCACTGTAAATTGAAAAAGATAAGCAGCTTTGGCTTATTTACTTTCAATAAATTTACCTGGCTCCCATCTGCATAAACAATATTAGGTGTATCTGCATTTAAATATATAGCGGGAAATTGGTATTTTGCTTTTAATTCTGCAACTAATTTTTCTCTATTTACTTTTTTATTTCCATACATCATTTTATTTAATCTATCCAATAAGATTGGCTTACCTGGGAAAAGATAATATGCATAATAAAGATATTTTATTGCAGAATCTTTTTTATTTTCTTTTAAATAGAAATCACTAATCATATCATAGGTTATTGCTGTATTAATGCTTGTTGGTTTAAAATGCTTGATAGAATTTTTAAAAAAATCGATTGCTTCATCGTAATTTCCTGTCTTTTTTGCTTTGTTATATACAATCGTTTCTACTAAACCTCTTGTAATATATAATAAATATGTGGGATCTTTGCCCGAAAAATGCAATTCATAATTATTAGAATAATATTCAGCAAGGGCATTATTTAATATTACCAATGTTTTATTTAATGATTCAAGAGAGTCAGGTAAGAAATATTTACTCAATATCAAGCCTTTTGGAATATTATTGTAAATAATATTTGGTCGATGCTCTATAACTTTATTGATTACATTAATTGCAATGCTCGAATCAATTTTATCCCATAAGGCTCCACCCTTAATTTGTGTATTAGTATAAAAGGAATAGGGATTATTTAGAATCAATTGTTCTCTTATATACTTTGTTAATTCAGGAAATAATTTTTCATTTCCTGATAAAACATCATTTAATAAGCTTGTAAGTTCCCAGCTGTTTAATGCTTTTTCCGATTTTACATTTGGAATATTTTGAATTGCCTCATCAATTTTTTTCTTATCAAAATTAATAGTATACGCTATTAGTTGTAATAATGGTAATGCCGGATTTGTACTATAATTCTTTTCTAAATATTGGATTTGATTTTGAATCGTATCTTTATTTATTAAATTATCTCGAAGCTCATAATACCAACGAGTTGCATAGATACTTAAATTGTCAGGATATGTATTCCTTTCATTATAGAAATACTTTAAGTATGAAGATTTATCAGCTGAATACAATAATACATTATTTGCATCATATTCAAGCTCCTTTTTATTTTTATATACAGGTATAAGTTGGGTACGTCCGATCTCATCACCAGGTGACATATAGATATATATTCCTAACCACGAAGTATTCGGTAATATCGTAATTTTTGTTGAAAAGTGATTTGAGTCTTTTTTGTTCAATCTATAAACCTTTTCTTGGAATTCATTTATTTTTGCTTGTTGATAATAAATTTCTAATGAATATTGTTTATTACCGGGATTATCTATTCTACAAATAACTTCATATTCTTTTCCTTGTACAAGTTTTTCCCCATTTTTAATAGTAATATTTTTATAAACATAATCTTGTGATTTATTGTTATGGGAACAACTTGAAAAAGAAAGACAAGAAAGGATTAAGAAAAAAAGAATAATATTTTTTTTCATTTTTTTACCTTTTTTTAATTATAGAAAATATATCTGCTAATCATTGATATGGGGCGCTTATATATTTCTATTTACTAAATTTCAAAATAGTAGCGCTCTACCTACCTTTACTTTCAAATAAATTAAAATATACCATATTTTTGATTTTTTGCATTCAAAGTAAAGAACTTTTTGGTTTTATATCCTTATTAATTATTATTACCGATAAATCTGGAAAATGTGACATTTGAATTTTATTTTTTATTTCTAGGTTTTTTGGCATTAAATTTGCAGGGGGGGATTCCAAACTTTTTTCTAATTCTGACTAATTCACGTGAATATCTTTGTCTTACTGCTTCGGGTGTTGTTTTTAACACTTCTGCAATTTCTCTCCAACTCATATCTTCTTCAAATCGCAAACGAAACAGTTCTCTATTTCCCTCATTAATATTATCTTTTATTATTTCTGCATCCAGATTAATTTCTATCTCGATATCATCCCTTGAAATCAACTCATTTGGAAGCTTTGCAAAATATTCATCATTCGTTTCTTGGTTATAATCTAAATTTTCTTATGTATTATCTAATAAAACAATCTTTTTCCTGTGATCAATTAAATTATACAAATCACGTTCACAATACCAAATTATCTTATTTAATAACTCCTTTAGTTTTAGATTTTCATCATTTGACTGTATTGTTTTAGTTTTACCGTTTAACAAATCAAATAAAAAATCTAATAATATATCCTTAATATCATTGTTATCTATAAAGCTAGACTCAAAGAATTTTTTTCTTATAATTCTTTCTGCATTTTTAAATACTCTAATTATTTCTTCTATTTTGAGCATTTTACTTAAATAAAAAGATATTAACATTATTATATGCAATTTAATAAAAGATTTTAAATTATCATTTAATCAAATTTAATATTCCACTCTATCCTCCTTTTCCATCCATTCATTGAATATTTGTTGAGCATACTCATTTGGAATTTGAATTAATTGGATTTGTTTATTTTCATTTTGTTTACAAATTTCATTATAAATCATCTCATCGCTGAATCCGATTTTAGCAGCATCATAGCGAGTATTTGCATAATATACTGCTTTTATCTTTGCCCAATAGATTGCACTAAGGCACATAGGACAGGGTTCGCAGGATGAATAAATAATGCAATCAGAAAGATCGAATCTACCGAGTTTTTGACTTGCCAATCTTATCGCATTTATTTCAGCATGAGCAGTTGGGTCATTATCAATTGTAACAGTATTATGAGCTTCTGCAATGATTTCATTATTCCTAACAATGACTGCACCGAAGGGTCCGCCACCTTTATCAATTCCAAGCTTTGACAATTTGATAGCACGGTCTATAAAATTATTATTCATAAATATTCCAAATTTATATATATATAAAATTAACAATTTTCTCTAATTTTGAGTTATTTTTTAATTTAATTTGGAGTATTTAATGTTAAACAAAATTAAAACAGTATTTTTATTTCTATTTTCTGCACTTTTATTGGATTCCTGTTCAAATAATAAACAGGAAACATATAAAATTCCCGAAATTAATCGGCAGCAACACAATTTGAATAGCCAAGATCTTTTTTCATTTCAGCGAATTAGCGAGCCAACTGTATCACCCGATGGGAAATGGGTTGCTTTTATTGTTGCAACTCCATCAATTGAAGACAATAAGATATATTCTGATTTATGGGCTATGAATCTTGAGACTAATGAATTGATACAAATCACAAATGACAAATTTTCTGAATCAAATCCAACTTGGTCTCCCGATGGCAAAAAATTAGCTTATATATCTAATAAAGAATCAACTCCACAAGCTTATGTAATGGAATTTCCAAAAGGTGCAACAAAGAAAATTACTTATGCAAAAAATGGTATTTCAAATCTTTTATGGTCACCCGATTGTAAATTTATAATTTATTCAAGTGATGTTAAAATGAAGGAGGGAGTTGAGGATCAATATCCAAATTTGCCAAAAGCCAATGTAAGGATATATGACCAATTACCTGTGCGTCACTGGGATGAATGGGAAGACAATATGTATAATCATTTGTTTATTTCTCGTGCAAATGGTGAACCCTTTGGTGATGGAAGCAAAGCAATAGATTTAACACCAAATATAAAATTTGATGTTCCTATGAAACCTTACGGTGGTAGGGAAGAGCTTGCATTTTCACCTGATGGAAAAGAAATTGCTTATACTGCAAAATTCGATAGTGCTTATGTATTTTCAACAAATTCTGATATTATCATTACAAGACCTGATTTGTCTGAATTTTCGATGAAAGCCTTTTTTGTAAAAGTGGAAAAGACTCAACTAAAATATGCAGGAGAAAAGAATATAACTGATGGTATGATGGGTTATGATAAGGACCCAATGTATTCTCCTGATGGCAAATGGATTGCATTCAAAAGCCAGGAACGTGCAGGATTTGAGTCTGATAGAATTAGATTAATGCTCTATAATCGCGAAACGGAACAAATCACTGAATTAACAAAGAATTTTGACCAATGGGTTGATGAAGCAGTATGGTCCCCCGATTCAAAAAAGATTTATTTAACAGCAACAGATTCAGGTAGTTATGGATTGTTTGAGTTCCAAATAGCAGATAATAGTTACCGAAGATTATCTCAAAGAAATTGGAATTATGGGTCAGGCTTGGCAATTACACCTGACGGTAGCAAATTGATTTTTGGTAAGCAAAACTCAAATCATCCCCTTGAATTATATACTCTTGAGATTGGGACATTAAAAGAAAAGCAATTGACTCATTTCAATGATGAGCGTTTGAAATACATTAATCCTGTAAAATTCGAGGAACGTTGGTTTACATCACCCGATGGTCAAAAAGTGCAAGCTTGGATATTCTATCCACCAAATTTCGATTCGACGAAAAAATATCCAATGATAACATTTTTGCAAGGTGGTCCTCAAAGTATGACTAGCCCTGATTTTCATTATAGATGGAATTTTAATTTATTTGCGTCGCAAGGTTATGTTGTAATTGCAACAAATAGGCGAGGTTCTCCAGGGTTTGGGCAAGCTTGGGTTGATGCTGTAAGCAAGGATTGGGGAGGCAAGCCAATGGATGATATCCTTGCTTGCACTGACCAATTTAGCCAAATGCCATTTATCGATAAAGATCATCGTGCAGCAATTGGAGCAAGTGCGGGAGGATATGCTGCATTTTGGCTCGAGGGACATCATCAAGGCAGATTCAAGGCATTTGTAGCCCATTGTGGTGCATTTGATTTGATTAGCGATTACGGTTCAACTGATGAGCTTTGGTTTCCGAATTGGGAATATGGTGGACCTTATTGGGATCCTGCTGCGCGACCAAATTATGAGAAAAATTCCCCACACAATTATGTGCAGAATTGGGATACACCAATACTTATAAGTACAGGTGAATATGATTTCCGTTTGCCGTATACTCAAAGCTTAGAAGCATTCACCGCAGCACAGGTTAAAAATATACCATCTGAGATATTGATATATCCAAATGAAACGCATTTTATATCGAAACCCCAAGATTATCTTGTTTGGTTCGATAAAGTAATGAAATTTTTGGATAAATACTGCAAATAATAAAAAAAGCCTCATCGTCGGGGGGAAGTGACGGTGAGGCATGCAGCATAAAGAAGTTTGGCGACTCCCGTCGTCGAGCGGGAAACGAGACTCGAACTCGCGACCCTAACCTTGGCAAGGTTATGCTCTACCAACTGAGCTATTCCCGCTTATCATTTTTTTAGAATTCAAAATTAAATAATTTTGAATTAATAGCCAAATTTTTATTTTATAAAGAACATATAATGACAATAATATTAACAAATATCTTGCCAAATTATTGTATTGTGCTATAAAATCCTAATTTTTCTTCGATTTCTTCTGCATAATAAATGCGTTTTAAAAATAATCCTTTTGCAAAAGCAAATCCTGAAGCAAGGGACCTATTCTCCTTTTCAAAAGAATTTCGTATATCTTCTATTGTGCGCTTTCCCCTTGCATAATCAATCATTACGCCCACTAAAGCTCTGATCATACCATATAAAAAATGATTTGAAATAATAGTATATTTATAAATATCACTGGGTAATTTTTCCCATTCTGATTTGCTAATAATACAATTATTATTTTTTATATCTTCATTAATTTTTGAAAATGTCGTAAAATTGTGAGCACCGAGAAAAATGCTCGCAATTTCAAATAATTTGGATTCATTAATATTAAATTTCAGATCTGTGATATAATTCCTTTGAAAAACGGAAACATCCTTTCCTAAATAATAATTATATTCTCTTGCAATTGCGTCAAAGCGGGGATGAAAGGCGAAATCAATATATTTTGCTTTTTTTATTTTTATGTCATTAGGAAGTTTTGAATTCAGAGCAATTGCAATTTTATTTTCTGGAACCAATATTTCATCAATTTTTGCCGAAGCTACTTGCCCCTTGGAATGCACACCTGCATCAGTACGTCCTGCACCAATAAAATTAACAGATTGAGATGTTAATTTTTTCCAGGCGATTTGCATTTCATTTTGAATAGTATCCGCATTATTCTGAATTTGCCATCCCGCATAATTTGTTCCATCATATTCTATAAGACAAGCAATTGAGAGCATATCAAACTGTATTAGTAATTAAATCGTTCATATATATAATTTCAAAAATAATATATCAGATGAAAAGAATCATCATAATTTTGACAATTCTATTTAGTTCTATAAATGCAAGTTACTCAGAAAAGATCCTTATTCCTATGGATTTAGCGCAATCTGACCATTTAAAAGCTTATGGAATTGTGTATTGGACGTTGAAATTACCGCAAAATGTAGATTGGTTGCTTAATTATCGTGGCGGTTCATTTTTGACAGATTATCGCGATGATATTATTGCTGAATTGCGTATTCGTGGTGTTTCATTTGAAGTACTTTCGGACGACGACGCAGATGAAATTTTAACTATGATTAAGGGCAACAATGTGAATATGGATGATGTTTTGCTTGAGAAAGCTCCGAAAATTGCTGTATATGTAGCACCTGGTAATAAACCGTGGGATGATGCTGTTCGATTGGTGCTTGAGTATGCGGAAATCCCTTATGATATGATATGGGATGAAGAAGTAGTACGAGGCGATTTGAAAAAATATGACTGGTTACATCTACACCATGAAGATTTCACAGGCCAGTACGGTAAATTCTGGGCAAATTATCAAAACCAACCTTGGTATATCCAGCAAGTTACATTAAATGAAAATATGGCAGCTAAGCTTGGTTTTGCTAAAGTATCTGAGATGAAAAAAGGAGTGGTTCTGAAAATGAAGGAATTCATAGCAAATGGGGGATATATGTTTGGAATGTGTAGCGCCACTGATACGTGGGATATTGCTCTGGCTGCATTGAATGTGGATATTTGCCCTGAAATGTTTGATGGCGATCCTGCAGACCCTCAAGCAAATTCAAAACTTGATTTTTCGCAAACTCTAGCATTTGAGAATTTTCACGTTATACTTGACCCATATATTTATGAATATTCTGATATTGATGTCAATCCTGCTGAAACTGTTGTAAATCCCGAAAGTGATTATTTTACTTTGTTTGATTTTTCTGCAAAGTTTGACCCATTACCTACGATTTTAACACAAGATCATGCAAATATAATACACGGTTTTATGGGGCAAACAACAGCTTTCCATCAGCGATTTATTAAAAAGAATGTAATTATTCTAGGTCAAAAAGAGGGAACCGATGAAGTTAAATATTTAATGACTAATTTCGGAAAGGGATTTCTTTCTTGGTATGGTGGACACGACCCTGAGGATTATCAACATTTCGTGGGAGATCCACCTACGGATTTATCATTATATAAGAATTCACCTGGCTATCGCTTGATTTTAAATAATGTGTTATTTCCAGCTGCGAAAAAGAAAGTGCTGAAAACTTAATCTATCATTTTGAACTTGTTAATATCAGTTTGAATACCTGAAATTACAATTCTATCGGCTTCTGAAAATTTATAATTTCCTGTTGGTACTATAACTTGAGTTTGCCTTCTTTTTGTGAGAGTTTTTATTAATACTATTTCGATTTTAAAGCGATTTCGTATATCTATATCCTTTATTGTTTTCCCAATAAATGATTTTGGGATATCAATCTCTTTTATAACATATTCATCAAAAAGTTGTATTTCTTCATTTGTATTAGATTTGATTAAGCTCGATGCAAGGTTCAATGAAATATCATATTTTTTGATTTCTTGATTATATTTTTCATCAATATCTGTTCTTGTAATAATTCCAACAATTTTGTGAGTATCGAGTTCATCACAAACGGGAAGATAATCTGACTTGCTTTGATTCATTAAGTCCCAAGCTGTTTTTAGGGAATCTGATTTTTTAATAATGGGTGAATGCATACTTGCAATATCACCTGCAATTAACACATCACCCAAAATTTCTTGGTCGAGTAAGATTTCACGAATTTGTTCTATTGTAATCAATCCTATATAATTATCATTTTTATCCATCACAACTAAAACTGATAAATTGTTTGTAAGTAGTTTAGTAATAATGTTTTTTATATTCTCGCCTTCCTTTACAATCAGGAATGTGTTTTTATAGATTTCGTTTACAACGATAGAATTTAGTATTGTCAGCTCAGTTCGTTGTGGTAAAATAAGGTTGCTTTTGGCAAGAGGTTGCATATAAATAGATTCTCTACTTAATCTTCGTGAAATAACAATGCTAATAACACAAGTTATCATTGTTGGTAATATAAAATCTTGATTTTTTGTTAATTCAAAAATCATTATAATTGAGGTAATCGGAGCATGCATTGTACCTGATAATAACCCCCCCATTCCAACAATGACATAAGCTTCAGGCTTAGGTGCTAATTCAGGAGAAATACTATTAAAAATAAAACCAAATAATGACCCTAAGCAAGCTCCTATAACTAATGTAGGTGCAAAAACACCTCCCATTCCACCTGAACTTAGTGTCAACGAAGTTGAAAATATTTTTGCGAACACTAAAATTAATGCGACGTACCAAACTATATTATTTTTAAGTAAATCTTCGATAGTATCATATCCTGCACCCAAAATTTGAGGAAGGATTAAACCTATAGAACCTAAAACTAAACCCCCAATTATAGCTTTCAAATATTTATTAATGTGAATTTTTGATTTTACAAAGTCCTCAAACCAATATAGAAATTTTATAAAGAAAGATGAAATCAAGCCTGAGAAAATTCCAAGTACAGCAAAAAGCAAGAATTCAAAACCATTATGCAACTGATAATGCACAGATGAAAATGAAGCAATATCCCCCAAAATAGAGCGAGATACAAATGTGGCAAAGACTGTTGCAATTACGACTACAGAAAATTGATCAAAATGGAAATCCATTAAAATAATTTCAATTGCAAATAATGCTCCTGCAATAGGTGCATTAAAAGCAGCGGCAATTCCCGCCCCTGCTCCAGCTGCAGCTAGAATTTGCATTCGTCTAGGATTCACATTGAATATTTTGCTAATAAATGAACCAATTCCCGCTCCTAAATAAATTGCTGGTCCCTCTGGTCCAACACTACCCCCTGTTCCTATTGTAATAGCCGATGTAAAACCTTCAATTATTGGGGCAATTGGTTTTATTAATCCGTGCTTCACAAGTATAGAATAAATAACTTGGGATACACCATGAAATTTGGGTTGTATTAAGAAAAAATGCATAATCAATTGTGTAATTATAAATCCAATTGATGGTAAAATCACTAAGAATATCAAGAAATAGTTTGGAAATTGATTTGAAAGGAGAAAATTATTGTGAAAAAAGAAATTAGTGAAAAATTCAATTAAAAGCTTCAGTAATACTTCAGCAAAACCCGTTAAAATTCCTATTATTATTGCAAGGGAGAACACAAATACATATTCCGTTTGGGAAATAGATTGATATACTTCTTTCCCTAAATTTCTATATTGATTTTTACTATACTGTATTTGTGGTTTAATTTTCATTTTGGATTTATCTGCTGAACATTTTCAAAATGTTCAACGAATTCCATTATGTTTACAAAATTAAAATTTGCTTTAATATTATAATCGTCACCGATAAAAATTGTTTTTACACCTGCTCTTTTTCCAGCTTCAACATCGCTTAGTGAATCACCGACCATAAAGCTTAGATTTGGATCTATATCATATTTTTCAATTGCTTCGAATATCATTCCTGGATTAGGCTTTCGGCGATAATCGTTTTCGCTTGCAAGAGATGTGCAGATAAATATATCATCTAATTTATAGTTTGTCTTTTTTTCAAGTTCATTTTGCATATAATTATGAATCTTCTCTAAATCATTTAATGTCATTAAACCCTTTCCAATACCTTGTTGATTGGATATCAATATTGCAAGGTAGTTGCTCTCTTTTATTTTTTTTAAAAGATTAAAAAAATCCTCAATAAATTTAAATTCTTCAACTGATTTGACATAATCCCCAATCAATCGCTCATTAATTATACCATCTCTATCCAAAAAAAATGCTTTATTTTTCATTGAACAATTCAGAAATTATATCATCCATTTTTTTATAAATAATCTCCCAAGAATGAGTATTGAGAATATGCTGTCTTCCGTTTATTGATATTTTTCTGGCAAGTTCATCATTCTCAAGAACTTCAATTGCTAATTGAGCAAGTTCAGCATCATTATTACCAATCATTAAATGTTCTCGATGAATTCCATAAATCCCCTGATTTCCTGAAAGAGTCGTAACAACGGGTGCACCTGCGCTCATAGCTTCAAGCACCTTGTTTTGAATGCCCGAGCCTCCAAGATGTGGATGCAAAAATACCCGTGCTTGCTGAAGATATGGAGTGAAATCAAGTACATTCTCATATAATTCAATATTAGGTAATTTTGAAAGTTTTTTTATCATATTTGGAGCTCTTGCGCCAATAATTTGAAATTTTATATTAGGGAATTTTTGTCGAATAATTGGCAAGATATTGTCAACAATTCTCATTATCATCAAATCATTCGCCCATAAATCCAATTTACCCGTAAAAATTATATTTTTTCTTAAATTAAAATCTGCGGGAACATATTTTTCGACATCCGTACCATTTGTCAATAATTCGTATTTCACATTTGGATTCCATTTTTTTGAAAATTCGATATCTTCTTTAGTTACAAAAGTAACAATATCGAAATAGTTCATTATGTGGGGTTCGTAATGTTTTAATGAGGCAACTTCATAAGTGCGCGCAAATTTTTGAATTAAATTTCTGCTATCTTTTGCCGAACGCGATTGATAAAGAATGCGCGAGTCTTCTGCTATTAATATCTTTTTATATGGTAAATGTTTAACATATTCTGCTGTTCTCATAAAAAAGCTAATAATTAAATCAGGAGTTTCAGATTTTAGATATTCCTCAACTTTCTTTTTAAATGCATTTTGATAATAAAAATAGATTTCCAATGGCTTTAATTGATATAATCGAGGGATAGAAGCAAGACTTGCTTTTATTGGATGCAACGGAATAACATAAACTTTAACTCCAATATTTTCAATTACTTTTTGAAATTCGTGGTAATTTTCATGTCCTTGATAAAATGTGATAAGACTAACATTATGTGATTTAGCTAAATGTTGCAATAAATGGAAAGATTTGATTCTATCGCCACCAATCATTGGAAATGGCATTCTTGCAGATAAAAAAAGTATGTTCAAGAGAAATTCAAAATATTAATTTTTGCAAATTAAGAATAATAAAAAAAATGGAATTTATAATTCATTTAGATATTGAAAGAATTCATCAGAAATTCTTTGCCATTCAATTTTGAACCAGGGAGTAAATTCTGAATTCTTGCGTCTTAATTCATCGTTAACCAGAGAAAGTGAGATATATTTAATATCTGAAATTTCATTCATATTTGGATAAATTGGACCTGTATATTTCCCTACAAAAACACTGCACAATTCTCGTTCGCAACCAATATTGTCAAATTGTGCAAAATATTGAAATTTAAAGAGATATTGTAATGGAGTATCTAATTCAATACCAAGTTCATCTTTAATTCGCCTATTTGTTGCAAATTCAACTGATTCATCTTTTCGAGGATGGCTGCACACTGAATTTGACCAATAATTTCCCCATAGAAGTTTATTATGACTTCTTTTTTGCAAAAGCAATTCCTTTTTATCATTAATTAAAAAAATAGAAAAAGCTCTATGCAAAACTCCATTGTCTTGATGACATTTCTCTTTTTCAAGGTATCCAATTTCATTATCATTTTCATCAACTAAAATAAGAAGTTCATTATTAAATGAAACGATATTATTTTCCATAATAGATAATTTTAATTAGAAATATCTGTTATAATTGTCTGGTAGCCTGCTCCTTCAAGTGCTTTTGAAATTTGCTCACGGTTTTCGGGGCAAAGAGCAATCATTGCACCTCCACCACCGCCTCCTGTGAGCTTAGCGCCAAGTGCCCCATTATTTCGTGCTATTGTTATCATTTCTTCTAGTGTCAATGTTGAAACTTGTAATGCATTAAGCAATCCGTGATTAAGATTCATTAAATAGCCAATTTTTTCAAGGTCATAAATTGCAAGAGCATCAAGTGCTTGCAAAGTAATTTCATTTATTTCTTGAAATATTGATTCATAAAGTTTTGGATTCTTTTCCCAGCCATCGCGAACTTTTCTAACCATTTTTAAAGTTAACCCTTCCTGACCGCTTAATCCAATTAATATTGGCAATGGTTCTGATAATTTTATTGGTTTTGTTCGTGGCTTGGCTTCTTTATTATATAAAAGCAATTTTCCATACGTGGCAATTGTATTATCGATACCTGATGGGGTGCCGTGAACAATTGTTTCAGCTTCAAAAGATAGTTCATTGACTTGCTCATCAGATAGATTTAGATTAGCATATTTACTTAATGCACGAATTATCGAAACTGCTAATGCCGCTGAGCCTCCCAAGCCCATTGCACGAGGAATTTGTGGGAATACTAAAATTCGCAGATTTTCTTTATTTAATTCTAATTGTTTTAAGATATGCTCAATAGCCTCAGTCATAGAATTTTTTTCTTCGTCTGTGTTCTGTTTTACTTTTTTATCAACTTCTTTAAATAAATCGAATTCCATACCCCAACGGGGTATAATTACAGTAGATTTATCATCAGATTTTTCAACTTTTGAGCGAATTGCATAAGGTATTGGAGCAGCAATTGCATTATAGCCATAAACTACAGAATGTTCTCCAAATAATATTACCTTACCATTTGCAGTAGATAATTCACCTTCAGGAATTTGTTTTTCTTTTTGAGTTTCTTCTGACATATTTTCCAATTTTTGATATATTTCTTTTGCTTTCCAGACTTTAATTTCACCTGATTTAATAACTTCATCAACAACTGTATCAAAATATTTTTCAGGGACGCCCGCTGCTTGCACAACACTACGCGCATGGAGGCTCATATGGCCACGTTGAATCCCTTCGTTAACAAGTGCTCGCAAAGCTGATAAATTCTGGGCAAGTCCCACTGATGCCATTAATTCCATTAATTCGTTTGCTGATTCTAAATCAAGTATTTTATGAACTAATCTGACAATTGGATTAGATTGTAATGGAGCGCCGACAATGCCAACCTTCAAAGGTAATTCAATTTTCCCGACCAAATTTCCATTATCATCTTTATACCATTGAGTAAGAGCAGAATAATGTTCCCCGCGACTAGCATAAGCGTGAGCGCCTGCCTCAATTGCTCGCCAATCATTACCTGTTGCGATTGCTAATGGGTCAATTCCATTCATTATGCCTTTATTGTGAGTAGCAGCTCGATTTGGATCTATTGAAGCAAAATAATTTGCCAATATTATACCATCGCGAATCGCTTCTCCACTTGTATCTTTTCCAGAAAGTAAATGCGGTGGAATAATGCAAGTTGCTCGTGCTAAAGATCTATCTGATAAATTTGATAGTATTCTCATAAAAGCTTTAGCATTTGCGATCTTTTCAACAAGGGGAGTGATTCCCTCGCAAATTGAATTGACAAGATTTGCACCCATTGCATCGCGGGTATCAACATAAATATGCAATAAAACAAGATCTTCAAAATTTGCTACAGCTGGATAGAATTTGACTTCTAAATCAATTGCACCACCACCTCTTGCCTGCATATTTGGTTGCAAATAATTGGCAAGTGCAAGAATCTCATCTTTTTTTTGTAATAGTGCTTGCTTAGTTTTTGTAGGATTATCAATGTGTGTCAAAAGAATCTGACCCGTTAAAATAGGTTTAGTGCTTTCAGCTTTAAATCCTCCTGCATTTCTTACAACTTTAGAACCATAACTCTGAGCTGCTATAATAGAAGGTTCTTCGACGACCATTGGAACAATGTAATCTTTGCCATTAACTTGCATATTAAGTGCTATAGATAGAGGTAGGGAGAAGACCGAAATAACATTTTCAATCATTCCATTTGCTTTATCAATAGAAAGAGTATAATCTCCATTGATTATATTCTTTATGTCTTCTTGTTCGAGAAAACCATTCTCTCGAATAATATCAAGTCGCTGGAAAATTGAAAAATCATAAAAATTAGGAATACGCGAGTTCCTCATTCAGATTTCCTGTTGATGTAAAGTTTCTAACACCTTCACTACTAAATTTTAAATCGAGAATATCAAATCCATTCTCTTTTAAATTATTATTAACTCTTTTTATTATAGAAGGATCATCAGAAAATACAATTCCAAGATCTCCACCACCAGCACCCGAAGATTTGTAATAAGCTCCTGAATTTCTAGCTATTTTATAAATACTGTTATGAGCATCAGAAATAACAGGTATATTCATTTGCTCATTCATTTTTAACAATGCATTAAAATATTTATCATAGAAATTTAGAAATTTTGAAATATTATCATTTTCAAAATACTCAATACCTGTATTTGCAATGTAAGTCATTTCTTCGATAGCACTTATAAAATCAGAAGGATGTTCCTTTTTGTACTTATTAAATTTTTCTACAAATCCTTTTGTTGAAGAAGGAGCCCCAGACCACACGCAAGAATAGTAAAGGTCCTCAGGAAATTTAATTTGCTTAAATTTTATCTCTTTATCTTTTATTTGATATTTTAAAGTTCCACCATAAATAGATGTTACAATATCAGCACCACTTCCTTTGACACCTTGTGCATTATTGTGTGAATCCATTGCAAGTTGCATTAAGAATTCAGGCGAAATTTGTTCAGGATCTATAACATTAGCTGATAGAAGACCTGAGACAAGCGCAACTGTCAATGCAGCTGATGATCCAAGACCAAGTTTTATTAAATTCTGTGTATAAAAGAAATCAAAGGTATCAAGGAAAATTTCGAGTGGTGGAATTTTTATTCCACGATCGAGTAATTTCCTTGCTGCATATTCAAAAATAGCTGAAAAGAAACTTGTTTTTTCGATAACATCTCTTATGGGTTTACCAATAAATTTGATTCTACCTGTTTCATCCAAGAAAAATTTTAGCATCGGAACCTTAATAGCTGGAGCTTGAATTGCAAAATAACCATCTTTTGAGTTTTTAAAAATAGCATTTGCATATCTATTTGTTGCGGTTACTAAACAATAGCTGCCTTCCAAAACAGCATATTCCCCAAGAATAATAAGCTTGCCAGGTGTCCGCATCGAAATGTTTATTTTATCTTTCAAGAATAGTTGCTCCTGAACCTAAATTAACGACGTATAACTTTAATATATTGTTTAAATCTTTGATTTTCTTTAAAATTTTATCACTTTCCTCGGGAATTGTAATTATCTTTACCTGAGGTCCTGCATCTATTGTAAAGAAAATTGGATATTTTAAAAAATGCAATTTACGAACAAATTCTATAATAGCATAAGTATTCCGATTCCAATAGAACATTGGAGGTTTACTTGTCATCATTACTGAGTGCATTTTTATACAACTTTCCATTGAAATTTCTGCCATTGTTTCAAAATCTTTATTAATAATTGCAGAATGAAGGCTCTCAATGTCGTCTTTTGTTGAATTAAGCCAAGCGCTATAAAATGGAGAAGTTTCAGCTGATGTTTGCATACCAGTTCGTGATGAAATTTCCTTTTTTTGCATAGAAGTCATTAAAATAAAAACAGTTAATGGAAAATAGTGTTCATCGACAATCTGCTCAGCGAAGCTATCTGAACCTTTCTCGGATTTTCCTGAATGCATCCAGACATAACCACCAAACAATGATCTTGCAGCTGAACCGCTTCCTTGTCGTGCAATTATTGATAATTTCTTTGAATTAAAACTTGTTTCATATATCTGATTTGCTGCTGTTGCAAGAGCTGCAAAACCCGATGAAGAGGAGGCAAGTCCAGCCGATGTAGGAAAATTATTCTCAGAAATTACTTTTGCAAAAGATTTTATTTTGCTTTTATTTCTAAATAAATCTAAAAATTTTGAAATTTTTAACCTTTCTTCTTCAGAGCTTTTCCTATTATTTAATATAAATTCATCTTTATCTAACTTTTTATCTAATTTCAAAGTTGTAATTGTTTCAAGTGTATCTAAGGTTATAGAAATTGAATCCATTGCGGGAATATTTAGAGATATATTTCTCTTGCCCCAATATTTCGCAAGAGCAATATTCGGATGTGCAATTGCAGTTATTTCATTTTGATTATTCATAATGTACAGTTAGCCAAAATGTTAATTTATCAGTGAATTCGACTCTGTGCTTTGTATTTTTAGGAATAATTAACCAATCACCTTTATTCAAATTATATAAGTCATTATCACCATAGAATTTCAATTTAGAATTTCCTTCTAATAGTAGGACAAATTCATTCGTATTTTCTTCAAGCCATATATTAGGGGCGGTTTGCTGTCCATTTGATATAATTCGTTCAATTTTAAATGATTTTTCTTTTAGCAAATTTTCAAAAAACTCATTTTCTTGAGTTATATCATTTTTGTTATATGAAAATATGTTATTAATTGATATTTTATTCATTGAAATTAAATAAATTAGATAAATCCTGTTTAGGATATTCAAGATATGTATATGCAAAATCCGTTGCAGTCCTTCCACGGGGAGTCCGATTAATAAAACCTTGTTGGATTAAAAAAGGTTCATAAACTTCCTCAATAGTTCCAGGATCTTCGCTTAATGCAATTGCAATAGAATTTACTCCTACTGGGCCGCCATTGAATTTTTCAATTATTGTTCTTAATATTTTTTTATCCATTTCATCAAGGCCACGTTCATCAACTTCCAACGCTTCAAGAGCGTATTTTGCAATATCAAGTGTAATAATTCCATCTCCTTTGACTTGTGCAAAATCGCGTGTCCGGCGCAAAAGACGGTTAGCAATTCGTGGAGTTCCTCGTGAGCGTGCCGCTATTTCATATTTAGCATCTTCGTCTATTTTGATATTCAATATTTTGCCTGAACGAGTAATAATTTGAACTAATTCGTTGGTTGAATAATAATCTAACCTATTAATAATACCAAAACGTGAACGCAAAGGTGCTGTAAGAAGCCCCGCACGTGTTGTAGCACCTATCATTGTGAAATGTGGAAGAGCAATTTGCACTGACCGCGCATTGGGACCTGTTTCAATCATTATATCAAGACGATAATCTTCCATTGCAGAATAAAGGAATTCCTCAATGACAGGGTGCAAGCGATGTATCTCATCAATAAATACCACATCGCCTTCATTTAAGTTTGTTAAAATACCAGCAAGATCTCCTGGCTTTTCTAAAACAGGTCCTGACGTGATTTTAATATTTACACCCATTTCCTTTGCAATAATAAGGCTTAAGGTAGTTTTTCCAAGGCCAGGAGGACCTGTAAATAATAAATGATCGAGAGATTCCTGACGCAATCGAGCAGCTTTGATAAAAACAAGCAAATTATCAACAATTTTCTTTTGTCCAATGAATTCATCAAAGGATGATGGTCTGATTTGCGATTCATCTTGCTTTTCTGCAAGTGTTGGCTGTGGATTAAGTATTGCGTTTCTCTCGCTTGCATTTTTCATAAACTCAAAATTAAACAATTTTAATGAAATAAAGTAATTATGGAATTTTAGATAAGAAGCTAGAACTTAACATTTTTATTTTAAGAATAACAATAGTAGAATTACGTCTAATAATTAAAACCTTTTAAGGATTTTAAGACATAAATTATAATACACATTAAGAAATATTCAAATTAATAGTAATTTTGTAATTCTATATTTTTTTAAATGCAAAACATACGAAACTTCGGAATTATAGCACATATCGACCACGGTAAGTCTACTTTGGCTGATAGAATGTTGGAAAAAACCCACACTATCACGCAAAGAGAAATGATTTACAATCAAATTCTTGACAATAATCCGTTGGAGCAGGAGCGTGGTATTACGATCAAACTTCACGCAATTCAAATGGAATACACTGCAAATGATGGGAATCAATATACCTTAAATTTAATCGATACTCCTGGACATGTAGATTTTACTTATGAAGTATCACGGTCGCTTGCAGCATGTGAGGGAGCAATCTTAGTGGTTGATGCAACTCAGGGAGTTGAAGCGCAGACAATTAGTAATCTCTACTTAGCATTGGACCATAATCTTGAAATTATACCCGTAATAAATAAAATAGATTTACCAAGTGCCCAAACAAATATCGAAAAAGTTAAGCAGGAAATAATTGATTTGCTTGGTTGTAAGGAAGATGATATTCTTTATGCTTCTGCAAAACAAGGTATGGGTATTGATGAAATTTTGGAAGCAATAGTCAATCGCATTCCACCACCAAAAGGAGATCCTGATGCACCCTTAAGGGCATTAATTTATGATTCAATTTTTGATGATTATAAAGGTGTAATTGTCAATATTAGGGTATTTGACGGTACGATTAAGGAAGGAGATAAGATACTCTTTATGGCGACAGGTCAATCTTATGAAGTTGAAGAAGTCGGTATATTAAAATTAAAAAGACAAAGAACAGGTGAACTATCTGCGGGAAATGTAGGATATATAACAGCATCAATACGTAATATCAAAGATACCAAAGTAGGCGATACAATTACACATTTAAAAAAACCCTGCGAAAAGCAAATCGAAGGATTTAAAGAAGTAAAGCCAATGGTATTCAGTGGATTTTATCCAACAGATGCAAAAGATTTTGAATCTCTTCGGGATTCTTTGATGAAATTGTCTCTTAACGATTCAGCAATTTATTACGAACCTGAGACATCGAGCGCACTTGGTTATGGTTTCCGTTGTGGATTTTTGGGATTATTACATCTTGAAATTGTTCAAGAAAGATTAGAAAGAGAATTCAATCAAAATCTTGTAACTACTGTACCTAATGTAAAATATAGAATAATAAAAACAAACGGTGAGATAGTTTATATTGATAGTCCTGCAGAATTGCCAGACCAATCGAAAATAAAAGAAATACAGGAGCCATATATACGCGCACAAATAATTATGCCTGATGAATACATAGGTAATGTTATGAAGCTTTGTATGGATAGACGTGGAACACTTGTGAATACTAATTATTTATCTGCACAACGAGTTGATTTGACTTGGCATTTGCCATTAGCAGAAGTTGTCTATGATTTTTATGATAGATTGAAATCAATTTCACGAGGTTATGCGTCAATGGATTATGAATTTTATGATTATATCGCGGGTGATTTAGTTAAGCTAGATATTTTAATAAATGGTGAACCTTTGGATGCACTTTCAATTATTGTACATCGCACAAAAGCAGCAGAATGGGGCAGACGATTGACTTCTAAACTTAAGGAATTGATTCCGCGTCATTTATTTGAAATTGCAATTCAAGCAGCAATTGGTTCAAAAATAATAGCAAGAACAAATTTGTCCCCAATGAGGAAAAATGTTACTGCTAAATGCTATGGTGGGGACATAACTAGAAAACGCAAGCTATTAGAGAAACAAAAAGAAGGCAAAAAACGTATGAAACAATTTGGAAATGTAGAAATTCCACAAGAAGCTTTTTTAGCAGTTTTGAAAATTGATAATGAATAAGTTAATTTATTATAATACAAAGCTTAATATAATAGTAGTAATAAAATAATAATTTATAAACAAATTAATATAATTTCTTTAATCTTTATAATATGCAAAATAATCAGCAAATCTTAGCAAAAGGTCCAAAAAAAGTCAAACAAACAAAAAAGTCTGCAAAAGAAAAGAAAGAACCTAAAACGACAGGAGAGAAAGTCTGGTCGTGGGTGAAAACTATATTTTTTGCAATACTTGTTGTAATGATAATAAATGGATTGGCTCTCGCTTCATTTGTGGTACCAACAGGCTCAATGGAAAATACCGTGATGACGGGTGATTTCCTGTTTGTTAACAAATTCAAGTATGGTCCGACAACACCACAAGTAATACCATTTATTAATGTGCCATTACCATTCTATAAATTTCCTGCTCCCTCAGAACCAAAAAAAGGCGATGTTATAGTTTTTATCTTTCCTGGATATCGAGATGAAGTCAAATCCTCTGAATTCCAGTATTATTTAAAAAGGTGTATAGCAACAGCAGGGGACACTTTGCAAATTAAAAATAATATTGTTTATGTTAATGGGGTTCGACAACCTTTCCCAGAGCATTCCATAGTTGATACAACAGATTTTTACGACCCTTCGGATCCATTTAGAACATTTCCACCCGGAAAAGGATGGACACGCAATAATTATGGACCAATTGGAATTCCTAAAAAAGGGGATGTGATAAATATTACAGTGGATAATTATCAAGAATGGGCAATTTTTATTATGCGTGAGGGTCATAAAGTTGAAAATACGGGAACAACGATTTACATAGATGATAAGCCCACTAATAGTTATGTAGTGGAAAATAATTATTGTTTTGCAATGGGAGATAATCGTGACCATAGTCTTGATTCAAGGTATTGGGGATTTGTGCCATACAGAAATGTGGTGGGAACACCTATGATAGTCTATTGGTCTTGGGACACTAATTTACCGATGACGCAACTATTTGCAAAACTTGGTTCTATAAGATTCAACCGATTATTTAAAGTAATTAGATAAGAAAATGAAATATAATTGCTTAATTTTTTCAATTCTGTGTATGATAGTTTTAATGAGTTGTCAAAAAGACCAAAATAAACCATTAGATCAAATGAAATCAAATACTTTTTTAAAACCCGATACAATATTCCCATCAGACTCTGAATCAAGCAATTATAAAATAACTACAGAACAATCAGAAAATCAATTAAGAAACGATACTAGTGTAAAAATCCCTCACCCACAAAAGATAAATATCGGATATAAACTTGAAAAAATAAAAAGTCAAAATTTTGATTTAAATTATGATAAAAAGACAGATTTTTTAGTTTTCTATCGAGCAATCAAAAATCAGGATACTACATATTTTCTTTCTATCTTTTTAAATAATAATGACAAATTAGAAGATATTTATTATTACGAATTGCCAAAGAACCTTGCAAAAATTGAAGATGCTGTTTATTCCTATGATAATATTCTTAAAATAAGATACAGATCTAGATCTCATTCAGATATAATAAATGAAGATAATTTTCAATTTACAGGAACAGGAATAAGGAAAACAGATTAATTATTTAGAATTATCTTAAAATTTACTAATTATTGATGATATTTTCGTCTATTAATAATAATTTTGTAAAATTAACTATTACTAATATGAATAAAATTGTTGAAGCTCACTTTTTAGCTCCAAACGTAAAGCTCTTTCAAATCGACGCCCCTAAAATAGCACAAAAACGTAGAGCAGGTCAATTTGTTATGCTGCGTGTAAATGAAACTGGTGAAAGGATCCCATTGACTATTGCAGATTCAAATACCAATGATGGAACTATTACAATAATTGTGCAAGGTGTTGGAAAAACAACGAAAATGCTAAATCTTCTTAATTCGGGCGATTACGTCCATGACCTTGTTGGACCACTAGGGAAACCATCACATATTGAAAATTATGGAACATCAGTAGTAATTGGGGGTGGAGTTGGAACTGCAATTGCTTATCCAATAGCAAAGGCATTAAAAGAAGAGGGGAATTATGTAATTAGTATTATTGGAGGAAGGACTAAAGAGCTTGTAATCCTTGAAGATGAAATGAAGCAATTTAGTGATGAAGTCTATCCAACAACTGATGATGGAAGCTATGGTTTTCATGGTTTTGTTACAAATAAATTAAGAGAATTAATTGAAAATGGAAAGAAAATAGATTTTGTTCTTGCAATAGGTCCAATACCAATGATGAGTGCAGTTGCGGAAGTAACACGTCCATATAATATTAAGACAGTTGTCAGCTTAAATTCAATTATGGTAGATGGAACAGGAATGTGTGGAGGATGTAGGGCAATTGTTGGAGGTAAAACTGTATTTGTTTGCGTGGATGGACCTGAATTTGATGCCCACCAAGTTGATTTTAAAGTTTTGGATCAACGAAACAGAGCTTATGTTTCACAAGAACAAAAAAGCCTTCATAATTTTGAATGCTATCTTGAACAAATGTATAAAAGACGTAAGTCAGAAATGGAAAAGGAGCTTATTAAATGAGATCATATCCCCCAGCAGAGAAATTACCAATGAAGGAAAGAGTGAAAATTCCACGCCATCAAATTCCTTCTCAAAATCCCAATATAAGAAAAGGTAATTTTAATGAAGTAAATCTTGGTTATACAATCGAACTGGCTCAGGCAGAAGCCCAAAGATGTATAATGTGTGCTAATCCTCCTTGTGTAAAAGGATGTCCTGTAAATGTAAAAATACCTCAATTTATAGATAAAGTCATAGAAGGAAATATAGCAGAAGCAGCAAGAATTATCAAGCAGGATAATGCTTTGCCGGCAGTTTGTGGTAGAGTATGTCCGCAAGAAGAACAATGCGAAATAGTATGCGTTCTAGAAAAAAAATTTAAACCCGTTGCTATCGGCCATCTTGAAAGGTTTGTAGCAGATTGGGAACGAAACAATATAGGAATACAGCCCCCTACAATCAACGAAAAAAGGAATAAGAGAGTTGCTATCATTGGAGGAGGCCCTGCAGGATTAAGCTGTGCAGGGGATCTCATTCAAATGGGTTATGATGTGACGGTATTTGAAGCATTGCACGAAATTGGTGGGGTTTTAGTATATGGAATACCTGAATTTCGATTACCAAAAGAAATTGTAAAAGCTGAGGTTGATGCACTTGCAAAGGCTGGTGTGGTTTTTGAAAAAAATTTTGTTGTAGGTTATACTCAAACACTAGATGAATTGCTAAATGAATATGATGCTGCATTTATTGGTACAGGGGCAGGTTTACCATATTTTATGAATATTCCAGGTGAAGAGCTAATTGGAGTGTATTCTGCAAATGAATTCTTAACACGTGTAAATTTAATGCGTGCTTATGATTTTGACCATAATGATACTCCAATAATAGAAATTAAAAATAAAGTTGTGGCAGTTATTGGTGGCGGAAACACAGCACTGGACGCTGTTAGGACATCTTTAAGACTTGGAGCAACTCGAGCTATGATAATTTATAGGAGAAGTGAAGCAGAAATGCCTGCACGTATCGAAGAAATTGCGCATGCTAAGGAAGAAGGAGTTGAATTCCATTTTCTATCGAGTCCAATTGAATATATTGGAAATGAACAAGGCTGGTTAAAATCAACTATAATTCAAAAAATGGAACTCGGTGAACCTGATGCTTCAGGAAGACGAAAGCCTGTACCAATCCCAGGCGCAACTGAAGAAATTCCTATTGATGTAGCAGTTATAGCAGTAGGTAATGGCTCAAATCCAATTATAAGTAAAACAACACCAGATTTGCGCACAAATAAATGGGGGAACATCCTTGTGGATGAGGAAACAATGGCAACAAGCAAAAAAGGTGTATTTGCGGGAGGAGATATAGTGACAGGTGGTGCAACCGTAATATTGGCAATGGGTGCAGGGAGAAAAGCTGCAAAGGCAATTGATGAATATCTAAAAAATACTGATAATTTTTAATTTTTTTTTAATTTTGAAATTTATTTTTAAATAGAGAGTTATGAAAATTCACGAATATCAAGCAAAGGAATTATTAAGCAAATTTGGAATTCCTACTCTTAAACATTCGGTTGCATTTACGTCTGCTGATGCCGGTAAATTGACTTATGATGAATTTCAATCAAAAGGGATTCAGACAATTGCTTTAAAAGCACAAGTATATGCAGGTGGTAGAGGTAAAGGTATCGTTTATGATGTTCAAACGGGCCAACCTATAAATTATAATGGCAAAGAAGTCCGCGGTGTAAATATAATAAGTGGAGATGATATAGCACATATTGCTTATGAATATGCGAATAGAATGTTAGGCAATAAATTAGTAACTGTTCAGACAGGCTCTGCAGGAAGTATAATTCATCGATTGTTGATAGAAGAAGGTTGCTCAATTTCACGCGAATTTTATCTAAGCATTACATTAGATAGACAGACAAGTAGAAATGTCGTAATGGCTTCAACAGAAGGTGGGGTAGAAATTGAACAAGTCGCGGCAGAAACACCTGAAAAAATTATTCGTGAAACAATAGATCCTCGTTTTGGACTTATGCAATATCAAGTTCGTAGAATTGCATTAGGTCTTGGATTAAAAGGAGATGCATATAAGAATTTCACAAATTTCCTTCCAAAATTAGCTAAAGCTTATGACGAACTTGATGCAAGTCTTTTGGAAATCAATCCATTAGTTCAAACAGCTGATAATACTATAATTGCGTTAGATGCAAAAATCAATTTTGATGATAATGCTTTATTCAGACATCCTGAATATTTAGAATTACGTGATTATGATGAGGAATCTCCACTTGAGGTTGAAGCATCTAAATATGATTTAAATTATATTAAATTGGATGGGAATGTTGGCTGTATGGTAAATGGGGCAGGCCTTGCAATGGCAACAATGGATTTGATAAAATACGCAGGTGGCAAACCAGCAAATTTCCTTGATGTAGGTGGGGGTGCAAATGTAGACAGAATTGCCAATGCATTTAAAATTATGATGAGCGACCCGGATGTTAAAGCTGTCCTAATTAATATATTTGGAGGAATTGTTCGATGCGATAAAGTTGCTGATGGAATCGTTCATGCATTAACGGATACAAAGGTTGATGTACCTATTATTGTTCGGTTGGAAGGGACAAATGCAGAGGAAGCAAAGCAGATACTGAAAAATTCAGGTCTGTCCTTTAAAGTTGCAACATCATTTCTCGATGCAGCGCAAAAAGTAACGGAAGTTGTCAAAAGTGTGGTATAATTAGTGCACATATTATGACATATTAAAGGAAAATTAAATTAGCATAAACTTTCTATTTAATTAGGTATAACTAATCTTTTCGCTTCAAAAAATTTTATTATTAAAATAATTTTTTTTATTAATTTCGTTTTTTGTAAAAATTATCATTAAGATGATTGCGTTAACAATTGAAGCAAAAGAAAAACGAAACGCTGCACTATCATCTGTAATTGCAGCGATATTTTTGACTTCCTTCAAATTTATTGTTGGAATTACAACAGGAAGTCTTGGTATTATTTCCGAAGCACTGCATTCATCACTTGATTTGATAGCAGCATTAATTACGTTCTTTGCTGTTTCAATTGCGGATAAGCCAGCTGACGAAGATCACCAATTTGGGCATGGTAAATTCGAAAACCTATCCGCTTTTTTTGAAACAATTCTTTTGGTAATTACTTGTATATGGATTGTTCAAGAAGCTATTAGAAGACTGACAACAGGGGAAACTGAAATAGTTGTTAATGTCTGGAGCTTTATAGTTATTATAACAGCTATTATTATTGATTTTACACGTAGTCGTATTCTATTTCGTACTGCAAAGAAATATAATAGCCAAGCTCTTGAAGCTGATGGCTTGCACTTTTCAACAGATATTTTAAGTTCAAGTGTAGTATTAGTAGGTTTGATTTGTTCATATTTTGGTTTATATTTTGTTGATTCAATAGCAAGTTTAGGTGTAGCAGTAATTGTTTTGTTTATATCATATAATATCGGGAAAAGAGCAATTGACGCTTTATTGGATAGAACATCTATCTCTATTACAAACAAAATTACCTCATTAGCAAAAGAAATACCTCAAATTTTCAGAGTACATTCAATCAAATCACGTCAATCAGGTGCATCAACATTAATTGAGGTTACAATTGAAGTTGATCCAAATTTGTCGGTCACAGAAGGTCATGAAATTGCAACCAAGTATGAGAATTTATTAAATAGTAATTTCAATAAGGCTCAGATTAACATTCATATTGAGCCATACCGAGAAGAATCGACAGAAAAAACAAGTTAATCTGTAATTTTCGAAAATCTATTTCTTGCTTCTTCCAAATCAGATATTGTATCAATTGAAAGAAGATTTTCGTTTGTCTCATAGCATAAATATTTAATTCCATCTTCGAGTAATCTTAATTGCTCTAATTTTTCCAATTTTTCAAGATTGGATTGAGGAAGAGAAGTAAATCGCTCTAAAATTTCATACTTATATGCATAAATACCAATATGTTTATAAAATGTTGCAATATCTAGCCATTTTTCGAATGGATAATCGCGGACGAAAGGAATTGAATTTCGAGAAAAATAGATTGCATCTTTATTTTTATTAATTACTACTTTAACGACTGATTGTGAAGTTAATTCCTCAAGATTAGAAATTTTTTTAATAATTGTACCGACTTGAAAAACGGGATGATATTCTAAAAAAATACAAAAATCATCGATTAGCTTTGAATTAACAAATGGCTCATCTCCTTGAATATTAATAATAACATCGGCTTTGATATTTTCTTCTTTTATTGCATACCAAATTCTATCTGTTCCACTTGGCATTTCAGAGGGAGTCATAATACATTTAGCATCAAAATTTTTGGAGTGTTCTAATATTATACTGCTGTCTGTTGCGATATATATTTCAGATAATTTTTTAGAATCTTTAATTCCTTCATAAACTCTTTGTATTAAAGATTTTCCTGCAATATCAATTAAGGGTTTTGATGGTAAGCGAGTTGATGCAAGTCGTGAGGGGATAACAGCAATAAATCGCATATTATTCTAACATTTTTGGAACTTTGAAAAATACTTCATTATGCTTGGGTGCGTTTGATAATGCATCCTCTTTTGATATTGATGGTTTTGTAATATCTTGACGAAAAGCATTTTTCCAACCATAAAGATTTGTAATTTCTTCTATCCCTTCGAGTTGGAGACTTTCAATAATTGATATATATTCAACAATTTGAGAAAATTGCGTTTCAAATTGCTTTATTTCATTTTCATCAAATGATAATTTAGCAAGTAAGGCAATATGTTCAATTTCTTCAATATTCATTTTCAAAATAAAATATTTAAAACAATAGTACAAAAATATATATAATTTTCAAATTTGAAATTACTTTTTAGCAGCTGGTGGTATCCATCCTTGTCTTTCATAATATTTGAGTTCAATGAGAATTTTACCAACATAAACATTCATAATTGCTTTAATAGGGACGTGAGCTACATCATCACTGAACCATCCTTCAAAATATCCTGTTAATCCATAAATACCTTTCCAATTTGCTTTGCCATTGAAATAAATTGTTCGAACGGGGTAGGGAATTGCATCAATTTTGATAGATTCTCTTTTGCCACTGAAATTCAATTTAGTATTATAAGGTGCATCTATGAAGGTAGGGACATATATAGTTTTTCCCAAATCCACATACTGACGGGCAAAAAATAAAAGGGAGCATCCATCATTTATTTTGCCCTTATATTCAAATTTATCATTTGTCACAAGTGTATCTCCATACCAATGCTGATTTAAAATATAATTGTTTTTATAATCAAATGTAATTTTATTATAATCCCAAACATTATCATACAATTGAGTTTGCCCAACAAATTGATATGAAAATGCTAAAGATGTATCCATCCATGCATTAAAAATAGAATGTAGTGAAAGAAAAGGTATACCAGGATTTGAATTAATATAGGTCTTTGCGTAACACGTCTTTTGTTTATTTAATTCAACTATACCAACACTTTCGAGTTTAATTGTGCCAAGTTTAATACCAAAGAAAGAAACGTCATAAATAAGCACTTCACCTGGTTGGAAGCAAGTTGTATAATTTTTTGAATTTGCTGAAATGGTTAAACATAAAAAGACAAAAGCTAAAAGAATAATTTTATTTTGATGCATAAGCTAAGGATATTAATTTATTAATGACACATAAAATCAAAAATAATTTTAAAAAGAAAAAGGATTTATTGAAGATTTAATAAAGATTTAATAAAGATTTATTGATAAATTATTATAATTTTCTAAATATTTAGTATTTTGCAAAAGATATAATTTAAATTTCTTAATGAAAATATTAATAGTAGGTGCAGGAGGAAGAGAACACGCAATTGCCGATAAATTAAATGTTCAAAATAATCAAATATTCTGCTTACCAGGCAATCCTGGAATATGGCAGATTGCCGAAAAAGTAAATATAAATGTAGATGATTTTGAAGGTATTTCATCATTTTGCAAAAAGGAAAATATTGAATTAGTTGTAATTGGTCCCGAGCAACCACTTGCAAAGGGCATAACAAATTTTTTAGAAAGAAACAAGATAAATGTTTTTGGACCATCGAAGGAAGCAGCAATGTTAGAAACATCAAAATCCCTTGCAAAAGAAATAATGATGGAAAACAATATTCCAACTGCACGATTTATAACTTTTGATAATAACCATATTGAAGAAGCTGTAAATTTTGTTACAAATCTTGGCAAATCAAACCAATCCCTCAGTAATGACTTTAATTTCCCGATTGTTTTAAAAGCGGATGGATTAGCAGCAGGTAAAGGTGTCGTTATTTGTCAAACAAAAGAAGAAGCTGAAATTGAATTAACACAAATGCTTCAAGGCAAATTTGGTGAAGCTAGCAATAAAATAGTGATGGAAGAATATCTTGAGGGCGAAGAAGTTAGCATATTTGCAATTACAGACGGTAATGAATATATAATACTAAGTCCATCCCAAGATTATAAAAAAATATCCGATTATGACCAAGGGAAAAATACAGGTGGAATGGGTTCTTATGCACCGGTACCATTCCTAGATGAACATACAACAAAATATATAGAAAATAAAATTATTCGTCCTATTATTACTGCAATGTTAGAAAAAGGAACTCCTTTTAAAGGATGCCTTTATGTTGGATTAATTCTAACAAAAAATGGTCCAAAAGTGCTTGAATTCAATGCTCGATTTGGTGATCCCGAAACTCAAGCTGTATTACGACTTATAGAGGGAAATTTTACTGAATTATTATATTCAGCAGCAACAGGAAATCTTAATAAGAATTCAATATTAATAACAAACGAATTTGCTTGTTGCATTGTTTTGGCATCCAAAGGGTATCCAGATGATTATCAAACTGGATTTGAAATTTCAAATATTGATAAAATAAACGATCCCGATGTAAAAATATATCAAGCAGGGACAAAAATTGAGAATGGGAAGCTTCTTACCAATGGTGGTAGGGTGCTAAATGTATCTGTAAAAAATGCTGATTACAAAACAGCTATTGAAAAGGCATATTTTTATGCGGATTTAATTAATTTTAATAATAAATATTATCGAAAAGATATTGCGAAAAAAGTTATAAGCTATTATAATGAGTATGTACGAAAAAGAAGTTAAAATTGTAAATAGAGCAGGATTGCATACACGTCCTGCATCGATGATTGTAAAGACAGCTGCTAAATATAATTCAGAAATTTATATAAGCAACAATGGATATAGTGTTAATGCAAAAAGTATAATTGGGGTAATGACATTGGCAGCAAGTATTGGAACAAATTTGCTCATTCGCGCAGAAGGTCCCGATGAAGTGGAAGCTGTAGAATCATTAGTAGAACTTATTTCTCAGGGCTTTGGAGAAATGTAACAAGAAATAAAAAAATTTAATTTTTTTAAAATTATATTATGAAATGGATAATTTGAATGATGTTCTAATTTCTGATGAGAAAGTATTAAAAGGTATTCCTGCATCAACAGGAATTGAAATAGGTGAAGCATTTGTAATAAAACCTGATATTTTCATTGAAGAAAATCTTACAATTTCAAGTGATAATATTAATAATGAGATAAAGAAATTTCTTGATGCAAAGGATAAATATTTAGAAGAAATATCATTGGCTTTATCAAAAGTACCTATGGAATCTAAAGAATTGCGAGGTATACTTGCAACTAATCAAATGTTACTTGAAGATCCAATTTTTACCAATGAAATTATTAAATCTATACGGAATGGACTTTCGGCGGAATCTGCGATTTTACTAAATTTTGAAAAACAAAAACAATTTCTAAGGCAATCGTCTGACCAGGTTTTTCGAGATAGGATAATAGAGCTAGATAATATTGAAAAAAGATTATACTTTTATCTGAAACAACCCGAATTCAGTATAAAGATAAAAGACAATACAATATTAGTGGTTCAATCGATTAGCACTACTGATTTAATTAATGCACATTCGCAAGGTTTAAAGGCAATTATAACTGAATTTGGCGGAATGACCTCTCATATTGCAATTTTAGCCCGGTCGTTCAAAATGCCTGCAATAATAAGCGTAAATCGTGCAACTTCCATAATACAAAACGGTCAGAAATTAATTGTAGATGGTTATACAGGCGAAATATTTATTGAACCAAATGAAGAATTAATTGAATTATACCAGGAAAAAATAAAAACTGAAAAGGAATATAAAGAAAGTTTAAGCAAATTTATTGAAATTCCATCCTTTACCAGAGACCATCACAAAGTTGGTCTATGGTGTAATGCAAATAATTCAGAAGAAGTGCACCAAGCATTTTTGAACGGAGCTGAAGGGCTTGGATTAGTTCGTACAGAACATTTAGTAATATCACTTGATAGATTTCCTGATGAAGAAGAACAATTTGAATATTATAATGAAATTGCACAGATTGCATATCCGATGAAAGTGACACTGCGAGCGTTCGATATTGGAACTGATAAATATTCAAAACACATTGCAAAACGTGAAGAAAATCCAGCACTTGGATTTAGAGGAATTCGCTTTTTACTTTCTCAAAAAGACTATTTTAAGTCGCAATTGAGAGCTGTGCTACGTGCTTCAAGAAATAAAAATGTGAGATTTATGCTACCTATGATTTCAACAGTAGAAGAAGTTATTCAAACACAAGCACTTATGAATGAATGTAAAAAGGAGCTTGAAAAAGAAGGGAAAACTTTCGATAATAATCTTGAATTAGGAATAATGATAGAAACCCCTTCAGCAGCCTTACTTTCAGACGAATTAGCCAGAATATGTTCTTTTTTCAGTATTGGTACAAATGACCTCACTCAATATACACTTGCTGTTGATAGAGATAATGAATTGCTTGTAGATTATTTCAATCCTTTTACAAAAAGTGTCTTGCGATTGATGAGCATTATAGTAAATTCAGCTCATAAAAATAATATACCTGTTGCAATTTGTGGAGAAATGGCAAATCATCCAGCAGCTACACATATTTTGGTGGGATTAGGAATTGACGAGTTAAGTGTTTCTCCCTCTGTCCTATTGGAAGTTAAGCAAACTATTTTAAATTTAAGTTATGAGGAATCAAATAGAAATATTAAAAATATGTTACAATTAAACAATCTTTTATAAAATATTATATAATCTATGGATCCAATTATTGATAATAAAGTTAAGCGTTTATTTGAGCTCCGTGAGTTAATAAAAAAATATGACCAAGCTTATTATATTCAAAATACATCCTTAATCTCAGATTATGAATATGATCAATTATTTCACGAACTTGTTGCCTTAGAAAACGAATTTCCTGAGTATTTTGATGAAAATTCACCAACACAGCGTGTCCCAAGCGATAAAATTTCGGGATTTCGTTCATTGCCTCATATATTTCCAATGCTTTCTTTGCCTAATACATATACATTCTCTGAAATTGAAGCATTTAACAAACGATGTATGCAAGCATTACCAAATCAGAAAATACAATATGTTGTAGAATTAAAATTCGATGGTGTTTCGTTAAGTGTAAGATATAAAAACAGAAGACTTAATCTTGCATTAACTCGTGGTGATGGAATAACAGGCGATGATATAACTTTGAATGTTCTTCAAATTCCAATTATACCACGTGTTGCAAATAAAGTAAAATTAAGTGATTATAATTTAATTAGAACTTCTGCAATCAACTCATCCGATACAACTCAACTCTATAACCAGCAAAATAATATAGATGAAGATGAATTCATTAATAATTTTGAAGTTCGAGGTGAGGTCTATATGACGCGAGCTGACTTTGCTAAGGTCAATCAAAGGCAAATCGAGCGGGGATTACATCCCTTTGCAAATCCCCGAAATCTTACTTCAGGTACCCTTAAGCTTATGGATCCTAATGAAGTTGCCGAAAGACCTTTACATTTCTGGGCATATTATTTATTAAGCGAAGAAATTCAATTCCATACTCTTTCTGAGAATTTTAATATTATGAAAAAATTAGGTTTCCCCGTAAATCCAAATTATAAATTATGCAATTCACTTGATGAAATTTTTGAATTTATAAATTATTGGGAAGAAAAACGAGTAGAATTACCTTATAATATTGATGGCCTTGTCATAAAAGTTAATTCTATTGAACAACAAAAATTACTTGGAAGTGTTGCCCGCTTTCCACGTTGGGCAATTGCATATAAATATTCTGCTGAACAAAAGGAAACAAAATTGCTTGATATTGTTTATCAAGTTGGTCGCACGGGTATAGTTTCACCTATTGCCGAACTAGAGCCAATTAAAGTTGGTCAAACAATTGTCAGACGCGCAACATTAAACAATGAGGATTATATTCGTGAAAACGATTTTCGGATAGGTGATTATGTTTTTGTCGAAAAAGGTGGGGAGGTTATACCTAAAGTTGTTGGAGTTAATTTTGAAAAACGCGATCCAAACTCTAAACCTTTTGAATTTACAAAGGTGTGCCCTTGCCATTTCAAATCTCCACTTGTAAAATATGAAGGAGAGGCGTATTATTATTGTATCCATCCCGAATGTCCCTGGCAAATTCGTCGAAAAATTGAGCATTTTGCCTCAAGAAATGCGATGGACATTAGCTTTCTTGGAGAGCGAACAGTAGATTTATTTGTAACACTAGGATTTTTAAAAAATATCGCAGATATATATGAGTTACCTAACTACGCAGAGAAAATTGAAAATCTTGAAGGATGGGGTAAAAAGAGTGTTGAAAATTTATTGGAATCTATAGAAAAATCTAAGTCACAACCTTTTCATAGAGTTCTTTTTGGGCTAGGAATTCGTTATGTTGGTGAGGTATCGTCAAAAATTATTGCAGAAACGATCGGTAATATTGACCGATTAATTCAAATGAATGAAGAAGAATTGCAAGCAATTCCTCAAATTGGAGAAACAATTTCAAAATCTATAAAGACATTTTTTTCAAACCCTAAAAATATTGAAATAGTCGAAAGATTGAAAAATTATGGACTTCATTTTCAAATTGAAAAACCCGCTGAACAAGAAGCAAAGGAATTACCTTTAAAAAATAAAACATTCGTTTTCACAGGTGAGTTAAAATCTATGAGTCGAACTGAAGCCTCTACAATGGTGGAATCATTGGGTGGAAAAGCAACTTCAAGCGTTAGCAGCAGAACTGATTATGTAGTAGTAGGGGAATCACCTGGTTCTAAGTATGAGAAAGCATTGGAATTAAACTTAACAATATTAAGTGAGGAAGAATTTTTAAAACTCATTAATTATAATAATAAAGCGTAACTTCTTAATTCTAAATATTGTAAAAAATGGATGATGAAAATTTACAGTTGATAAAAAAGCGCCTTGTAGAATTAGCGGATAAATTTAAAAATTATACATATTATATTCCTTCTATTTGGCTTGATTATAAAGATATAGATAATTCACCTATTAAAATTAACCCTATTGAATTTTTTATATTAAAAATTAATGAACTATATAATATACAAAATAATTATCAAAATATTAATTATAGAGTTGAGCAATCAGTAATTTATAATTTTATACCAAGATTGCTGACTTCTTATGACCATAATCGTGATGGGAAAATTGAAATAACAAAAGATATTAATACATTTCGCGAAACAGGAACATTTTTAAAAACAATAGCATTATTACCGTATCTAAAAAGAATGGGAATAAATGTAATTTATATGCTTCCAATTTTTGAAATTGGTAAAGCACACCAAAGGGGGAATCTTGGTTCTGTATATGCAATAAAAAATATCTATAAATTCGATGAAAATCTTAATGAACCGGTGCTAGAAATTCCAATAGAAAAACAATTTGCTGCTCTTGTTGAAGCAGCGCATTTATTGGGTATGAAAGTAGTGCTTGAATTTATATTTCGCACTGCAAGTCTTGATTGTGATTTAATTGGCGAGCATCCCAATTGGTTTTATTGGACTTATGCAAAGAATAATGACAAAATCCTTTTGCCGCCAAAATTCAATAAGCGACAATATAATAATATATTAGAAAAGATTAATAATAATGATTTCTTGGAACTTCCTCCACCACCACCTAATTATATTAGTAAATTTTCTCCTATACCAAAATTAGTTTCATTAGAAAATGGGGAATATATTGGAAAATTTGAAAATAATGAAATTGCAAAAATACCGAATGGGTTTGCAGATTGGCCACCAAATGATGCACAACCAATATGGAGCGATGTCACTTATTTTAGATTGTTTGATCATCCTCAATTTAACTATATTGCTTATAATACAGTTAGGATGTATTCTTCAGAACTTGCTCGGGAAGAAAATAAAGTTAAAGATTTATGGGAATATTTAGAAAATGTAATACCTTACTATATAAAGAATTATGCTATTGATGGTGCAATGATAGATATGGGGCATTCTCTCCCCAGTGAACTTTTATCAAATATTATAGCAAAAGCTCGTGATATAAAAGATGATTTTATCTTTTTTGAAGAAAATTTTGAATTAACACCCAAAAGCAAAGAAAAGGGCTTCGATGCGGTGATAGGTCCCTTATTTTTAATTGAAAGCAATTTTATCGAATTGAAAAAATTCCTTAATAATATTGAAAATAATGAAATTCCCATTCCTTTTTTCTCTACTTCTGAAAATCACAATACACCACGCACATATTCTTTTTTCAAGGATGAAAATTTCTCAAAAATGATTTTTGTTTTGAATTCTTTGCTACCTGGATTTTTATTTATTCATTCTGGATTTGAATTGTTTGAAGAGAAACCGATTAATACAGGATTGAATTTTACAAAATCGGAAATAAAAAAATACAGCGATAAAGAATTAGCTTTATTTTCAATATCCTCGCTCAATTGGAATAGAAAGAATACATTACAAGATTTGATACATAGAACTGTCGAAATTAGAAATGAATGGTTCAATAACTCGATAAATAATAATTCAAGTGGTTTCCATATTTTTGAAAATTGGCATTATATAGAAATTGAATTATATTCTCGAATTAAAGAGCAATATCTCCATTTTGTTGCGAAGCTTGATGAAACAAAAGCCAATCCTCAGAAAATAAATATTGATTTAAATGATATATTTTTATCAAATGGAGTCAAAATAGATAGCAATAGCTTAGTATTTGAGAAATATGGATTTTTGATATATAAAGCTATTAATTAATATTTTTCTTTATTAATGCCTGAGCATTTCTTTTCAAACCTTCTAATTTAATATCTTTTATTGCTGAGTTTTTAAAAATTTTATTAAACTCTTCTTTTGTAATTTTCATTAAATTTGCTAAAGGTATTTCATTTTCATAATTTCTCGCTAGAAATTCACTAATGTTGGTATATCGCTGAAATTTATTGTTCCACGGGCAAACTTCTTGACAAATATCACAACCAAATAACCAATTTGGATTAAGAGCATTAATATCTTCAGGAATGTCAAGACTATGCTTTGCTGCAATGGTCCAAAAAGAAATACATTTATTTGCATCAATTACACGGGGATTGACAATCGCATTTGTTGGGCAGGCATCAATACATTTCCTGCAAGTTCCACAAAAATCAAGCGTTCGATTATCAGCTTCAAATTCAATATCTGTTATAATAATACCGATAAAAAACCATGATCCAATATCTTCTGAAATTACTAAACCATTTTTCCCTTGCCAACCAAGTCCAGCTCGAACTGCCCACTGTCGTTCAAGAATAGAACCTGTGTCGACATAATTTTTAAAATTTGCACTCGGATAAAATTCTTTGATATAATTGATTAATTTATCTTGCATATTTTTAACAACGTAGTGATAATCATTGCCAAGAGCATAGCGGGATATTTTCCCTTTTTCTATTGAATTTGAATAATTTCTATATTGAAAATAATTTGTGGCTGTGACAATAATAGTTTTTGCTCCATTAAGCAATAAAGATATATTATATCGCTTATCAATTGTTAGTTGCAAATAATCCAATGTTGCATTATATTTTCTATTTAGCCATTCTACATAATGTTTGATTTCATCATCTAAAAGTGCAAATTTGGCAAAACCTATATTTGCAAAACCAATTTCATAAGCTTTCGATTTTATTTCTTCTTTAATGATCATTTTCTTTTAAATTTGTATTATGAATAATTTAAATAATAAATATTCGTTAAACGAAATTAAGCAAATTATATCAGGAAAAAAAATATTAAGCATTGATTTTGGATTAAAACGAATTGGGATAGCTACATGCGATGCAATGCATATTTCAACAGCACCTTTAACAACATTGCAATTTAATGAAAAAATTATTCAGAATCTTAAAAAAATTATTGAAGATGAAAAAAGTAATATTATTATAATAGGTATTCCAATTTGGAAAGATGAAAATCCCGATTTTTTTAAGAATTTAACTGAATTTGTAAATCAGATAGAAAAAGAAATTAAATTGCCTGTTATATTTTTTGACGAAGCGTATTCTTCAAAAAGAGGAGTTGAAGCAATGATTGATTCAGGGAAAAAGAAAAAATATCGCCAAAAAAAAGAAAATCTTGATAAATTTGCTGCTGCTGTTATTTTAAAATCCTTTCTAGAAGAAGTAGAAGGATTATAATTTTGTTATTTAAGTGAAAAAAATGAAAAATATAACAAGAAGTATTTGCTTTGTAATTTTAGTATTATTAAGTTCAGAATTTTCTATTGCTCAAAATAGCAATTATTTAAATCCTGCCTCATCTTTTTATGCAAATAAGATGATTTTTGCTTCGACAATGGTACTTCCATCCCAGGCTGATGATTCAGTGGATATATTTATTTTCTATAGATTGCAACTTAACCAATTCCTATTTACAAATCTTGCTGACGAGTATATTTCCAAATATTCCCTTGAATTTTCATTAGCGGATTCAACAGGGGTTATCAAATTTTCAAAAGTTGTTATGGATTCTTTTAAATTGTCAAAGCAAATCAGTCCAACTGACTCAATTCAATTTCAGCTAAATTTTATAAAATTTAGAATAAATAAAGCAAATTATACTGTTCAAATTCGTGCAATTGACAATTATACTAAAAATTCTGATAAATCCACATTTACATTGAATTTATTTGATTTGAAATACAAACATAATTCATTTACAAATATAGTATTTTTTGAAAATAATGGTAACTTTTTTACACCGATAATATTGAATAATAATCTGAACTTTTCAGGAAAACCTATTGAGTTCGGGATTTTTATTTTTAATGGAACTTCAAATAACATTAAATATGAAATTGAAAAAAAGTATAATAATCCAAAAGCAATAGATCCATGGGGTAATTTCCAAAAGCAAACAGGTCAGATTGTAATTTATCCATTTTCCCAACTAACAATCAATAAAACACAAAATTCTATCGAAATAAGATTTCCTGAAGAAGCAAGCCTCCCCGGCCCAAGTATATCTAGCATTGAAAAATATGGAAATATAAAGTTCAAAAATAATATTTTCTCTCCGGGTGATTATATCTTAAAGATCTATACATCAAAAGGTGATACTACAGAATATAAATTCAAAGTTATTTGGGAAGATGAACCGATTTCATTATTGAATATTGATTATGCTCTTAATATTTCTAAACTTTTTTTTAATGATGTTGAAATGAAAAAGATTGAGAAGGGGGATTATAATGAGCAGTTTAAAAATTTAATCGAAGCCTGGGAACCTTTTGACCCAACACCTGAAACACCTTTCAATGAGGCGATGAACGAATTTTATAAAAGAGTTGATTATGCATATATGAATTACTCAACATTTAACGAAAAAAATGGTGCTATGACCGATAAGGGTAAAATATATATACTTTATGGACCTCCAAATAAAATAGAACAAAAATTCAAAAATGGCAAACTTTATGAAACGTGGATTTATACATCACTTCTTAAAGAATTCACTTTTGAAACTGTGGAAGCCGGTGTATTTAAAATTGTAAATATAAAGGAATAACTATTCTTGCTTTTCTTTTTTGCCTCTTGTGTTTATTTTAAACAATAAATAGACAGGGCAATATGAAATTGTCCCAGTAAGAATCATTAAAATTCCTAAAATTAACATTATTATCTGCCATACTGTTGGAACAAAAAACGATAAAACAATAAGAACAAGCCCGAGCAAGATTCTAATAAATTGATCTACTCTTCCAACATTTTTTTTCATAATTACACCTATATGAATTTTTAGTAATTACAAAAATATTAAATTATTAGTTCAAATAGATTAAAAATAATTTTTTTAAAAGATGTTAATGGAGGGAAAAATGTGATTTCAATGTGCTCGGAGCGAGACTTGAACTCGCACGAGGGTTACCCCTCACAGGATTTTAAGTCCTGTGCGTCTACCAATTCCGCCATCCGAGCAAAATTAGATATACAAAATTAAGAAAAATTCAATAATTATTAACTATTCAGAAAATTATTTAATTTTTCCTCTAATGTTTCTGACTTGTTGATAAAATTTTCAATATATTTCCCAATTATATCAAATTCGAGATTAACAAAATCACCAATTTCATAATATTTGAAAATTGTATTTTCAAATGTATGAGGAATAATTGATACATCAAACGAATTTGAATTCAATGTTGAAATAGTAAGGCTAACACCATCAAGACAAATTGATCCGACTTCTACTAAATATTTGCGGTATTGGTTTGGATATGAAATTGTATATATTTTGCCAACATTTTCTGATGTAATTTGTCTGATACTTCCAATTGTATCAATATGACCCTGCACAATATGCCCACCGATTCTGCTTTGCAAAGTTAATGCACCTTCAAGATTGACTTTCTGATTAGATTTTAAGAATTTCAAAGTCGATTTCTTTAATGTTTCCTCAACAGCTTCACAATCAAATACATTAGAATTAATATTTACAACAGTTAAGCAAACGCCATTAACAGAAACTGAATCATCTACTTTTAAATCTTGAATAACCTTATGGGATTGAATTGTAAATTTTTTTGCTTGTGCAATTGACTTTATATTCTTAATAATTCCTATTTCTTCGATTATACCTGTAAACACCTTAATCACCTTCATAAACCAGATTAATTTGCCGTTTCTCAAAATCCACACTTGAAATTCTTACACGAATTCTCGAACCAAATCCAAATTCTTTTTTGGAATGCCTGCCAATAAGCTTCATTTTTTTCTCATCAAAAAAATAAAAATCATCCACTAAATCTCTTAATCTGACTAACCCTTCAGAATTTAACTCATCAAGTTTTACATAAATTCCCCACGTAGTTACACCAGTTACAGTTCCTTCATAGACATCGCCAATCTTTTCATTAGTTAAAAACAAAAATGCAATTTGAGTGGATGCACGCTCGGCTTGTTGTGCGATAATTTCTCGTTGTGTAGAAATTTCTGATGCTGCCTGTGCTAATTCCACAAGGTAATTAATTCGTTCTTGCTTAGGCTTTTTCTGTAAATATTCTTTTAGAACTCGATGGATAAATAAATCGGGATAACGGCGAATAGGGGATGTAAATTGCGCATAATCTTTAAAGCCAAGGCCAAAATGGCCAATATTCTTCTCGGAATATTCAGCTTTTGACATCGCTCGAATCATTAATTGATTTACAGTATTTTCAATTGGACTGCCCTTGAATTTCTGAAGTATCTCATTTAATTGCTTTGATGTCAAGTTCCTTTTATGTGTTTTTTTATTTGTGGAATTATCAATAAAATTAAGCACATTTTGCAATTTCTCATCATCAGGTAAATCGTGAATTCTATATATAAATGGCAAATTATTCAATAACTTATAATCTTTTGATAATTTTTTTAAATGTTCTGCAATCGTTTTATTTGTAATCAGCATAAATTCTTCAATCAGCTGTGTTGCGGGGGTGCTTTTTCTCTCAATAACTTTTAAAGGATATTTATTGTCATCGAGAATGAATTTATATTCAACGGTGCTAAAATCAACTCCACCGTTTCTAAATCTGTTTTCCAGTAAAATTAGAGACAACCTATGCATTTGTTGAATAGTAGCAGCAAAATCACCCTTTCCAGAATTTATAATTTCATCTACTTCATTGTAAGAAAATCTTCGTTTGCTTTTAATTATTGATTCCTTTATCTCATAATTCACAAGTTTCCCCTCGGGTGTAAATTCCATCAAAACAGAAATAGTAAACCTAGGTTGATTTGGTTGCAATGAACATATTTCGTTTGATAATTTTTCAGGGAGCATTGGTATCACTCTATCCACAAGATAAACACTTGTGCCTCTTCGTCGTGCTTCTAAATCAGTTGCAGAATTTTCAGGAATATAGTGGGACACATCAGCGATATGAACGCCAAGCAAGTAATTCCCCGTTTCTAGTATTTTTAAAGATACAGCATCATCAAAATCTCGAGCATCTTCGGGATCTATTGTAAATATCTCTTCATTACGAAGATCCAATCGTTTTGCATAAGCTCTATTAATTGGCTTTTTTATTTTTTCTACTTCTTCCAATACCTCTTTTGGAAAATTTTCTCTTAAATCAAACTCTTTAAGTATAGAATTGAATTCTGCCTTTGGGTTTCCAGTTTTGCCGAGAACTTCAATAACTTCAGCGATTGGACTGCGAGTTGGGTCAGTCCATTTGACCATTGTAGCTGATACTTTGTCTCCACTTTTGGCATCTTTTAAATTCTTTTTGGGAATTAAAAAATCAACATAATATTTTGGGTCATCGGGAACTAAAAAGAAATATTCACCATCGAATTCAATTGTTCCAATAATAGTAGCATTAGCTCTATTTAAAATTCTCACAACCTCACCACGTGGCTTTTTATTTTCACGTTGAGCAAGCAATCTAACTTCAACGGTATCACCATCAAGTGCAGTATTGAAATTGCGTCTTCTTATTATTATTTTTTGGATTTTGGGGTCATTTGTCAGTATTGCACCCGTATCACCTGATATTTCTATTATACCCTGATACCTATTTTGTAAGGTATTAGGTTTCCCCCAATTATTATTTAATTGGTATCTATTATTTTTTGATTTTTGCAAAACTTTATTTCTGACAAGTAGCTCAATAGCTTTGCGAAGAGCTTTAGATTCTTGAGTGGATTCTCTTATAGATAGATAATCAGCAATTTCTTTGAAATTGAGCGGCTTATCAATAAATTTTAATAAATCTATTATAGAATCACTAATTGTTTCAACATTCATTTAATTATTTCAATTAAAATATATTTACAGTATTTGATTTGTTAAGAGATGATTGGAGCATTTTTAAAGATTTTGTTGTCAATTTATCTATGTCATCATTATCTTCAAATGTTGCAGCACCTATGCTTACTGTAATAATTATCTTTTTCCCATTTACATTTACTGGACCTTGTGCAATTTCAGAGCGTATTTTTTCACACCAAATTCTTAGATCTTTTATATTAATATAATTCAAAACAACTGCTATGATGCGTTCATCAATTTCTCCAATCAAATTATAAGGACGAATATTTCCTTTTAAATTTGTAATCAAGTAATTATAAAGCGACTCAATATCATAGCCTTTCAATTTTAATGCTTCTAAATCATCAATCATCAAAGTTGCAAACGAAAGAGGATAATTAAAATCTTTTGCTCGTTCAATTTCTTCTTTCAAGCGTGCAAACAAGGCTGATGGATTAAGAATACCATATCGAGGATCAACTTGAGCATAATTGTTAAATACTCTGATATAAAGAAATTGTTCAATTGTTGCAGCAACTTGGTTTGCAATTGTGCTAAGAATTTGTAAATCATAATTTGAAGCAGATTTATAATTTTCATCGTAAACAAAAATTGCACCGTAGCTGGAATTGATTGATTTTAATGGTATTGCAAGAAAATATCCATCAGGATTGAATTCAATTTTATCATTTATGATATTTTTATGATTTCCAATTGGTGCAAGCATTAATGATTCATTATTAAACAAAACTTTATTAATCAATCCATTATGAGTATCAATAGCTACATTATGGAGCGATGAGACAAATTCTTCATTTCCCTGAACGGCTTGGACTGTCCAAGCATTTGCTTGAGATGAAAAATTGCAGAAACCGATATTCTCGAAATTTAATATTTTGGAAATTGTATCAAATGCATTTTTCAAAATCTTTTCAAAGGAAACATTATCTTGATTAAGTAATTTTTGCATTGATGTTAATGCATCTAATGTTTTGGCTGATATAATAAGTTCAAATTTCTCATTTAAGCTTGATAAAATTGAAGATATTAGCTTTGTGAAATTGGCAACATAGCCAATTACGTTTGCATCAAAGGGATTTGCCTCAAATGAATCAAGAGTTAATATACCAATTACTTTTTCATTCAGAAAAATCGGGATTCCTGCAAAGCTCTTGATTTCGACAGATTCTTGATAATAAGGGAGAATGTCGAGAATTGCAGAATAATTAATATCTGAAAGTATTTCAGGTTTTGCATTTATTAAAATTTCACTTAATATATCATTATCTATAGAGAATTCGCGATTTTTTGAGAGCAAATCATTGTTTTCTGTAATAAATGAATATAGATTTAATTTCTTTTCAGATGGGTTCAGAAAGAACAACGCTACTGTATTTGCAGAAATGCTTGACTTGATAATCATTAAAATTCTTGAAAGAAAATATTCAAGCTCTTGCCTTGGTTCATTTCCAAATAATGGATGATTTTCAAAAAACGTATTAATAGGAAAATCCATAGCAATTTTCTCAAAATTTAAGTTAATTGGCTGAGTGGGTTCTGATTTGCATTCATCTACATTCTTGTTTTCAATATTCTTCATAGATTCACTTTCTAGAATATTCTCCGAAGTATTGGGAATCTGCTCCTTATTCTTATTACCTGAAGAATCAGAATTTCCTTCATAGTTTGACTGTATATTTTCCATATTTTGTCCTTCATTATTTATATTTTCAAAAGAATCAATTTTGCGAACCACTCGAACTGATGAAAGTTCATCAAAATAATAGAACTTAGATTTTTCGTTTTCTTTTTCATCAGAATTTGATTTTTCTGATTCCTCAGTATTTTCATTTTTTATATTTATTAAATAATCATCTTTATTATCAAAATTTTCAATTGTCTTGCGAGTTGCTTGGTCATTGCTTTGAGTAGTAATTTTATAATCATAATTTTTGCTAAAAGAAGATTTAGGAAAATTAGAATAATAATCAGTAAATTTCTGAGCAAGTGAGGAAATAAGAGCAATCAAAAACAAAATCGCAATTGATATTAAAATTAATTTAATTGAGCTATTGTGCAGGACTATCCCACTAAATAAAGATAGAACAACAATAGAAATATATACCCAATCAATAGTAGAAATAATATTTTTTAAAATGTTAAAAAAATCTTTCATTAATTCAGTTTTGAAAATATATAAAATTATAAAAAATTATTGAATATTCATAGAAACCTAACTAAAAATTAGAAAACTATTGATAGGATGTTAAAAAATTTAAAATCCTGTATAGTAAATTCCTGAACGAATAAAAAAATAATTTTCATATTTTTGCATTATGGAAAAAATAAATACTATATATTGTGCAGATTGTCGAGAAAAATTAAAAGAGTTCCATAGTGAGTTAGCAGATTTAGTAATAACAAGCCCACCATATTTTCATCAGCGTGATTATGGGGGGATAGGTATTGGTAATGAAAAAACATTAGATGAATATATTGAAAATTTGGTTGAAGTTGTAATAGAATGTAAAAGAATCATTAAAGATACGGGGACAATTGTTTTCAATTTAGGTGATAAATATATTGATGGGAATTTATTATTAATTCCATACAGATTTGCTTTAAAATGTCAAGATATTGGACTTAAACTTATTAATGAACTTACTTGGGTAAAGGTAAATCCAGCCCCAAAACAAGATCCCAAAAAATTAGTATCAAGTAAAGAACCGTTTTTTATTTTCGCTAAATCTAGCAACTATTATTTCAATAAAAAAGCATTTTTAGATATAAAAGATTCGATTTATAAGAAACAAAAAATCAATGGCAATAATATTGGTAAGAATTATTTTAAATTAATTGATTCCTCTGATTTAACTGAGGAACAGAAAGAAAATGCTAAAAGAGAATTGTCTGAAGTTATATTTGAAGTGAAATCTGGATTAATTGAAAGTTTTAGAATGAAAATAAAAGGTATTCATGCATTACCTTATGGTGGCCAAGCAGGTGGTAGATTAGGACAAATCGAAAAAAAAGGTTATACATTCATCAAAATCTATGGTAATTCATTAAAAAGGGACATCATAGAGTCAACAGTTGAAACTATCAAGGGCACTCAGCATCCCGCAATATATCCTGAATTTGTTATTCAAGAGATACTTAAATTATTAACAAAACCAGGAGATTTAGTTCTTGATCCTTTCATTGGAAGTGGAACAACAGCCATTGCAGCAAAGAAATTGAAGAGAAATTATATCGGAATTGAGATTTTTGAAAATTATGTTAGATATGCTGAAAAACGATTAGAAAATTTTAATAATGAATTTGAACTTTTCAAATGCTAGAAATACTTGAATATATTTATAAAGAAAGTCTGAAAACTCATCATTTTAATATTGATGACGATTTGATTAATTCAATTAATGTCCTGATTTCCAATATTGATAGGAACAAATCACTTGTGTCAGCCTTGACAACTGGGCTTATTAAGAAAATTTTGGATCCAAATCAAGATGTGAGATATCATCGTATTGATTTCCCTCAAGGTTATTCTGCTCGAAGTCTTGACACTAGAGTAACAGTACCATTTTTTAAACAACATTTTCCAAAATATGCTAATAAAGAATCTGCCTTTTTAACTTTAGCAACAAGAGAACGTATCCCTTGGACACTCGAAGAAGGTAAATCAATGAAAATAAGAAACAAAGAAGTTAAGAATTGTTTTTTATATATATTTGATAAAATAGAAAATGGAAGCGACCCAAAAGAAATATTAATGTATTTGTTCTCAAAATTACAAGAGTTAACATCGCAGCAACAACTTATTTTTGATGAAGCTCTCAATGAAATTGATTTGTCTTCGATATTGAACATTAATATTGTTCTAGAAATGTTAAAAAATCATTTTTCAATGCCATATAGTTCAAGGTTGCCAGTTATTGCTATTTACTCAGTTTATCAAGAACTCTTTAAGCAACTTAAGAGATATGAAGATAAGATTCTCTCACCATTAAACGTTCAAACTTCATCTGATAAGCACGGATTTGGTGATGTTCAAATATGGAATAATGATAGAACTCCTTTTGAAATGATTGAGATAAAACACAAAATTCCTATAGATAGGAATATGATTTTTGATATAGTCAAAAAAGTTCAAGGAACAAGTATTAGAAAATATTATATACTTACTACTAGTGAGGAGAATTTTTTAAGCGATATAGAAGAAAAATATATAAACGCATTTATATTGAAAATAAAAAAAGATTTCGGTTTAGAAATTATTGCAAACGGAATAATTTTTACTTTAAAATACTATCTAAGATTTATTGATGACTATAATCAATTTATTCTTACTTATACAGGGAATTTAATAAATGATGCGAAAAATTCTACTGAGATTACAGAAGAGCATATTTCATTTTGGATAAAAGAACTAAAAAAACATTCACTTGTTGTATAATCTCTGAATTATCTTTTGCCAGATTGTAGAGATGTTCCTAAAAACATCTCTACAAGGGCATTTATTTTTAATTAAATGATTAAGCTTTTATATAAGTATGAAAAATCATTTATTTCACTGGATATGGTGGATGCGTCTTTGGTGGTTGTTGCTTTGGATTTGTTTTCATTTCTTCAAAGATAACTTCAATTGCTTTATTCAGCTGCTCATCTGTACCACTCCATTCTAAAGCGGGATCATTCTCAATCTCTATATCGGGATCTACACCGCGATCCTCAACTACCATTGTTCCGTCTGCACTAAAATTCCAGAATTCAGGACGCATTAAATAACTGCCATCAGTAAATGGTAACGGTCCTCGAATTCCAATAATACCTCCCCAGGTCCGCATTCCTATAACCTTGCCGAGCTTGTATTTTTTAAATTGGTATGGAAACATATCACCATCTGACATTGATAATTGATTTACTAAGCAAACCAGAGGTCCTGGCATAACGGCATCGGGAAGCGTAGAAATAATTTGTTGATTCCGTGCTTGTTCAGCCATTGCAATTTCACGGCGCAACCTCTCAATTATTAATGATGAAACATTTCCACCACCATTATATCTATCATCTATTATCAAGCCTTCCTTTTGCAATTGTGGATAAAAGTACTTGACAAATTCTCGCAATCCATTGTCAAATCCCATATCGGGAATTTGAATATACCCAATTCGTCCGTTGGTTGCTTTTTCGACTTTTCGACGATTATCTTCAACCCAATTCAAGTATATAAGTTTATCTTCAGATTCAATTGTTTTTACATATATTTCTCTTGCACCATCTTTTGCTGGTTTGGAATTAACTAATAATTTTACAAATTCATTTGCCTTATTAACAAGCAATTTGTTTGGTTGATTGATAGCTGTTAATGGTTCATCATCAATTGCAATAATATAATCACCAACTTTTACATTTAATCCAGGTTCTGTGAGTGGGGAACGAGTATCATTATCCCAGTTTCTGCCTTCAAAAATCTTTGTTATTTTATAGAATCCTGTCGGTTCATCAAGTTCATAACGTGCGCCAAGTAATCCAATTTTCTTTGGTTCAACTTTTGGCATATCGCCTGCACCAACATAACAATGACCTGCGTCAAGTTCTCCAATCATTTCGCCGATAAGCAATGTTAAATCATAACGATGATTTACATAAGGAACTAATTTTCCGTATCTTTCCCTCATTGCATTCCAATCCAATCCATTCATATTTGGATTATAAAAGAAATATTTCATTTGTCGCCAAGCTTCATTAAACACTTGATTCCATTCTCCACGCCTATCCAAAGACATTTCCATTTTATCAAGGTTGAGCTTGCCTTCCTTTAAATCTACTTTTGAATCAAGTTTTGTGATGTAATAATCACCTTTTTGATTGATTAAAATTGATTTTCCATCATTTGAAATTCGATAACTTCTATATTTTCCTAGCTCTGTTTCTTTTTTATCCTTCAAATCAAAAACATAAAGGGTTGGCTCAACACCATCTTTATAACGAGCATAATATATTTTGTTTTCAAATGCATATAAACCATAATAATTCCCATTTGATATTGGAAATTCAAAAATTCTATTTTGAATATCGTCAAAATCAATTTTTATAGAATTATCGGGATTTGTTTTTTCCGCTGACTTAGTCTTTTTCTCAGTTTTAGACTTTGTATTTTGGTCCTTAGCAGATGCTGAATCAATTTTTACAGGTGATTCACCTTCATATTTTGCAAATGGATTGATTACATCTTTTCTCAGAGCAATACCGAAAATAGTTTGCATATCATTAAAAATGTAATTATACTCAAAGTTTCCTGTTTTCCCATCAAAATGTCTATCCGATACAAAATATAAATAATTCCCTTTTGGATCCCACGTTGGTTGTCCATTTTGGAAATACTCATTTGTAATTTGATATGATTTATTTTCTTTGAGTGAATATAAATAAATCACNGGNAAACGATTCTCNGCATAATCTGTATATGTTATCCATTGGCAATCNGGTGAAAACGAAAAATCTCTAATTTCCCAAACCTTTGAATTTGCNATAGTCCTAACTTGTTTTGTAGCAACATCGATTAAATATAGATTCATTAGTTTATCTGAATTCAAAATCATTTTACTATCAGGTGACCAAAGCAATTCCCAGCGATATGATTTTGCATCATTTGTTAACTGGATTAATCCCGTTCCATCAGGCCTGATAAGATAAATTTCATCTTCTCCTGTTTTATCAGAAATAAATGCGATATATTTACTATCAGGCGACCATTGAGGATTTCTATCGTGTACACCATTAGATTTAGTTAAATTAATAATATTGCCTTTTTCAGCTGGCACTACAAAAATATCACCCCGTGCTGAGAAAAGTCCAAATTTTCCATCGGGAGATATTTCAAAATTTTCTATGTTATCTTTAACATTGACAATTTGGGTACGAACTAAAGGAAAATCCTCGGCAATTTGGACTGGTACTTTCTGATATTTTTCTGTCGTTGTATTTAATAGATAAATCTCACCACCATTTGTAAATGCAATATTGCCTGCGCCAAGAGATGGAAATTTTATATCATATTCTGTAAAATTAGTAACCTTGCGTGTTTCTTTTGTATTTAAATCATAAACAAACACGTTCATAGTTCGGTCGCGGTCTGATAAAAAGAAAATCTTATTTCCCACCCACATTGGAATTATATCCTGAGCGGGATTATCTGTAATTTTTGTAGTTTTCTTTGTTGCAAAATCATAAATCCATATATCATCAGCTTGTCCTCCGCTATATCGTTTCCACATTCGGAACTCACGAAAAATCCTATTAAAGGCAAGTTGCTTTCCATCGGGTGAAAGAGATGCAAAGCCTGCTCTCGGCAATTCGACAATTTGTGGTAATCTGCCTGTTGTATCTACAAAATAAAGATTCCCGACAAGTGAATTCCAACTATCTTGTCTTCCACGGTAAAGAAGTCGTTTACCATCTGGTGTCCATTGCATAATAATTTTATCGGGACCCATTCGCTCAGGCAAATTTGGAATATCCACACCATAAGTCAAGCGTTTCGGCTCTCCTCCAACGCTTGGAATAGTGTAAATATCATAGTTCCCATCATAGCTACCCGAAAATGCGATAGTTTTACCATCTGGCGAAAACCTTGGAAAGAGTTCCATTCCTGGTGATGTTGTAATTCTGCGAGCAAGTCCACCTTGAATTGGCACAATATAAATATCACCCGCATAGGTGAATGTTATCTCAGTTGCAGATGGATTTGGAAAACTCATTAATTTTGTTTCTGTTTGTGCTTGTGCAACGAAACATACACAAATTGCTATTGTAAGAAATGAAAAGATAAATTTTTTCACTTATTATGCCTCATTTTTTATATGTATAATATATGCAAAATTAATAATTTTGAAGTTTGTAGTTATTATTATTTTTCTGATAATGATTATTTATTTTTAATTCTTAATTAAAAATTAAATTTACTAAAAATTTCAATGGATAAAAAACAAAGTATAGAAGTCCTTGTTGCTACAATGAATCAATCTGATTGCAGCTTATATCAAAAGATGAATTTGCAAACTGATGCGATTATTGCTAATCAAAGTAATCATTTTGATTACATTGAAGTTATAATAAATAATAAAAGAGTCAAAATGATTACAACATCTGATAGGGGTGTTGGCAAAAATCGAAATATGGCTTTATTAAATGCAAGCGCTGATATACTTATATTTGCTGATGATGATATGGTTTTTGTGGATAACTATGAAGATGGAATTATTAAAGCTTTTGAAAGATTACCTAATGCTGATATTATTATTTTTGAAGTGGATATAAATGCTAATCCTGATAGAGAAGATAAAAGAAAAATTAGAAAGATTGGTAGGGTAAGAACATACAACTTTATGCGGTATGGAACTTATAGAATTGTATGCCGTCGAAATAGTATATTAAAAAAGAATATTTGGTTTTCTTTATTATATGGTGGTGGAGCGCAGTTCTCAAGTGGAGAAGATAATTTATTCTTACGTGAAGCATTAAAAAAACATTTGAGAATATATAAATATCCATTTAAAACTGCTGATATGATACAAAAAGAATCCAGCTGGTTCGAAGGTTATAATGAAAGATATTTTATTGATAGGGGAGTTTTAATTGCCAACGCTTTTCCTGTTCTTAAGTATATAGTCTGTATATATTTTGCTTTTCGATTTAAGTCATTCACAAATGAATATAATGTTATCCAAATTTTTCAATTATTAATTCGTGGTGTAAAAAAATTTAATGAAATGTAATTGAAATATTCTATTGTAAATATATTTTATTGAATCTTATGAAAGAAGACGCAAAATTTTATTTTATAAAAAATAAAGTACTCGAATTCAATCGGTATAATTTTTGCTAATTGAATATTTAAAATTAGATTAAGAACAATGACTTTTTCATTATTTAAAAACAGAAAAAAAGATAGTTCAAAACAAGAGACAAAATTATTGAGTTACATATTAAATGCGATAATATTAATATTAATAATTTTATGTGGTACTTTATTTTTCGCATTTGCTAATAGTGTATTTAATTCACCACGAGTAAATTCTCAATTAAGCAGCGATATTGAAAAAATAAATAATCAGGAAGTAATTCAAGTAAGTATATTGAATTCCACTGTAATTAATGGGCTTGCAAATAAGGTTCGAACATATATGCAAATGCGAAATTTCGATGTTGTCGAGATTGGAAATTATTCACAACCTTTAACAAGGACAATTGTAATAGACCGGTTAGGTGATACTCTCTCAGCGATGAAAGTAGCTAAATTACTTGGGGTTGCTGATTCATTAGTAATTTCTCAAATTGATTCTTCTTTATTTGTACGCACAACAATAATTATTGGGCAAGATTTTTCAAAATTGACACCTTTTAACTAAACTTTCGGCAAATATTTTACATAAATTGTAATAATCTTTACCGAATCAGCCAAAGTAAATTTACATTGTTCAAATTTAGGAACTTTGAAAGATATCTTAGGATTATGTGATAATCCAAATCCTTCTTTTGGATAACCTAAAGAAGACCTGTCCATTTCTTCATTTCCATTTTCATCATGATGAATATCAACAGCATAATATCCGTAAGGGATGTTTTCAAAAATTATAGTAGCTTCCCTGTTTTTGGATTTTACTACTACTCTTTTCATTGATTTAGGTGCTTCTAATGGAAAAGTAGAAGGATCATTATAAAGGTGAGAACGAACATAGCCCTTATCATTTTTTAAGCCTTTTACTTTTACTATTATTTTCCCAACTTTTTGAGTATTTACATTTTCAGAATATAAAATATTAAAAGTAGATATAAATAAAAGTAAAATAATATTTATTCTACGAAAATTCATTCTTATGAATTTAATTTCCAAAAATTGAAGATAATTTTTCTTTTGCTAATTTCCTATGCTCAGGTTTAATATTTTTTGTTGCAAGAACTAGTACTGCCATAATTACACTTAGATCATCTGATAAACCGAGAGATCCAAAAAAATCAGGTATTGCATCAAAAGGTAATATAAAATACGTAAGAGCACCAATTATTGCTAATTTGACTTCCTGTGGTGTATCAGAATCTTTAAAGACATAGTATAATAAAAGTACTTTTTCAATTAAACCCTGTCCAGCTGTATAAAGGACACTTTTAATTTTTGAAAACAGAGATTTTTCAGAAATTGTTTTTTGATTTGTACTTTCAAGTTCATTAATATTTGAATTTTGCATCTTTTTCCTCATTTATTTATAAGATAAAATTGCATATTTAATTTAGGCTTGAATCTTTTGCTTGTGCCTTTTGCATTCCTCGAATGACTATTTCTTCGGGAATTTCAACATCAAATCCAGTTTGTGGTATTCCGCGCTTTTGTTTTATTCTAAATAAAGTTTCTTGAAAAGTTTCAAGCGATTCATCAAATCTTCCCAAATAAAGCAAAGCATAAGCCTTCAAATTCATTGCAAAAACCTGCTCTGGGGCGTTCTTTAAAGATTCTTCTGCCCAATGTAATGCTTCCTGGAAATTCTTTTTTCCTCCCATAATTTGAGAAAGAGTGGAAGATGCGCTTGCAAACACTGATTTTGATAAATTGCCACATTGTATTGCCATCCTAACAGCATCTTCGGCTTCCTTAACTAATTTCATCTGAGCAAGTGTTTGCCCAAGTTGATACCAAGCATAACCATTTGTTGGCTCTTCTTTTACGTGTTGTAATAACAATTTATAATTTCTACGAATTTTTGCTTCCATTACTTCTTTACTTTGATTATACCCTAAATGTTCAATTTTTATATCAGAATTGATAAAACTTTTTCCCTGTTCTAATATAGAAGGAGAAATTTGCTCGTGAACTCTACCACGAAAATAAATTTTTGGATAACCAAGATTTCTAAATAATCTGGGATACCCTCCACGATGAACCTCAGTCTCTCCATCAAAATTAAGGTGATTACTTTCAATTAAGCAATTTATGCCACCAATTTCCGAAGGTATATATTTCAAAAAGTTTAAAAATGCATCCTTATCGGTAATTGCTAATCTTTCATCAGCATCAAGATATAAGATCCATTCACCAGTACAATGTTTTAAAGCTTCATTTCTTGCAGCTGCAAAATCATCTGCCCATTTGATCTGATAAATTTGATTTGTGTATTGACGAGCAATTTCTAATGTTTTATCTTTTGAACCTGTATCAACAACAATTATTTCATCTGCAACATCTTTTACACTTTCCAAACATCCCTTAATAAATTTCTCCTCATCTTTTACAATCAAGGATAAGCTAAGAAATGGTTTCTGAGGTTGTCCAATCTGATCTTTATTAAGATTTTGTTTAATCTTTTCATTTATATTTGTTGGTAATCGAGATTCTGTATTTTGCTTTATGCTATCCCTTAAAATTTTAACATAGGGATTATTTGGATATATTTTTTCAATTTCTTTTAAAAAACTATTGCCTAAATCATAATTTTGCATTTGATATGCTGTATTTGCAATACCTAATAAACAGGAAAAATCTGTTGGATTTATTCTAAGTCCATTTTCAAAATTTTTAATAGCATCATCATAAATTTTCATTTCCGAAAGAACAAATCCAATTTTGTAATATATATTTTCCTTTGGAATTTGATATTGCCCAAGAATTTTTGAAATTATATCCTCCGTGTCAACATAGTTCAAAGCTTCTTTATATGCATAATATGCATTGTCAAGTTCATTTAAATGGAAATAAGCATCTCCAATTATATAATAAACATTGGCTTGTTTGGGAATAATTTCAAGAGATTTTTTACTATAATTTATTGCATCATGGTATTTTTTTTCTTCAAATAAAAGAACCGTATAATAGTTTAGAGCATCTACTTTATAGATTTCATTATCAGAGCAATTATCAATAACTTTTTTAAAAATTTCTTTAGCTTCATTATGCATTGCCAATGCAGAATATGTTTTTCCCAAATGGGTGAGTAAATAATAATTCTCAGGTTCTTTATTTAATGCTTTTTTCAACAATTCGATATTTCTTTTCTGTTTTCTTTTAAAATCTTCTTGACTTAGCATATATCCCGAGTGTTGCAAAATGATATTTGAATTTTCAATTTTTAACCCTAATGCCGATATGCTATCAAAAACTTGTTCATGAATAATACCTGAGTATTTAATTTTTGGGTGATTAATAAATAATCGCAATAAGCTTGTTTGCATTTTTTCAATATTTCCATTGGCACCATAAGCTGATGAAATAATATTTACCAACCAACCACCTGTATTTGATTTTTTATTAGATAAAGTAAGATTTATTTCTTCAGGATTTTCTACATATTCATCTGCATCAATAGAAAAGATAAAGTCTTTTGTAGCTTTGCTAAGGGCAAAATTTCTTGCTTCTGCAAAGTTATCATTCCAATTAAAATCAAAAATTTTATCTGTGAATTTAGTAGCAATTTCTTTAGATTTATCTGTGCTTCCAGTATCCACAATTATAATCTCATCAGAAAATTTGGAAATTGACTCAAGACACTTATCTAAATTTCTTTCTTCATTTTTTATTATAAGACAAGAAGATACACTCATTTGTTCAACAATTTAGTTTATTAAATTGACGATTAAATCGTTATTCAAATCTTTAAAAGTATTAATTTGCAAATTAAAAATTTTCAAAAAATAAAAAATGCCTTTAACGATAGAATTTCAACAAAAAACATTTCAAAATACTTATAGAGAACCAAAAGAATTTGAAGAAATAGCACTGGAATTGCGTCGGGATGTTATAAAAAGCTTATACCTTGCGAAATCAGGACACAGTGGTGGGTCGCTTGGCATCGCTGATATTATGTCAGTGCTATTTTTTGGTGGAATTATGCGATATGACCCACAAAATTGGAAATGGGAAAAACGTGATAGGTTTGTATTAAGTGCAGGACATCTGGCTCCAATTCTTTATTCGACATTGGCTCGGGCGGGATTTTTTCCTGTGGAAGAGTTAAAGACTTTGCGAAAAATTGGCTCCCGTTTGCAAGGGCATCCAGGTCGCGATATGGAATTGCCAGGTATTGAATCTTCAACAGGTTCTCTAGGACAAGGTGTTTCAATTGCTGTAGGAATGGCATTAAGCCATAGATATCTTGATAAAACTGACCAAAGAGTTTTTACTTTATCTGGTGATGGAGAACTTGAAGAAGGTTCCACCTGGGAAGCTGCTATGGCTGCCGGTAATTATAAACTTAATAATTTATGCTGGATTGTTGATAATAATAATTGCCAAATTGATGGAAGGGTAGAGGATGTTATGAGCGTTTATCCATTAGTAGATAAATTCAAAGCATTTAATTTCGATGTTATCGAGATTGATGGACATAGCTATACTCAGCTGCTTGAAGCATTTAATTGCTTTATTAGGAATTCCTCAGAGAATTTTGGAAAGCCTGTTTGTATAATTGCTCATACTTTTATGGGAAAAGGTGTATCATTTATGGAAGATAATTACAAATGGCATGGAAATCCACCAAATGAAGAACAAGCAATTCAAGCATTAAAGGAGCTTGATAAATATGAACAAATAATCAAATCATCAAATATGGAACCTAAAATGGAGAAACAATGAGAGAATTTAAATTAATAGATAAAAAACCAACCCGATTTGGTTTTGGTGAAGGTTTAGTAACACTCGGAGAACGGTTTGATAATGTGGTAGTGTTAGGAGGGGATATTACGGGTTCTGTTATGACCTCCCTTTTTAAAGATAGATTTCCAGAGCGTTTCTTTTCAATAGGTATTGCAGAACAAAATGCTACAACTATTGCAGCTGGACTTGCTTTAAGTGGCAAGATACCTTTTTTTGCCAGCTATAGCGCCTTTTCTGCCTTTAGGAATGCAGATCAATTACGGATAAGCATTGCCTATAATAATGTTAATGTTAAAATCGGTGGTGGTCATTCTGGGATCACTGTTGGTCCAGATGGTGCAACTCACCAATCTCTCGAAGAAATCGCTTATGTCCGATCATTACCAAATATGACCCTTATTGTTCCCGCTGACTATGAAGAGACAAAAAAAGCTACTATTGCAATTGGCGAAATGGTCGGTCCTGCTTTCATTCGATTTGGTCGATCTCCTGTTCCACAATTTACCCTACCTGAAGATGATTTTACAATTGGGAAAGCAAACGTTTTACAAGAGGGAAAAGACATTGCTATTTTTGCTTGTGGTATTATGGTGTGGGAAGCTTTAACCGCTGCTAAAGAATTGTGGAACAGAAAAGGAATTAGAGCCAAAGTAATTAACTTGCATACTATAAAACCAATTGATATTGAATCTATTGTTAAAACTGCAGAAGAATGTGGAGCAATTGTCACAGCAGAAGAACATCAAATTCACGGTGGGATGGGAAGTGCAATTGCAGAAGTAATTTCAAAAAATTATCCTATACCTATTGAATTTGTCGGTATTCAAGATAGATTTGGAATGAGTGGCGAACCCGATGAATTGATGGAAGCTTTTCATATAACTTGGAAAGATATATTCGCTGCAGCTTTAATAGCTATGCAAAGAAGAGATAAAGGCAATTTTAAACAAAGTAGAAAAGTTATCGATGTACCCCAATTTGAAGAAAATTAAATTTATTTTCGTCAAAAGTGTAACTTTTTTGCTTTTTAGTTGTCTTATATATTTAAAATTGATATTTTATGAGAACAAAATTATGCTATAAATCAATTCAAATTCTATTTTCCTTTATTTTATTAACAAATTTACACTTGCTTGCAAATGATTCTTCCCTTTATAATAAATATCTGAATCATCAAAGAAAAGAAATTTCTAAATCAAAAATATTAGAATCTGATTGGCTTCGTTCTGATTTAGATTACGTAAAAATTACAACTACAAAGGATGGAATTGCTCGACTAGCAATAAATGATATTCTAACATTTGAACCTCAATGGAAAGGGAAAAATTCTTCTAAACTAAATTTAATCTATAAAGCGAATGATTATCCTTTTTATTTAAAAGACAATGATGGAATTATCTCAAGTGATGATACTTTATATTTTATTGGGAAGCGAGCAGCAGGGGATACAACCTGGTTTAATAATTATACAAAAGAAGAACCTTTTTTTCTAACTTATGATGAAAATTCCACTGCTAAAAGATTAAACTTAATTGAGCAAAATGGCGAGGGAGCTAATCTTATAAGTTCAGTTCCAATCGATATGCATATTGAAGAGGAACATTATTATAATGCAGGGAAACAACTCTATGATACTTATACATCCGACAATGAAGGTTGGTATTGGGATATGATTTCACCTGCAAGGGATTGGGCTTATGGTTCTACATTTTCTTATAATATCTTTCTAGATCTAAATCCTGGAGATGAACTCGATTTATATGTAATTTTTAAAACATCTGCTGACACTTTATATAATTCAATAGGTTCAAATCTTTACCCCGAATATAACCTTAATTTTTATTTTAATAATGATTCAATTGATAATCGAATTTTTTCACGTGTTCATAAAGATTCCTTTTATATTCATTTGACTTATGATAATACAATAAAAGGGTATAATAATATCAAAATCATAGCAAATGAAAATCATCCAAAGAGGAATGCAGAAATTAATATTGATTATATTTTTCTCAAAGGGAAAGAAAAGCCTTATGCTTACTTTCAATTTTTTAATTCTCGCTTTGAAAATCTGACGGACAAATGTCTGGTCAAAGTGCCTAATTTTCATAGCAATTGGATTGTCGGAATTGATTCACTTAATAACCAGATATTTTTTCCTACAAGTGAAATTCAAAATAATGCTTACATTTCATTGAAAAAAAGGGATAGAGGTTTATATTTCTTTGGTTTTCGTAATAATATCTGTTATGATACAATTGATAATTTTCATTTAACAATTATACCTTATTCAAATCCTGATTCTGTAATTTTCTTTCATAATTGGTACTTCTCAACTGATTTTAAGAATTTAGTTGACAGTGCAGAACCTAATTCAATAATAATTTTTGAAATTAATGAGATTAACTATTTTGCTCAAGATGCATTTAATTTTATAACAAAATATGGAGGCACTCTAACTTCAAAATTCTTAGATAAAAATGCTTATTATTTAATTTTTCAAAAAGATAAGAAAGTTATCGACGAAAATTTGATTCAATCAAATGAATTTGCTAAGACAATATCATTTAATGATTTAAATTTGATAAAAAATTTGTTTACGGCAAATATAGTTTTACAAAATTCAAGTTCAATAGTTTTTTTAAATGATGAATCTCAAATTGAAGAACCTTTACTTTATAAAGTTAATAAACCATATTTACGAAATCTTATCAATCAGGCAGAAGTAGTTGTTATATATAATAACTATTTCAAAGATCAAACAGAAGATTATATACATTATCGGAGTTCTAAAACAGGATTAACATTCCTGCTTGTTGATATTGAGGATATTTATAATGAATTTAATTATGGAAAAAAAGGAGTACAATGTATAAAGGACTATTTGATATATGCACATAATAATTGGATAAATCACTCACTCAATTACTTGGTATTATTTGGAAATGCAAGTTGGGACCCCCGCAAAATTATGAATAGTTCAATTGCTACAGATTTTGTACCTATATATGGTTTTCCACCATCTGATTTTTGGTATTCTTTATTAGATAATGACCTAAATCCTGATATTGGAGTTGGAAGAATATCAACATCCACAATTAAGGATGCTGAGAATTATTTAAAAAAGTTAAAAATCTATGATGTATTACCAGATGAACCATGGATGAAAAACTTTTTATTTTTATCGGGAGGTTATAATCCTGATGAAATAAGAAGATTTTCGCTTGCTAAGTATATGTTTTTTGATGAACCTATTGAATCACCTCCATTCTGTGGAACAACAGATTCAGTGGTAAAAATTTATTATCAGGAAGCCATTTCAGAAAGGCAAGGTGGCGAAATACGTGAAAAAATTAATAATGGTGCCTTATGGGTAAATTATTTAGGTCATGCTAATGCTGCGTCTTTTGATTTCGATGGCTGGCAAGCATTTAGATTAAATAATTATCCTAAGTTTAGTTTCTTCTCTACCTTATCTTGCAATACAGGAGCTCACGCAGAACCTTCTGTAATCAACTCACGAAATGAAGATTATTTATTTTACCCTGATAAAGGATTTATAGGGTCTGTAGGATCGGCAACCTGGGGTTGGGTTGATGAAAATAGATGGATAGTTCAAAAAATGGTAGAAAATCTTGCTGATTCTACTTCAAATCTTGTTTATGTGTGTGATTTAGTAAATTATGGAAAAAAATCTCTTGCAAATGAAGAAGCTCCTCTTTATTCCAAATTTCATTTTACTTTGATAGGTGACCCATTATTGAAACTCCATACATCCAGAATACCTAATTTGTATGTATATCCTGATGAATTTTCTATTGTTAATAAAAACAATTCAAAAATGATTCATTCATCAGATTCCATAGCTTATATCAATTGCCCAATTTATAATAATGGGTACCAAACAAAACAAGAAAGCAAGGTCATATTAATAGATACTTATCAAAACAAGAGTGATACAATATCAAATTCATTACCAAATATTTGTTTTAGTTTATCCATAAAATTTACACTTGACATAAGTAAAAAGCCAGGCCAACACGATCTCACAATTGTGATTGATCCAGACAATTTGATTAATCTCGAAAAACCTCAAAATAGATACTTTAAAACATCTCTCTATGTTTATTCTGATAATTTGATTATTCTTGACCCCTTAGCTGGATGGAATGTTAGCAAATCTAATCCTAGATTTAGATTAATCGATCCAAATTCAAAACCAAATACACATTATTATTTTTCAATCATTGATGAAGAAACAGGAAATACAATCAAACAATCAACTGACGATGAGATAATATTAAAGGAAAATTATCTAGATTGGCAACCAAATATTGAATTCTCACGAACAAATTACATATTTGAGGCATATTACACTTATGGTGAAAATCAAACAAGCGAGAAAATGAGCATCCCATTTTATGTCACAGAGAAATCAATTGATAGTATTGTAAATTATAAAGAAAATAGTATATTTGATTTTAGTAGAATGGAATTTACTAATACTAAAATAGATAGTATAAACAAAACAATTACAATTAAAGATAATATGGTGCATTATCATTTAGTAAGTGTGAGTAAAGATCAATCTATCAGATGGGGAAATATTGAAATTGGAGATAAGGTATATGTAGATAATCAGTTTGCGCTTGGTTTCAACATCGTAACTTTACCAATATATAATGATGGTTCTTTAGGAACTTATAAACGATTTGATACATGGGGGACACATGGGGACAACTGGAAACTGGATTCAGGTGGTTTTGAAGTGGTAAGATATCTAAGGGATTCTGTTCCTGATAATTCCTATTTATTTATAGCAACTTGCGATAGATCGTTTAGATTATTCAGTATTTATCAAGCATTTGAACCTGAAAGTTTAAGTTCTCTTGATTCGTTAAAGGCAGTTTTAAGAAATTATGGTTCAGCTTTAATTGATAGTATAAATGGACCTTTAGATTGGGAAAACACTGCTTGGAATACCTGGCCTCATTCATTTGCAATGATTGGTAAAAAAGGATGGAAACCAGGCGAAGCTATCGAAGCGATGAGTCCAGAGGGGGATAGTTCTCTTGTCGATGGATATTTGCCTCTATATCAAATGGATGGTGAAGTTATATCAGAAATTTTAGGACCAACTTTGAAGTGGAAGTCTCTAACTTTAAATACTGATATTGACACAAACCAACCTTCAAATTCTCAAATTATATTTCAAGTTATTGGGGATAATAAATTAAATAATATATTATTTGAGAAAAATGTCGAAAATTCAACTGAAGAAATTGATTTGTCCAAAATGAATTTAGATAACTATAAATATTTGCAAATTAAAACAAAATTAAAAAGGACTGATATATCCGCTAATCCCGCAGTAAAAGGTTTTACTGTTGATTTTATACCTGCACCAGAATTTGCAATGATTAAGTCAAAAACAACTATTAAAGATTCAATTAGAATGAGAGGTATTCCATCCATATTGCAATACTCTTTCGAGAATTTATCGTTTAGAACTTCCGTTGATAGTATTCTATTTAGATTAATGAACTACACACAATCAGGTAGCTATCAAGCTTTTCAAAGAATCTATTTTGATATAAATCCAAACAGTGAAATTTTGGATTCATTTTCTTTATCAAGTGATATGCTTGCTAATGTAAATCAATATACTTCAATAATAAATCCCAATTCTAGTGTACCTGAACCATACAATTTCAATAATACTGCAACTAATTTCTTTTATGTTTATGAAGATACAACAAAACCGATAATTAAAACTACTTTTGATGGCAAAGAAGTTGCAAAGGGCGATTTTGTGGCTCGGAAACCTTTAATTACAATCTCAGTTTATGATAATACTCCTTTTCAAATGACTGACTCAACAAAAATAGAAGTTTATATAAATGGATTATTTATAACTCCACTTAATGTAAATTATTATGAATTTAAAAGTATTAATGATGAAACCGATCTAAAAGCAATATTGAAAATAATTCCAAACAATCTTGAATATGGCAATGATATATTAAATCCATCGAATAATATCCGTATAATCGCAATTGACCCCGCCGGCAATACTGATACTGTTTTATATAAAGTAAATGTGATGCAGAATAATATCCTTCAAGATTTAAGTACATTTCCAAACCCAGCAGGAGATAAAGTTAATTTTAGATTTAAATTTTTAGGACAGAATACAAATGAATCAGGCAAAATTCAAATATATAATCTAAATGGATTTCTAATGAAGACTTTTGGAATTAAAACACAAATAGGGGAAAATATAATTCCATTTGATTTATTTGATTCAAATGGAAATATCTTTCCGGCGGGAGTATATTTTTATCGGATTGATATGAATGCAGAATTTTATACGGAACCCAAACTAGGAATTTTTGTTATAGTGAGATAAATAAAATATGATTAAAATAAAAATACATTATGGGGGAATTTTTTTATTAATTATTGCCATATTTGTTTTTATTATAATATCGCTTGAAGCTCCTGTAAGTAATCTAAGCGAAACAGTAATTACAATCCCTTATAATTCAACTTCAAGTCAGATAATTGCAGAATTTAATAACAAAGGTTATTTGAAACCTGCGTGGTTTTATAAGACATATATCAAAATATTATACAAAAAAAAGCATTCATATATTCAAGCAGGATCATATAAAATTCCGAAAGAAGTATCAAATGCAGAATTACTCGAAAATATATTTAATCGAAAGTATTTTTATGGCAAAAAAACTACATTCCCTGAGGGGTTGAATATTTTTGAATTTGCAAGTATATTAAAAAAAGAAATTAATGCCGATTCTTCGGAATTTGTAAAATTGGTGCTTTCAAAAGATTTAATAAGTAAATTTGGAATTAAAGCAAACACTATGGAGGGATATCTAATGCCCGATACTTATTACTTTAATGAAGGCCAACCACTTGAGCAAATTATAAAGGTATTAGTTGAAAATCAACAAAAAATAATTGGAAATTTTTCAAAAAATAAAAAATCCTTTTTAAATGATTATCAAGCCTTGATACTTGCCTCAATAATTCAAGCTGAAACACCTCTTGCAGATGAGATGCCTATAATAAGTAGTGTTTACCATAATCGCTTACAACGAGGTATGTTGATACAAGCTGATCCGACAATTCTTTATGCAATTTATCCAAGAAAAGAAATTTTTGCGACAGATTTTAAACTTAACAACCCTTATAATACCTATATAAATCGAGGACTACCACCTACTCCAATTAATAATCCTGGCAAAATTGCTATTAAGGCAGCTTTTAATCCTGCAAAAACAGATTTTCTTTATTTTGTGAAAGCAAGTGATACAAGTTCTTCACATATTTTCAGTAAAGATTATACGCAACATAAAAAAAATGTAAATAATTATCGCAGAAAATAATTTTTTTTCTCAATTTTATTTTATTTTTTACTAATTTGTATTTTTTTAAAATTAATAAGGAATTTTTAAATGGATGAAGATACTAATTTAGTACCAGAAAACTCAAATCTGCTGCAGACACAATTAACATTCAAAATGGGTTCGGATATGAAATGGTCAGCAATCTTATTGATTATCATTGGTGCTTTAACTTGTGTTGGAATTGTAACCGCATTAATTGGGGTGCCAATGATAATTGCGGGATTAAGGATGAACGAAGCGGCTAAAGCATTTCAAGATTATTCTCAATCGCAAGACCAAAATGCACTTGATTATGCAATCCAACAACAAGGCAAGTCTTTTGCAATCTTAAAAATCTTAGTGATTGTATATATTATCTTAACTGTTTTGTATTTTGTGTTATTTTTTACAGTACTATTACCAAATTTATCAAATTTACCAAATTTCTATGGTTTTTAAGTAGTTTTTATAAGCAATAATTTCCTTTTAATATTTTATTTCTAATTGAAATATCAAATTATTAGAATAATTATTTAATATTTTGTCATTACCACTGCTTAATTCTTTTAGATTATTTTTTGAAGTGTTTGTGTATAATAAACTTATATTGTAGTGGCTAAAAATATTGTATTTTAGTCCCAATAAATACCGGCATCCATCTAAATATGCAGGAAATGTTGTCATCATACTTGATATAAAATATTCATATTCCCATATTGCAGCATCATAACTATCTGTTGAAAAATATGATATTCGGGCAAATAGTTTCAAATTATTTTTTGGTAAATAATTAAACTCTGCAAATCCAACAGCACCATATTCCTGATTCTGAAATCCTGCATAATTTATTATAACTCCTTCAAATCGAAAACGAGTATAAAAACTCTCTGAATATCTATAAATTATATCATTTCTTAATGAATATTTTTTCTTTTGATAGATATTGTCGATACTATTAATTTTAATATTATCAGTTTTATTTTCATAGACAAAACGGTTAAGTAATGAAATATCATAACTTATCTTGTAATTTGATTCTAGAAAAGTATTGAAACCTCTTACAATTGCAGGTACATAATAAGTATTTCCATAGCTTTTATATAAATCTAAAAATCCCGATAACAGCCATTGCTTATTAACTTTGAAAATGACGCCACTATAAAGGCCAATCTCATTTGCAGGGTTTGAAAATTCACCAAAAATTGAACCATAAGGTGCTCGATAATTTTCAGAAAATGAGCGTAAATGAAATGCTAATTTGAAGTCTTTAAAATCAATAATAGAACCTAGTTTCAATGCAAAATTATTATGTGCATCAAGACTTGCTTCACTTCCAACTGATAGATTCTCTCTTAAATACTCTAACCAGACACTTTTTAAAAATCCATTTTTGCCTTGAAATGCAGATGAAGAAGATGACTGAATGGGGTAATTATAATCTAAATAGATTGTACCTATGCCAAAGAGTAGGTTTGAAAGTTGTGCTTCGATGGAACAAAATAAAGATTTTTCATTAATTTTATCCTTTTTTGCAATTTCCGTCTGTGTTCGATAAAGCCCTGATAAATAGTATGAGGAAATTATTCCTGCAATAGTATCCACATTTCCAGATTTAGCAGTATTTGAACCTGCAATGGAAAATTTCATATTTAATTTATTTGTAAACAAATTGAATTTTTGCTCAATACCAATTCCACGAAAAAATGAATAATCCAGACTAGAACGCGATGGTCGAATCCCACCACCGAAATTCAAGGCAGGCGCAATAATATTTGAACCTTTGCGAGTAGGGAAGTCTCGAGCTAAAATATTACCCAGTCCTAATTCGATATAATAATCACCAATAATTAATTTAGTTTTATTATTATCATATTTTAAATAACTTGAATAGAAATCCACAAAATTTAACTCCCCCGCATCTTTATCTAAAACTATGCCCATTTCATAATTATTAAAAGCAGAGATAATTTTTTGCGAATATTCAAGTTTATTTCCTTGAAATTTTTGATTTTCAAAGCCATATATTTTATCAAATTGAAAATTATTCCTCGTGCGTGAATCGAGCATAAATCCTTTACTAATACTCTTATTTAATATACAGCAATTATCGAGTATTATTTCTTGTTCAGTAGTTAAATTCAAATCTTTACTTAATTTTGCAATATTTGTATTGGAATTATTTTTTAAATAATTGATAATTTTATTCGCAGTAATTATATCGAAAGCAGGAAATTTTGTTAAATCTCTTTTGCTTGCTTCGAAGAGATTTAATTTATTTATACGTCGATATTCAATATATTCAATTTCATTTTCTGAGTACGGATTTCCCGATGAATTATCGAATATCTCTTCAATTTGAGATTCATATTCCTGCGAGAATGCAATTAAATAAGTAAAACAAAACAAAAGAATGAAAATTGTAGTAATAAATCTTTTCATAAACAACATAGAATGAGCATAATTTCAAAAATACAAAAAGTTACATCAATACCGTTAAGAATTTCAATAAACAAAGTATTTGAAAAAATATTTCCTAATCATAATTATTATAATAAGTTAATAAATATATATACTAAATATCAAAATAATTCTAAAATTATTTATACTAATAGTAAAATTATTAATAAATTAGTTAATATATCTAATAATATTAATTCTAATAAAATTGA